>MDTE01147273.1_pt1 | contig 60068 bp, 48 predicted proteins | sample 811231 | NCBI WGS metagenome assembly MDTE01 (sample SAMN05326651, study PRJNA326480) | marine metagenome | isolation source: seawater | place: Indian Ocean: Red Sea | collected 2010
AAGCCACTCGGCGTCTGAAGCGGAAAGCTGTCGAGACTCGACCATCAGCTGGAGTAAATCAGTCATGCCGAATCTATAAAAAGGAGCGTGTCCGAGTTTCCTGACACTGAAATCAGTCAATCAAGCCCATGAGGACAGCTTGAGCCTCCTGCTTGAGAGTCAGCACTGATTTGAGAGTGTCCTGAGACTTTTTGAGAGCGGCTCTTTTTTCATCGCGCACCTTGCGGTAAGCAGCCAGCTTGGACTCAATGCTGGAGTTTGCCTCCACGGCACGTTCCAGGGCAGATTGCTCGGCATTGGATTCTTCTCTCCCCCCGCGACTACCGCCACGGCCAGTGAATCCACGGAACATGCTTGCCATGCGGCTGCCAAGCGCTTCTCTCTGCTTGGATTGCACATCTTCAATCAATGGTCGAATGGCCTTGAATTCGGCATCCGAAAACCCGAATTGCTCTTGCATACGCTCCATCATGCGGGCTCGCATGTCCCCAAAGTCCCAGCCACGGCCTCGTTCTTGACCTCCGCGGCCTGCTGGACCACCCTTATCACCCTTACCTCCTTGCCCACTGCGGCCCTGGGCCTGCAAATCGGCATTGCCTAAAAACATCGCCATGGCGGCGAAGCCAACAGTAATTGCTTTTCGTAAATTGATCATACGTTGAAAGTAGACGTGATGGAGACCCTGCGGGTTACAGCCTTTTTTTTTGCGACTGGCATAAAAAAGGATGAGGAACCCCGACAAGGGGATTGTAATCTGTTACCTAGAGCCACTATTTCTCATTTTCCAGATCAACAGCATGCCCCCCATCCTCCCATTACATCCATTTCAATTTGGGAAGATCCTGGCTATCAATGAGGCCGACAGGCCGTTGGGCCTCATCCACCACAATAAGATCATCAATGGGCTGACTGTCAAAAAGGTTGAGCGCCTCCACAGCCAGCGCATCGTGGTCAACGGTGATTGGATTCTGGGTCATGATCCGCCCCACAGACGCGTCCAAATCATAGTCCTCAGCTGAAAGGTAGCGTCTCAAGTCACCATCGGTAAAAACGCCCTGCAATTTACCTTCCTGATCGACGAGTGAAACACAACCCGACTTGGCTTTACCCATGATGAGGAGCGCCTCCTTGATGGGAGTATCGGTGGAGGCCTTTGGATTTCGGTCCCCGGACCTCATGACATCACTGACCCGAAGCAGCAGGGCTCGACCAATCGCCCCTGCTGGATGTCGCGAGGCAAAGTCCTCCTTGCGAAAGCCCCTGGCTTCCAAAACGGCCATGGCCAAGGCATCGCCCATGACCAACATCGCTGTGGTGCTGGAGGTAGGCGCCAGATTGAAGGGACAAGCCTCACGGGGGATGGTGACCTGCAGCAGATGATCACAAGCCTTGGCCACGGTGGATTTCACCGCGCCGCACATACCGATCAAGTGAACCTTTAGGCGCCGCAGTGCGGGAATCAGATCAATGAGTTCACTGGTCTCGCCCGAATAACTCAGGAGAAGCACCGCATCACCTTCGCTGACCAAACCCAAATCACCGTGCATCGCATCCACGCTGTCAAGCACGACACTTGTGCTCCCGGTACTTGTCAGCGTTGCGGCAATCTTGCGACCGATATTGCCCGACTTCCCCACACCCACGACCACGATTTTACCCCTTTGGTTGAGAATCCCTACCAAAGAGGCGACCACATGACCAAAGGAGCTTCCCAGGGATTGGCGAACCGCCTCAAGGGCTTCCATTTCGATGGCAAACACCTCATCGGCTCGTTGTAAGTAAGGATCCTTCATGCATCGGACCCTTGCTTTAGGGAAGCACGGGTTGAGTGGGAACCCTCACCGCTGAGCGAGTTCATCCAATGCGTCACTTTTTCGAATTCTGAGGGGGACACTCGTCGACTGCCTTCTGGAAAACCATAAACCTCTTCAAGGGTTCGTGTTCCCAGCTGACCGTCGGATATTTCGATATGGCGGGAATCCATCAGCGCCGGATGGGCAACTCCCGCAGAATGACAAACCCGGAGGATTTCCTTCCTCAATGACTTGAGATACTGAGCCAATCGGGCAGACTTGTCTTGCGGGTCCAATCCTCGCATCAACCACTTGCTCTGCGTGGCGACGCCGGCTGGACAATTGCCGGTATGGCAATGCTGAGCCTGAATGCATCCGATGGAAAGCATGGCTTCGCGGGCCAACATGACGCCATCACACCCCAGAGCGAATGCGGTAATTGCAGCATCAGGAAAGCCAAGCTTGCCGGCTCCCCAGAACACCACCTTGTCGCAGAGACCATGGCGGTGAAAGGTTTGGTAGACCCGACTGAAACCTTGCTTGAAGGGTAAGGCCACGTGATCACTGAATACCAGCGGAGCCGCCCCAGTGCCTCCTTCTCCTCCATCAATGGTCACAAAATCGACCCCACGCCTTCCTTTGGACATTTCGCTTGCCAGGTCCTCCCAGAAAGCCATCTGCCCGACAGCAGACTTGATTCCTATGGGGAGCCCGGAAAGCTCTGCCAAGGATTCCACAAAATCCAACAAAGTGTCGACATCGTGGAAGGCAGCATGCCTTGGGGGGCTCAAGCAAGATTTCCAGGGTTCGATTCCTCGAATCGCAGCAATTTCGGGAGTCACTTTTCGGGCCAGTACCACACCCCCGAGACCTGCCTTGGCACCCTGGCTGAGCTTGATTTCAATGGCTTTGATTTGCGGGAAGGCCTGGACCTTTTCCTGAAACACTTTTGGATCAAATCCACCCTTTGGATCACGACACCCAAAATAACCCGTGCCAATTTGCCAGATCAGGTTGCCTCCATGCGCATGATGGGGCGAGATGCCTCCTTCCCCCGTGTTATGAAGCGCTCCAGCCGAGGCACAGCCCCGGTTGATTGCCTCCACCGCTCGCCCGCTCAAGCTACCAAAGCTCATGGCGGATACATTGACGACGGAGGAAACCCGGAAAGCCTTCGAGCGCTGGCGGGCCTGCCCGAGGATCTTGGCACAAGGAATCGGATAATCCGGTTCGCCAAGGGAACGAAGAAGCGGGAAGGGACTGTTTTTGATGAACAGGTAGTTGGGCGTCAGATCCAGGTCGTTGTCAGTACCAAAACCAAAATAATCATTTTGCCCCTTGGAAGTCGCATAAACCCAACGTCTCTGATCACGGTTGAAAGGTCGTTCCTCATCGTTGCGAGCCACGATGTATTGGCGAAGCTCCGGTCCAATGGACTCGAGCAAGTAACGCATGTGGCCAAGGACAGGAAAATTCCTCAGAATAGCGTGCTTCCTCTGCAACACATCATAGCAGGCAAGCAACCCCACCATCCCCATCAATAGGCAGATCCAAAAAAACATAGCATCCGGCTGGTTGCTGACGCATCCCGAGAGAATCCTCGCTTTAGCCATTCACCATCGAGAAGCCGACAGCAGCCATCGGCTTCCACGACTCACGCTGCTTGGCCTCTCCCGTCAGGCCAAATCGCTGATCGATTTGATCACTTTACCCACCAAGCCATAATCCATGGCTTCCTTGGGGCTCATCCAGAAATTACGATCGCTGTCTTGCCTCACTTTCTCGATGGGCTGGCCCGTTTGGTCAGCAAAGGTCTGGTTGAGGCGTTCCCGCATCTTGATGATCTCGCGCGCTTCAATCTCAGCGTCCGAAGCGGATCCCCCCACCCCACCCATGGGTTGGTGGAGCATGAATCGCGTATTGGGAAGACTCAGGCGATATTTTTTGGGAGGAGCTGAATAGATCAATGCCCCAGCGCTGGCAACCCAACCCGTACCCACTACATAGACTTTAGATTTGACGAAGCGAATCATGTCAAAAATGGTATCGCCAGATTCCACATGTCCACCTTGCGAGTTGATGATCAAGCGGATGGGGTCGTTGGATTCATGATCCATCACCAAAAGACACTGTGTGACACGCTCAGCGGCCTCCTGATTGATCTCTCCATAGAGGGTGATGATTCGCTGCTTGAGCAAAGAATCGGTGATCTTACTAGCGACCGGCTTTTTGGGTTCGGAATCCTGACAATCTAACCTCATGTTGAGGACAAGATGATGAGTTGAGAGGCTTGGTGCAAGTGATATTTGGATAGGCCCCTTGGGCCATGGTGGCGAGACTGCGAAGAATGTCTCTCCGAAGCCTCGAAAAGCGCCCCCATCGAAGTCGGCCTTTGAGGCATCAATGCAGGATTGCAGATTGAATCTGTATCAGGCTTCTCCCTAGAATCTGGAAGAATCAAACATCATGCTGAAAAAAACTTTTTCTCCTGAAAACTCTCCCAAGGCAGTCGGGCCCTACAATCATGGTACCCGCAAGGATGGGCTCGTATTCACGGCGGGACAGATCCCGCTGGACCCTGAAACCAATCTACTGGTACCCGGAGGCATCAAAGAACAAACCCAGCGCGTTCTTCAAAATTTGCAGGGCCTTCTTGAAAGTGAGGGTCTGAACCTGTCGCATGTGATGAAAACCACCGTGTTCATGACCGACCTGGCAGAGTTTGCGGCCATGAACGAGGTCTATGCTCGCTTTTTTGTCGATGCCTATCCCGCACGATCGACCATTCAGGTCGCCGCCCTGCCGATGGGTGCGAAAGTCGAAATCGAAGCAATCGCCCAAACCTGAAGATCACCTATGAGTCCAGAGTGGATCATTCCATGCTTGACGATCCTTGTTCTCGGAATGGCGGGATGGATTGGGATTCTCTATCGTCGTCCGCAAACCCCTTCCAAGGACAACCCTCAGGACGGATTGGAGGCCGAGCTCCGACAGCAAATTGCATCCTCTCAGCAGACGGTGGAAGAATTGAGGTCTTCCCTGGAAAAGGAGCGTCACCAAAAAGCTCAGGCAGAGGCTCGACTCGAGGCGGCGGAATCCTATCGAACAGAGCAGGACCAGCTGCACGAGAAACACCTGACCACCCTCAAGGAAGATCATCGCAAAGCCTTGGAGGGCCTGAAGGAATCTTTCAAGGCTCTCAGCAATGATGCCCTCAAGGAAACTCACCCGGCCTTCCTCCAATTAGCGAAGGAAACCTTTGCCACGCTGCAAGAATCAGCCAGGGGAGATCTTTCCAAGCGACAAGAATCCATCGCTGCACTGGTCAAACCACTGGAAGACCATCTCAAGCAATACCAGAAACAACTCAGCGAAACCGAACAGCACCGTTCCAAATCCATGGGGGAACTCAAAAATCAACTGGAGCATTTATCTTCTCAAAACCTCACTCTTTCGCAGGAGACCATTCAGTTGAGACGCATCCTGAGCTCCAACCAGGCACGAGGTCGCTGGGGTGAGGAAACCCTGCGACGCGTCGTGGAGGCAGCCGGCATGAGCGCTCATTGTGATTTTGTGGAACAGGTGCAATCAGGGGAAGCCAAGCCGGACATGATTGTCAAATTGCCCGGGGATCGCATGATCGTGGTGGATGCCAAAGTACCCGATCTGGAAGGGCTCGGTCACATGGATCAAGCCGATCCTGCTCAGCGAAAAGAGCAACTGGCGCATCACGTTTCAAAACTCAAACTGACCATTCGCCAGCTGGCTGATCGTCATTACCCGGAGCAATTCCCTCAGGCTTTGGATCACGTTATTTTATTCATGCCTGCGGAGTCCTTGTTCAGCGCTGCGCTGGAGGCGGATCAGGACCTCATCGTCTGGGCCGCAGAGCGAAAGATACTTTTGGCAACACCCACTTCTCTGATCGCCCTGTTGCGCAGTGTCTCGGTGAGCTGGAAACAACATGCTCAAACCGAAAATGCACGGGCCATTGCCTCCGCAGCCGAAGAGCTTTACCGACGCCTCATGGTATTTGTGGATCATATGGATAAAATCAAATCGGGCCTTGAGACCGCAAGTGGTGCCTACAACAAAGCCGTGGGTAGTTACGAGCGATCGATTCGCCCAAGCGGCGAACGCCTGCTCAAGCTCTCCGAGCACACCGTCGCAGAAATGAAAGAGCTGACGCCCTCAGCTCAAATGCTTCGAGACGCCCCTTCACCGGGCAAAGACACATGAAGGGGTGGGACCAAAGGTTTGGTGGTATTGAGCGATTGGTTGGACCAAAAGCTGCTGGATGCATCCAAAGAGCCCATGCATGTATCATTGGTATAGGCGGAGTGGGCTCCTGGGCTGCTGAGGCACTGGCCCGGAGTGGCATTGGTCAATTGTCACTCATCGACATGGACGATATTTGCATCACCAACACCAATCGCCAGATCCATGCCACCACCGAGAGTGTGGGGCTCTCGAAGGTGGAAGTCATGAAAGAGCGTATTTTGGCATTCCACCCGGAATGCCAGGTCGAAGCGCATCATCGCTTTTTCAATGAGAGCACTGCCTCAGACGGGTGGCTCGATGGAGCCGATGTGATCATTGACGCCATTGATCGTGCATCGGCCAAGTGCCTGATCTTGAAGGTCGCTCGCGAAAAAGGGATTGCGGCGATCTGCACGGGAGCCGCTGGTGGCAAGGTGGATCCCTTTCAAATCCAGACCGCTGATCTGAGTCAAGTGCATCACGACCGGCTCCTTCAAAAAGTTCGTAAGCAGCTCAGAACCACCCATGGGTTTCCGCGATCTCGATCCATGGGGGTCTCCTGTGTCTTTTCACCAGAAACTCCTCGCATGCCAGAACCTGCTTCCGATGCATGTCACCCGGACGACCTTAGGGAAGTATCGGGACGCCTGGGTTGTGCCAATGGCTATGGAAGCATCACGCAGGTCACGGGCTCATTCGGCTTTGCAGCCGCGGCTCTGGCCTTGCGCGCCATTCAAGTCAACGATCCATCGCCACTCGGCCGAGCAGATAAAGATCTCCCATGAGCCCGGATTTGCATTCATTATCAGCTCGTTTTAACGTGAACCCTTCTGCATGAAACCTTTTTGCGCCAGACCATCGTTGCCTTATGCCGAACCCATGGACAGGTAAGGGAAACCCCTACACCCGGAAGGAGGTCATCGAGCGCCTCCATCAAACCCTGAGGGAAGGCAAGGCCATCATCGCTGCCGGAGCGGGGACAGGCATTTCCGCGAAATTCATCGAACAAGGGGGGGGTGACTTGATCATCATCTACAATTCAGGGCGCTTCCGCATGGCGGGGCATGGTTCTACCAGTGGGCTGATGTCCTATGGCGATGCCAATGCAGTGGCCATGGAGATCGGGGAGTTCGAAGTCTTGCCCGTGGTAGAAGAAACCCCTGTCATCTGTGGGGTGCACGCGACGGACCCCCGAAGGCGCATGTGGCACTGGCTTCTGAAGGTCAAGGAGATGGGCTTTTCCGGAGTCAACAACTTCCCCACTCATTGCATTGTAGATGGTCAATTCCGGCAGGTTCTGGAGGAGACCGGCATGAGTTTTCAAAAAGAGGTAGAAATGGTCTCCATCGCCCGCAAGATGGATTTGTTCTCCATCGTTTATGTAGCAACCGCTTCGGAGGCAGTAGCCATGGCAGAAGCAGGCGCCGATGCCATCATTGTGCATGTTGGAACAACCGTCGGGGGGAGTATAGGCGTGCGAGAGGCCGTGGTCAGCTGGGAGGATACCATCGAGCGGTGCCAGACGATTGTCCGGGCGGTCAAGGAAACGCGCAAGGAGGTCATCCCTCTGGCCCACGGAGGCCCCATCAACACTCCTGAAGATGTGGAGCGCATCGTGCAGCACACGGATGTGCTGGGCTTCGTCGGGGCCAGCTCGCTGGAGCGTATGGCCATCGAATCTTCTCTTCCCTCCCTCACGCAAACCTTCAAGGCCATCCATGCTCCCGCGGCGCAGCGCTTTGGCCTCCCCTCATGAGAGGTCCATTGAAACAGCCTCGAAGGATTGATTGACTCTCTCATGGCAACCATTGCTGTCATCGGAACGCTTGATACCAAAGGGGAAGAACTGGCATGGCTTGCCAGAGCGATTCGAGAGCGCGGGCATCAAACCCTTCTAGTCGATCTTGGCACGGGAAGCCCTCCCATCCTTCAGCCCGACTTAAGTCGCGAAGCAGTGCTTCAGGCTGCAGGAGGGCATCTTGAGGAGGTGCTCCTATGTGGCGATCGCGGTCGATGCGTCGAGGCGATGGCACACGCGGCTCCCGTTGTCATGAAACAATGGTTCGAAGAAGGGAAGATTGATGGCGTCATCTCCATGGGGGGCGGCGGAGGCACATCCATGAGCACAGCTGCCATGCGCGCCCTGCCCGTCGGTTTTCCAAAGGTGATGATCACGACGATGGCAAGCGGCGATGTTTCGGCCTACCTGGAGACTTCCGACATCGTCATGATGCCCAGTGTCGTCGATGTGTCAGGCCTCAACAGTATCCTCAGAGGGGTCATGGAACGCGGGGCTGGAGCCATCTGCGGCATGGTCGAGGCTTTTTCGCAGAAACAGGATGAGAAACCTACCATCGTCGCAAGCATGTTTGGCAACACAACATCCTGTGTCGAGCATGCTCGTTCTCATTTGGAAGAGAGCGGCTTCGAGGTTCTTGTCTTTCATGCCACCGGTGCTGGAGGTCGCACCATGGAGACCCTCATCGAAAGTGGGTTGGCACAAGGCGTACTGGACATCACCGCCACTGAGTGGGCAGACGAGCTGGTGGGCGGCGTTCTCAGTGCAGGACCCCATCGTCATGAAGCCTCTGGAAAAGCCGCCGTTCCCTCAGTGGTCGTCCCCGGATGTCTCGACATGGTGAATTTTCATGCGCCAGACACCATTCCTTCAGTCTTCGCCGACCGTCAGTTTTATGCTCACAATCCCCAAGTGACATTGATGCGGACGACCCCTGAAGAATGTGCGCAACTGGGCATCATTCTGGCGGATAAAATCAATGCTTACACAGCTCCGGTCACGGTCCTGCTTCCCTTGGGTGGACTCAGTGTCATCGGTGGAAAGGGAGGGCCATTTCATGACCCGGCAGCCGATGCTCAACTCTTCAAGAGCCTCCAGCAAGGCCTTCGAAAGGGTATCGAGGTGGTCAGCCTGGATCTCGAAATCAATCATCCCCAGTTCGCGGAAGCCTGCACCCAGGCGCTCCTCAAGAACATGGAACAGAACGCCGCGACGAAGGCCTGCGGCGCGTAGAAACCCCCCATCATGGTTTGGGCAGCTGAGCCTTGAGCTCCAACGCCACTTCCTGAACGGGGCGGCCTGTGGCTGCAGCAATCGATGCAGCCAGGCCGCTGACATAGGCGGCTGAAGCAGAGGTTCCATTCACCATATAGGTCACGCCATTGAAATCAAGATACGTGCGACCGGGAACCATCACATCCACAAAATCCCCCGTGTTGGCATAGGACGCAACCTGCCCCGGACGAGAGGAAGCAGTGACTGCGAGAACTCCCGGGTAAGCAGCCGGAAACACAGGTTCGGTGCCCGGACTGTTACCCGCCGCTCCCACGAAGAGAATTCCCTGAGCAGAAGCTTGATCGATCACCTCTTCCATGATGGGAACGGGATCCGCTCCCCCAAGGCTGAGGTTGATGACCTGAGCCCCCGCCTGGACCGCTTGATAGATGCCGGAAACCACCTCGAAGGTGGAGGTAGCTTCGCTACCCCCATACACATCGACCGGCAGAATTTTCACCGGGGTGGTGTTTTGACCTTGAAGCCCCATCTCCACCCCCTTGAGCACCGTATGTGCCATGGAAGTTCCATGGGTTGGCAGGTCACTCTCCAGAACAGGAACTTCGCCTCCCACATGGATTCCCGGCAGCAGGAAGGGGGCGAGTTCAGCCGCTTCGCTTTGGACCGGCATGTCGATCAAGCCTACGATGGTCGAGGCCGATCCATTCTCCGGCTGGATGCGTAAACCAGGCAGAGAGGAAAGAGGGAAGGATTGTTGGTTTCCGGGTCGCTCCCAAGTATAGTTGTCGCTGATCTGAAGGGTCTCGGATCCAGCAAGCTGTTCCCGTGCCCGGTCCGCCGAGTCATGATCCTCAAATGAAAGTCGGTAGGCGTTCAGTCCCTCGACTTTGCCGACAATAGTGGCACCCAAGGTCTCGGCTAAAGCCTCGATGGACAGCTCACTTCCAGGCTTGATCTGGACAATGATTTCATTGTCCAGACGGCGAGAGACAAACACGGTGACTTCGTCAGCAATCTCTATCTTGCGAGTCGCACGGGAAGCACTGATGGCATACACCATCAACCTGCGCGGTGTCCTAGATTCTCCGCCCAACAAGGCGTAATTGAGATCTCCCAGGATGCGCCTGAGAGCCTCGCTGCGAGGAAGACGGCTAAATCGCGTCTTGACCCTGCGTGCTTCAAGGCCTGGCTCAACAAACACATCCCAGCCCATGGCTTCGGCGATACTTTCCAGGGCCTGCCCCAGAGTGGCATGTCCGAAATCCGCGGAAACCAGATCGCTTGATGCGTCCCATTCGAAAGATTGGCACTGAACACGGGTGGGACAAACCAGCAGGAGACAGCAACCCAAAAACAGCATGGGCAGCTGATGAAAACAGGAACAAATCAATGGAAACGGACGGCTCATTAGCCCACATCTTATTGCCCGAGTGTGCCAGCACCCATGGCAATTGCAACCTCGAGAAATCAAACAAGACCTGATGGCCGCAAATGCGCTTGCTGAAATGTCATAATTGGCGAACACTTTCACCCATCATGCCGATCATTTTTCTGCTCATCACCTGCCTGGCCGCGCTCCAGATGCCTCTCCTCCATGCCCAGGACACGCAAAAAGCGACACAAGATTGGCGGCCCCTTTTCGACGGCAAGTCTCTTGATGGGTGGGTCAACGTCAATTGTGCGCCCTCCACATGGACCGTGAGGGAGGGCATGATCCATTGCACGGGTATTCCAACCGGCGCCCTGAGAACCGATCGACCATACGAAAACTTTATTCTGGAATTCGAGTGGCGTCATCTAGTTGCCGCCGGCAATGCAGGACTCTTTGTCTGGGCGGAACCCATTTCAGCACCAGGGGTGCCTTTTCTCAGGGCCATTGAAGTCCAAATACTCGATCATGCCTATGGGAAGTCCGACTGGTTTACCACCCATGGAGATATCTTTCCCATTCATGGGTCGACCATGATCCCCGATGCACCCAGCCGCGGATCGCGCAGTTTCCCCAGCGAAATGCGCTCCAAGGCTTCTCCGGAGTGGAACCATTATCGCGTAACCTGCATCGATGGAGTCATTCAACTGGCCGTCAATGGCAAGGAAGTCTCCGGCGGCAAGGAATGTGTTTACCGCAAGGGCTATATCGCGCTGGAATCGGAAGGAGGAAAAGTCGATTACCGGAATATTCGGATCAAGGAACTCCCAAGCTCGTCTCCAGCCCCTTCGATGGTGGCCCCGCTCGATCAGGGCTTCACAACCCTCTACAATGGAGTGAATCTGGATGGCTGGGTGGTTCCCGAGGGCAGCGAAGACCATTGGAGGGCCCAAGATTGGAAACTCGTTTACGATGGGAAAAGTCAGGCTGAGATCAAGCATTTGTGGACTCGGGAATCGTATCGTGATTTTGTCATGGTGTGCGACTGGCGATGGTCCGGTGAGACCTCCAAACGCCAGGTTCCCCTCATCCTTCCTGACGGAAGCTATGCAAAAAACGAAAAAGGAGAGCGCCTCAATGAAGAAGTCGACTTTGCCGGAGACAGTGGGATCTTCCTCAGAGGCAACACCAAAAGCCAGGTCAATATCTGGAACTGGAGCATTGGCTCCGGAGAGGTCTATGGTTACCGAAATGATCCAAAAACCTCACCTGAAGTCCGCCAATCCGTCACTCCCCGCTTGGCTGCCGACAACCCCATCGGCAAATGGAACCGCTTCATTATCACTCTCAAGGGAGATCGCCTGAGCGTAACCCTCAACGGACACAGGGTCATCGAAGATGCGTTGCTTCCAGGCATCCCACCGGAAGGTCCCATCGGCTTGCAACACCACGGTGACCCCATTGAATTCGCCAGCCTCTACATCAAGGAACTCTGAGAGCTGGTAGCGCCTACAAGAGCTTGCTGAGACTTGCAAGGGCTTGGCCTTGACAAGCATCACTCACTCGAGAACAAACTGTTGCCGGTGGATATGATCCGATCGGAATTACTAAAGAAGGCTCGTCGCATCGTGATCAAGCTGGGCACGGGGATTCTCACCAATGCGCAGAATCAGCCGGATGTCGCTCAGCTAGAACAGCTGGTGGGTCAGATTTCGGCACTCCGAAAAGAAGGTCGTGAGGTGATTCTGGTCAGCTCAGGAGCGGTCGGCGCCGGTATGGGAAGCCTTGGGTTACGAGGAAGGCCCAAGGATCTGGCCGATCTTCAAGCTTGTGCGGCTGTCGGTCAGACCCACCTCATGCAACAATACGCCACATTGTTTGGCAATCATGGCATTGGAGTCGGGCAGGTCCTTCTCACTCATGAGGATCTACAGCACCATGATCGGCACCTCAATGCCAGAAACACTCTGTTGGCCCTCTTGGAAAGAGACATCGTTCCCATCGTCAATGAAAATGATGCTGTGTCTTTCACGGAATTGAAATTCGGGGACAATGATCGGCTCTCCGCCCTGGTAGCCAGCCTTCTTCCTGCTGACCTGCTTGTCATTCTTACGACGGCTGATGGGTTGATCCGCGATTTCGGCACACCCGCAGCCACACGTCTTGGCGAGGTATCCACCATCAATCGGGAAGTGACTCAAATGGCCAAGGGAACCACCAGCGTGACGGCGACCGGTGGCATGGTCACCAAGGTCGAAGCGGCGCGCATTGCCGTCCGCTCCGGCATTCCCATGTTCATCGGCCCCGGAAAGCAGAGAGGAATTCTCTCAGCCATGAGCCAGGGAGAGGATGTGGGCACCCTGTTTCTGCCTTCGGAACGCAAGCTCAAGGGCCGCAAGCGCTGGATCGCGTTTTTTCATCGTCCCAAGGGCGCCTTGATCGTTGATCGGGGTGCCAAGACGGCCCTCAGGGAACAGGGAAAAAGCCTCCTGCCCAAAGGTGTCTCCCGCATTGATGGCATTTTTTCGAAGGGTGAAGTCGTCAGCATCCGTGATGAGGAAGGCACCGAATTTGCCATGGGAATCGCTCGGTTTGATGCCGAGACATTTACCCAATGGAGGCAATGCGATCAGGAAATCATCCATCGAAACGATCTGGTGATCTTATAAGGTTTATGAAGGAAACACCCATTCAGCGCGTCTGCCACATTATGGCCCGATTGAGGGCGCCCGATGGCTGCCCCTGGGATCAGGAACAGAATCATCACTCACTCCGCTTTCACGCTGTCGAAGAGGTTTACGAACTGATCGACGCCATCGAGATGGAAAATGATGGTGAAATGCGCGAGGAGCTTGGGGATCTTCTGCTTCAGGTCATCTTCCACTGCCAGCTGGCCCATGAACGCAAAGCCTTTGATTTTGACACCGTTTGCAACGAATTGGCAGATAAATTGGTCCGCAGGCATCCACATGTTTTTGGAGACAAGACCATCGAAGATGTCGAAGGGGTCTGGACTCAATGGGAGGCCATCAAACGATCCGAAAAGAAAGGAACCCTCGAAGAGAGGCATTCCGCTTTGGATGGCATTCCAAGGCACCTTCCTGCCCTGCAGTATGCGGAAAAAATGGCTAAAAAAGCCCGCAAGGTAGCTCCTCTGAGTGATCATCTCCAGGCCCCCAGCCTTCCGGAGTCTGCCGACCAGTTTGCCGAAGCCCTGCTGGACCAGGTGATTGCCGCTCAGGCAAAAGGCTGGTCTCCAGAAATCCTGCTGAGGGAGGCCATCCGACGACGAGAGCAAACCTGGAGGGCAGTGGAAGCAAACCACTCATGAACCCAATCAACGATTGCCCTGGCAATAGGTTCCCCCTAGTTTAAGCATTATGTCGATTGTCAGAAGACTGGACCACACACGATACCGGGTCACTGATCTGGAAAAGAGCGTTGATTTCTACACTCAAGTCCTCGGGCTCACCGAAGTCAGACGCCATCAATCTCCAAGGGGATCCCAATTGGTGTTCCTCAAGGCTCCAGAAAGCGACGAACTCATCGAGTTGTGTTACTTCCCCAACAGCGGCGCTGTGGAAGTGCAGGAGGACCTCACCCACTTGGCCTTTATCGTCGACAGCCTCGAAGCCTTTGGCAAGCACCTTGAGGGTTTGGGACTCTCTTTCTCGGACGGACCCACGATGAAGACAGATGGCAGCGGAGGTTTCGCCTTCATCGACGCTCCAGAGGGTTACGAAATTGAACTCATTGAGCGCAGAGTCTGAGAGAAGCCTTTCGGCCACAGACCAATGACCTCAAGCCGGGGGTGGCTGCCAATGCTTTCGAGGTCTTGTCCTGGCTGGGTATTTGACCAAGAAACAAGGCTCCCGAGTTTCGAGGAGGACACATCATGAGCTGGTTCTTTACTACTGGAGGCACCCTCCACCACAATAGCCCTTCCTATGTTGAGCGCGCGTCGGACCAGCAGCTCAACGCAAGGCTTTCGAAAGGCGAGTTTTGCTACGTGCTGACGGCACGCCAGATGGGCAAATCATCCAGCATGGTGCGTGCCGCCATGAAACTCAAAGAGCAGGCCATGGATGCCTTGATTCTGGACCTGACAGCCATCGGCCAGAACCTCAACGCCGAACAATGGTATGATGGGCTGCTGGCAAAAATCGGCCAGTCCCTTCAAATGGAAGATGCACTGGAGGATTATTGGATGGATCATCTTCGACTGAGCCCTGTTCAGCGCTGGTTTCAGGCCATTCGAGAAGTAGTCTTGCCCAGGATTTCCAAGCGACTCATCATCTTTTTTGATGAATTGGATGTGGTCCGAGGTCTTTCATTTTGCACAGACGAATTTTTTGCAGCCATACGCCAGTGCTACCATGCCCGGATCGAAGATCCCATGATGGAAAAAGTGACTTTTTGTCTTCTGGGCGTTGCCACTCCCTCAGAGCTGATTCAAGATCCACATCACACCCCTTTCAACATCGGCCATCGAATCGAGCTTCATGACTTCAGTCTCGACGAAGCCAGGCCGCTGGCCCGAGGCCTGGAACGTCACCCTGAAGATCAGGAGCGAGCCGGCGCGCTCATTGAGAGGATCCACCACTGGACTCAGGGACACCCCTACCTAACCCAGCGCCTTTGCCAAGCGGTCATGGAACAGAACCAGGAGGGAGATCCAGCACAGCTGGTGGATCACATCTGCGAACTCCTCTTCCTCTCACCACGTGCCAAGGAGCAGGATGACAATCTGCTCTATGTCAGAGAACGCGTAAGAAGATGCCCCCTGGATCAGATCTCCCTCTTGGACGATTATTGGAGCATCTGGCGAGGAGAGAACATTCGATACGATGAGGAAAACCTCATCATCAGTGAATTACTACTTACGGGCTTGGTTAAGGTAAGAGGCGATTTTTTGGTGACGCGAAATCGCATTTATCATCATCTGTTTGATCAGCAGTGGATCGAGCGTATTCGCCCAGTCGCTGAAGTGGAGATGCAGGAAGGGACACGGGTAAGAATTCGATCGAACTGCTCCATTGGTCGGACCCAAGCAAGCGATATTTGTTTGCCGAATCCAAGGGTTTCACGTCGTCATGCCATGATTCAGAAAGAATCCAACCAGGAATTGTGGCTCATCGATTCAGACAGTCGCAACGGCACCCTGATCAATGGTTCAAGGGTAACCAAGCCGATGCTCCTCAGGCATCAGGATCGGATTCAGATTGGCCCTTTTACGCTCATTTATCACCAACCAGGGGCCGTGCGCCAGGCACCAGGTGAGTCCACCTCCCTTAACCGGACGGTGCTTGATTTCGAAGATTGAACATGGCCCATGATGCATCATCAAAAAGCGATTATTGGCCCCGCAAGAAGAATACAACAGGCAACCCTATTCCCTATGCCCCCCTCTCAACATCCACTCCTTCGCCTACCAGAAAAAGACATCCTGAAACCGATCGACGCCCATGACAGGGGTTTATTGTGGACGATCCTCCTTCTCATGGGATGGATGGGAGTCTGTTGGAACATGCAGTCACAAACACAGGGGGCAGAGCCCGCATCTTTTCAGAACCAACGAGAACAATTAAATCGCTACCTGAAGCATCGGCCCAATCACCGACCGGCAAAGAACATTATTTTATTCATCGGTGATGGCATGGGGATTTCCACCATGACTGCCTCCCGCATCCTTGAAGGGCAGCAAAAGGGCACCGCCGGAGAAGAGCATCGCCTGAGCTGGGAGCACTTCCCTTATTCAGCTCTGGCAAAGGTTTACAATACCAACCAACAAACTCCGGATTCAGCCGGCACGATGAGCGCCATCATGACCGGACACAAAACCAAGGCCTACACCTTTGGCTATGACCAACGCGTGGTCCGGGGGGACCACACCTCTACCAGGGACTTCCAGGGAGAAGCCGCTTCTTGCGAGACGCTCCTGGAATATTTCGAAAAAAAAGGCAAATCGACGGGTGTGGTGACCACCGCCCGCGTCACTCACGCCACCCCTGCGGCATGCTATGCTCACTCCCCTGAGAGAAATTGGGAACACGATGCGGACATGAAGGAGAATCACCCGAAGGCACTGGAGGCCGGATTCAAGGACATCGCCCGCCAGCTCATGGAGTTTCCGTATGGTGACGGACTGGAGGTGGTATTGGGAGGAGGACGTCAGGCTTTCCTTCCAAACACGGCACATGATTATGAGGACCCAAAACTCATGGGACACCGACTGGATGGACGCCACCTCATTGACACCTGGCTCAGGCAACCGGGGTCGTCCTTTGTTTTTGACCGGAAGGGTTTGCTTCAGGTGGACACTTCCTCGACCGAACGGTTGCTGGGTCTTTTTGAACGCAGCCACATGACCTACGAAACAGACCGTATCAAGGAAGTGAGCCCTTCAGACCCCTCTCTGAGTGAAATGAGTCTCAAGGCTCTGGAAATCTTGAAGCAAAACCAACAAGGCTACTTTCTCATGATTGAGGGCGGTCGCATTGATCATGCTCACCATGCTGGCAATGCCTTTCGGGCGCTCTCCGAAACCATTGCCCTTTCCAAGGCGGTTCATGCCATCCAATCCGCCCTGAGTGAGGAAGAAAAAGAAGATACGTTGATCCTGGTGACTGCCGACCACAGTCATACCTTTACCATTGCGGGGTATCCCACTCGTGGAAACCCTATCCTCGGACTGGTGGTTGGCAATGATGACCATGGCAACCCGGAGTCCTCACCCAAGAAAGACGCCATGGGGCTCCCCTATACAACGCTTGCCTACGCAAATGGAGGGGGTTATTCGGGCCCCATGCAAAACAAGAAGTCCAAGGAAATCACCACTGGCGGGGTTCATTTCCATCTGGATATCGGAGATGGCGGTGGACCACTGGCCGCACACGATGACTGGAAATACCTTCACACACCCAGAAGCCCTCGGCCTGATTTGAGTGAAGTGGATGTCGGCTGCGAAGATTACGTACAAGAAGCAGGGGTTGCTCTGAGCAGTGAGACTCATGCCGGCGAAGATGTGGCTGTGTTTGCCATCGGCCCCATGGCCCATCTCATCCGTGGGGTCATCGAGCAAAATTTTCTCTATCACGTGATGCGTTATGCCTCAGGTGATATTGGAAAACCTTGAGAGATTCAGGCTACGACAAGTGCAAGGACCAGGCGATGAGCCATAAAAGCAAGACTATTGCCTCAAGAAAACTTCCCCACCAAAAGATAAACAAAAAAGAAGGTGTCCCTCGACGGTGTCTTCGCGCCACCTTGAATCCATCCAGACAATCCTTCCATGGAGCCCAGGGGTAGAGAAAGAAAGTCGAGGTTCGATTGCGTCGCCTGACGTAGGGCTCAATTTTGAGCAGCCACAGAAAAACCAGACATAACAATCCGGCAGCCAAAATCCACAAACCCATCTGCAGGGGTACAGAAAGAGACTGCGCTGACTCGCCCGGGAACATCTCTGTAACTTAGCGGAAAACAGCCCGTGAATCAACCCATTCCGGTAACGCTGAAGCGATCTCCTACTGAGGAGGGCCATAGCGATGTTTTCCCACGCGAGAGGCCTCCAATGAGCGCCAGGTGTCCTGCTCCACTCCGGGATCGGACTGTTCCAACATCCATTGATCCAATGAATCACTTAACGACTGCCTGATGGCTTGAAGTGACGGATCGTCGATTCGGTTACTCATTTCATGAGGATCCATGGTCAGATCATAAAGTTCCTCTGCTGGACGATGCGTGTAGCGCTTGACCAACGCATAGGTTTGAGGATTATCGGTGGCATCCCAAACCCAACTGGCCCAATAGGGGTTGTTGAGCTTGCCGTTGCCACGGAGACCCATCAGGTGCTTTTCGATATAGATATCATCTGGAAGAAGGTTACGGATGTAGTGATACCTTCCATTGTTGACACTCCGAATGGGGTAAGGAGGGCCTTCAGGCACATTGTTATGCATGCCAAAACTCAAGCTGCGATGGGTCTTTTGCCGCCCTGATAAGACTTCAGTAAAACTCCAGCCATCCAGAGCTCTCGATTCCATCTCACCTCCGGCCAAATCGATCAAGGTGGGAAGGACATCCGCATAATGAACGATGGCTGAAGTGCGTTGACCCTCGCGAATGTGTCCAGGCCATCTGGCAAGCAGAGCCGTATGCAAACCGGCATCCCAGTTGGTCCATTTACAGCCAGGAAACTGAGCACCCTGTTCCGAGGAAAACAAGACCAAGGTGTTGTTCTCCTGAGAGGCATGCTCCAGCGCATCCAGGACTGCACCCACCTGGGAATCCATGTAGGTTATTTCGGCCAGGTATCGGCTGAAATCCTCACGCGTACGGATGGTATCTGCAATATGGGGTGGAAGGTGAATTTTTTCAGGAGGGTATTGGGAGGGATCGCCCATCACCCAAGGCACATGAGGTTCGACCAATGCCACCACCAGGCAAAAAGGCTGGCTTGGGTCGCGAGTGATGAATTCAGTCACTTCATCCAAGCGATGTGGCTGAGTCGGAGAACGCACACAGTTGGAATCAAATCCGCCGATGGATTCGAAGGGAAAAGAGGATGGTGGGGTGACATGCACTTTACCGGCCAGCCCAACACGATATCCCAAAGGCCCTAAATAATGAGGAAGACTCATGGTGCCGGGACGACTGGCGGAATGATTCCAGGCACACCCATTGCGCATGGGAAAAAGACCAGTGTAGAGCTCAGCTCGACAGGGCTGACACATGGCAGAGGTCAGATAGGCATGATCAAACACAAGACCGTCATGAGCCAGGCGATCGATGTGAGGAGTGAGGGCATTTTTTCCGCCGTAGAGCCTCAGATCGCTGCGGGTGCAGTCATCGGCCAGGATCACCAGCACGTTGGGTCTGGGGTTTTCGCCCAGGGTGAGCACCTGCCCCATTGCCAAAAAGAGAGGGATCCACAACCAGCTCAGTTGATGCATTCGATGCATGGTGTTGTCATCATGTCGTTTGAGCACGATGCCGTCAACGCGAAGGCTTGCCACATGCCCTGCATTCACAGGGCATCACTCCATGAAAGAGAACTTTGCAACCCGTGAAACCACTTTGACCAAAGGAATTTATATTTAGAATCATTCTAACTATTGACACACCTCTGGGTGCCACTACATTACATCAGCGTTTTGACTGTCATGAAAAAGGATCTTCCATCTGCGACAAGCGATCAGGACCTGGCTCACAAGCTAGCCAGCAGCGGCATGCGCATGACCGCACAGCGGGAGCATGTTTATCATACTCTGCTCCAGCAGACCGATCACCCCACAGCAGACGAAGTTTACCTGAGGGCCAAATCAGCCATGCCGGAGCTTTCCATGGCAACGGTTTACAACACACTGGATGCGCTGGTCAAATGTGGCCTGATCAAACAGGTCAATGTCGAACGTACAGCCTCTCGTTACTGTTCCAACATGAACGAACACTGTCACTTTTTCTGTGAGGAATGTGGCAGCATCCACGACGTGGATTTCAAAAAAGATAAAGGGGAACTACCATTGAAACTTCCCAGAAACCTGGTCCCTACCCAGGTGGATATCTCGCTTCGAGGTCGATGTGCCGACCCTTTGAAGTGCCCAAACCGAAATCGAAATTAAAACGTGGGGGGAAAGACCGCGAGATAGCATCTAGGCCACCGTGTGCTGTGGCTTCACAAACTTTTTGAACTTTGAAACAAGATTACGCAGTTCCATCAACAACATGAGCAGCGCCACCGAAACCATCGAAGGATTTGTCAAAAGCGACTACAAATACGGCTTCATCACTGATATTGAAGCCGAATCAGCACCTCCAGGGCTCAACGAAGACATCATCCGTTTTATCTCTCACAAGAAAAACGAGCCCGCCTTCATGCTGGAGTGGCGTCTCAAAGCCTACCGGCACTGGCTCACCATGCAGCCCCCCACGTGGCCCAAGGTAAGCTACCCTCCGGTTGATTTTCAGGATATCATTTATTATTCAGCGCCCAAAAAAGCCAGTGATGGCCCGAAGAGTCTGGATGAGGTGGATCCCAAGTTATTGGAAACCTATGAAAAGCTGGGCATTCCGCTTCACGAACGCGCCAAACTTGCCGGCGTGGCCGTGGATGCTGTTTTTGACAGTGTTTCAGTAGGCACCACCTACAAGGAAACATTGGCTGAGAAAGGGATCATCTTCTGCTCGATGTCTGAAGCCGTGCAGGAGCATCCGGAACTGGTGCAGCGCTACTTGGGCAGCGTGGTTCCCTACACGGATAATTTTTATGCCGCTCTCAACTCGGCGGTCTTCAGTGATGGATCCTTTGTTTACATACCCAAGGGAGTCCGTTGCCCGATGGAACTTTCCACTTATTTTCGGATCAATGCGGCCAAGTCGGGCCAATTTGAGAGAACCCTCATCGTGGCAGAGGACAGTAGCTATGTCAGTTACCTCGAAGGATGCACCGCACCCATGCGCGATGAAAACCAGTTGCACGCCGCCGTGGTGGAGCTGGTCGCCCTGGACCAGGCAGAAATCAAATATTCAACGGTGCAGAACTGGTATCCCGGGGATGAAGAAGGAAAGGGAGGGATCTACAATTTCGTGACCAAGCGCGGGATTTGCAAAGGACGTGCTTCCAAGATTTCCTGGACCCAGGTTGAAACCGGCTCAGCAGTCACTTGGAAATATCCAAGCTGTATCCTGCTCGGAGACCAGAGCGTTGGAGAATTTTACTCAGTGGCGTTGACCAATCGTCGTCAGCAGGCCGATACGGGAACGAAAATGGTTCATATCGGTAAGGACACCAAAAGCACGATTGTCTCAAAGGGAATCTCTGCGGGTCGCGGTCAAAACAGCTATCGCGGGCTGGTCCAGGTACGTAAATCAGCCAGTGGTGCACGCAATTTCTCTCAGTGTGACTCGCTCTTGATTGGAGACCAGTGTGGAGCCCACACCTTTCCCTACATCGAAGCAAAAAACACCACTGCGAGCATCGAGCACGAAGCGACCACGAGCAAGATTGGTGAAGATCAGATCTTTTACTGCAATCAGCGTGGCATCTCGACCCAGGATGCGGTCAACATGATCGTCAATGGTTTCTGCAAGGAAGTCTTCAGCGAACTCCCCATGGAATTTGCCATGGAGGCTCAAAAACTTCTCGGTGTCAGCCTGGAGGGAAGTGTCGGTTAAGAGTGATCGATGGCCACCGTTTTCAAATGCTTTTTAATTCATTATGTCCAACCCATCATTGTTGAGAATAACCAACCTGCAAGCCGGCGTCGAAGGCCGGAAAATCCTCAAGGGAATAGATCTGGAAATTCAGTCGGGTGAAGTCCATGCCATCATGGGGCCGAACGGGAGCGGGAAAAGCACCCTGGCTTCTGTCATCGCCGGGCGAGAGGGATATGAAATCCTGGGAGGGAATATTCACTTCAAGGATCAGGACATCCTGGAATGTGCACCTGAGGAAAGGGCGCATCTTGGGCTGTTCCTGGCGTTTCAATACCCGGTCGAAATCCCGGGTGTCAACACCACCTATTTTCTCAAGTCAGCCATCAATGAAGTCCGCAAAGCGCGCGGAGAGAAGGAACTCGATGCCGTGGCTTTCTTGAAATACATCAAGGAGAAGGCCGCCTTGCTCGACTTACCTGAAGACTTCCTCAAGCGTTCGCTCAATGTGGGGTTTTCAGGGGGTGAGAAAAAGCGAAACGAAATCTTTCAGATGGCGGCCCTCGAACCCGTGATGGCGGTGTTGGATGAAACCGATTCAGGTCTGGATATTGACGCTCTCAAAGTAGTCGCCAACGGGGTGAACCAACTCAGGAGTCCGCAAACTTCTCAACTGGTCATCACGCATTATCAGCGACTGCTTGATTACATCGTCCCTGATGTCGTGCATGTCCTTTACGATGGGCGTATCATCAAGAGCGGCCCCAAGGAACTGGCTCTCAAGCTGGAAGAAAAAGGTTATGACTGGGTGATCGAGGAAGCTCAGGCGACAACTGCTGCGTTGTCTCATTGAAATATCATGACCGAAACCTTGAAAGCTCCCCCGACCGATCCCTTTATTCCTCTGTTGGATTCACTGGATCCAGAGATGCATGAAGGCCCTACCTGGCTGACCCCCATCCGCAAAGCAGGGATCGCAGGCTATGCAAGCAGTGGATGCCCGACTCTTTCCGATGAGGACTGGCGGTTCACCAATCTGGATCCGATGCGTTCGTGCTCCTTCCAACACCCCTCCGATTCAAAGGGGATTTCCAAGGAGGCATTTCAGAGCATCGAAAACCCACTGAAGGATCCAGCCTGTATTCGTGTGGTTTTGGTGGATGGCATCTTTAATGAAACCTTGTCCGATCGATCGCTGCTCCCAGAGGAAGTCTGCCTTAGGTCCCTTAAGCAGGCGGTTCAAGACCCCGAGTCGCCGCTCAAAAACCACCTCGGTCAATACACCTACGGAAACGATAGTCCATTTGCAGCCCTCAACGCTGCCTGTTTTGAAGACGGCATTTGCTTGAAGGTTCCCAAGGGGGTCCAACTGGAGCTTCCCATCCAAATCATGCATGTGACCACGGCACAGCCTCAGGCCTCTGCCAATTTTGCCCGCTGTTGGATTCACATGGAGGCCGGTTCAAAAGCCACGGTCATGGAAAGCTTCCATGGCATGGATCAAGGGGTGTATCTCTCGGCTCCTACCTTGGAATGCCTGGTGGAAGACAACGCTTATCTGGAGCATATCAAAGTTCAAGATGAATCCAAACAGGCCTTTCACATGGCCAGTATCTATGCACGCATCACGCGAGATGCGCGCATGGATTCCCATCATTTAAGCCTCGGAGGACGGATCAGCCGCAACCATATCCGAACGCACCTGGATGGACCCGGGCTTTGCTGCACGCTCAACGGGCTCTCACTCGCCCAAGGCGATCAGATCATCGACCACCACATGGTCGTGGATCATGCCCAACCGCACACCGAAAGCCATGAATACTTCAATGGGATTCTGGACGATCAATCCCGCAGCGTCTTCCATGGCCGCATCCACGTGCGTCAGGTAGCACAGAAAACAGATGCCAAGCAAACCAACAAAAATCTCTTGCTTTCCGATGCCGCCACCGCGGACACCAAACCTCAACTTGAGATTTATGCAGATGATGTTCGCTGCACGCACGGGGCAACCATCGGCCAGCTGGATGACCAGGCCATTTGGTATCTGCGTGCTCGAGGGATCCCACTGGCCAGGGCCAGGCGTATGCTGGTGCATGCCTTTGCTGGTGAAATCATCGATCGTATTGAGCATCCAAACATTCGAAAGTCTCTCGACGATTTAGTGTGGGAACAACTCGAAGCCCTTCCGCACTTTCACGCCCACACCTCTACTCCCCTGTCATGAGCCAAGAAACCCAGATCATTCTCAGTCGAGATGTCGAAGCGGCCATTGTGCCCACTGGTGAACCAGTCACACTCAAACAAGGCGAGGAAGCCCAGATCACTCAAGAGCTGGGTGGAGCCTTCACGGTGATCGTCAACGGCAACATGTTTCGCATTCAAGGCAAACATGCCGACGCCCTCGGGAGGGAAGTCGAAGAAGTCCGCATCCAGGCGGCGGTCGCAGGAGAAAAGGCTACCGCCGAAGAGGTCGAAGCACAGGTCTGGGAACAGATGAAAACCTGCTATGACCCGGAAATCCCGGTCAACATCGTGGACCTGGGATTGATTTATGATTGCGTGGTCACTCCGATTGAGGAAGGCAACGAATTCAACGTGCTGGTGAAAATGACACTCACGGCTCCCGGATGTGGCATGGGGCCGGTGATTCAGCAGGATGTACAGAACAAGGTGATGTGCATTGAAGATGTGGCTCAGGCCGATGTCGAACTGGTCTGGGAACCGCAGTGGAGCCAGGACATGATGACTGAAGCCGCCCGACTTCAGCTCGGCTTGATGTAAGCGAAGCCGCCCTCCTCAATACGAGCACCTTGAGCCAGACTCACCCTACTTTCATGAAGCATTTCAGGCATGACTTCCCCATTCTGGAACAGTCCGTCAATGGGCATCCACTGATCTATTTCGACAATGCCGCAAGCAGCCAGAAACCCAATCAGGTCATCGAGGCCATCAAGGCTTATTACCAAAAGGACCATGCGAATGTTCACCGCGGCATTCATGAGCTCAGCAACCGCGCCACTCTTGCCTACGAGTCTGCCAGGGAGCGGACCGCTGAATTCCTTCATGCAAGCAGTGCATCGGACATTATCTTCACTCGGGGCACCACTGAATCCATCAATCTGGTCGCCCACTGCCTGGGGCAAAACTCGTTGGGACCCGGGGACAAGATTCTCATCACCGAAATGGAGCACCACAGCAACATGGTCCCCTGGCAAATCCTTGCTTCAAGGACAGGGGCCACCCTGGAATTTATTCCCGTCCTTGAAAAGGATGGCAGCCTTGACCTGAGTTGGTTGGACAATCGTTTGAGAGAGGATGTCAAACTCCTGAGCTGTGTCCATGTCTCCAACAGTCTGGGCACCATCAATCCGGTCAAGGAATTATGTCAGAAGGCTCGCTCCAAGGGCATACTCACTCTGGTCGATGGAGCGCAAAGTGCCGGACACATGCCCATCGATGTTCAGGAAATCGATTGTGATTTCTATGCCTTCTCAGGACACAAAATATGTGGGCCTACAGGTATTGGGGTACTCTACGCTCGAAAATCAATCATGGACTCCTGGCCGCCTTACCAGGGAGGTGGGGAAATGATCCAGGAGGTCACCTTTGAGAGGCCCAGCTTCAAGGCATCCCCCCATCGTTACGAGGCTGGGACTCCCAATATGGCTGGAGCCGTGGGGCTTGCCAGAGCCATGGACTACATCGACGCCATCGGTCGCCAGCAGATCCACGACCACGACCAGGCCCTTGCTCAGTATTTTTATGATGAAATCCGACGCTTCCCCGGGGTCCGGGTCTTTGGTCCGCCAACCAACAGAGGCGGTTTGGTAAGTTTTCTCCTCGATGGGCTTCATGTACATGACCTGGTGACTTTGGCAGACCAGAAGGGGTTGGCATTGAGAGGTGGCCACCATTGCACCCAGGCGCTGATGAAAAAATGGGGGATCACCGGCACGGCCAGGGCCAGCTTCTATTTTTACAATGACAAGGAGGAAGTTGACCGATCCCTCGAGATTCTCGATCATCTTTACAAACGTTTCGCAGACCGTAACTAAGTTCTGTTCCATGTCAGAGATCACTCCTGAATCCACCATGCAGGCCGTTTTGGAGGCCTACCCATGGGCGCAAAGGGCCCTGTTCCGCCACTTTCACATCGGCGGTTGCTCCAGTTGCGCCTTCCATGCCGAAGAAACACTGAAGGAGCTTTGTGAGCGTAATGATCGCATTCATCCTCAGGAAGTCATCGATCGCATCAAACAGAGCCACGATGAGGACCTTCAACTTTGGATGTCTCCCACCGAGGTGGAAGCTGCCTTGAAGTCGGATGCCCCATGCCACCTTGTCGACATCCGCACCAGCGAAGAATGGGATGCGGTTCACCTGGAAGCATCCACTCACATGTCTCAGGAATCCATGCAGATGATGCTCTCTCAATGGCAACGGGATGCACTCCTTGTGATCGTGGATCACAAGGGGAAAACCAGCCTGGATGCCGCCACCTATTTTCAGGGACAGGGTTTCACTCAAATCAGGTGCATGGAAGGTGGCATTGATGCGTGGTCTCAGCAAGTGGACCCAACCATCCCGCGTTACCGTCTCGAGCCCATGCCCCCCACCCCTGAAGCATCCTAGCCCATACTATGACCCACTCAGACTCCTTTGAAGAAAAGGTTCGTGAAGCCATTGCGAATCCCAAAAACCTCGGAAAAATGGAAGATGCCGATGCCGTCGGAACTGTCGGGGGGGCAGGTTGTGGCGATATGCTCCGCATGTGGCTCAAGTTCAAGGACCAGGATGGCAAGAAGGTCATCGACAAGGCCTCCTTCCAATCCTTTGGTTGTGAGACTGCCATTGCCGCTGCTAGCTTGGCGACTGAACTGATCAAGGGCAAAAGCACCTCGGAGGCCCTGGCTCTCTCAGGGGTGGAAATGGCGGCGGACCTGGGCCCCTTGCCTCCTACCAAGATCCACTGTACCACCATGGTCGAGGATGCCCTTCGCAGCGCCATCGCAGCCCATGAGGGCGGCAGCCCTGAGACAAAAGCCAGTGAACCATCGACAGAAGGCTCTCCTCTCACCACTCAGGGTAGCCTGCTGGATCAGATGCAGAATGCCGCCAAGGGCGGCCAGGGATTACGGGTGGTGATGCTTCCACCTGAGGAGGACTCTAGCTAGGTCTTTTCACCCATGCTTCGCATGCGGTGCAGCAAACCTGAATAGCGGCGAGCAGAGGTAGCGTTGGCAACCGCCATGTTCAGGGCCTTTTTCTGCCCCACCAGCAGCACCAGCTTTCGACCTCGGGTGACCCCCGTGTAAATGAGGTTGCGCTGGAGCAGGAGGAATTGCTGAGTGGCCACCGGAATCACCACCACGGGAAACTCCGAACCCTGAGATTTGTGTATGGTAATGGCATAGGCCAGGGCAAGCTCATCCAATTCCCCGAAATCATAGCTCACTTTGCGCTGATCAAAGGCAACGATCACTTCTTTTTCCACCAAATCAATCTTGGTGATTTGCCCAATATCTCCATTGAAGACATCCTTGTCATAATTGTTTTCCGTCTGGATGACCTTGTCCCGGATACGAAACTGCCAACCAAATTTTTCCACATAGGTCTCTCCTTCCCTCGATGGGTTCAATCGCTCCTGCAAGGTCAGATTCATTTCACGCACCCCGAGACTTCCGCGATTCATGGGACACAACACCTGAACATCCATCATCGGATCCAACATAAACTTCCTTGGAATGCGCTGAGTGATCATGGACAGCATCGCAGAGATAATCTGCTCGGGCTCATCTCGCTCCAGAAAATAAAAATCTTCCTCTCCAGCTTCGCTCGTCAACGGCATGTCTCCCTGATTCATCCGGTGGGCATTGGTGATGATCTGACTGGTGGATGCCTGCCGGAAAATCTCTTCCAGCCGAGCCACCTCAATGCAGCCGCTGGTCATTAAATCTTTCAACACCGATCCAGGGCCGACAGAGGGAAGCTGATCCACATCACCCACCAGCAACAAATGGGCTTCGGGAGGAAGGGCACGCCAAAGCTGATACATGAGGGGGATATCCACCATGGAGCATTCATCGATCACCAAAAGCTGCACCTCCAGAGGATGATGTTCATCATGCAGGAAGCGTCCGGTGTGGGGATTCATTTCCAGCAGGCGATGAATGGTTTTGGCCGGGTGACCGGTCGATTCAGCCAATCGCTTGGCGGCTCGGCCTGTGGGCGCTGCCAACGCAAAGGAAACTTTCTTGGCATGCAGAATTTTGAGAATGGAGCGAATGATGGTGGTCTTTCCGACGCCCGGTCCACCCGTCAGAATCATGAAACGTTGCAACAAGGCATTGCGAACCGCTTTGACTTGAGAATCTGCCAACTTGATTTTGGATTGCCCCTGAACCCACTCTATCGCCCGTTCCAAATCAATGGGAGGATAGGCTGCAGGCTTTCCAGCCAGTCGAAGGGCTCTCCTGGCAATACCCTCTTCGGCTTCCTTGAGAGCAGGAAGAAAGATAAACGGCTTTTCCCACAGTATTTCCCGAATCACCGACCCTTCGCTCAGCGCTTGCTTCAGGCCTGAGCAAACCACATCAGGAGGAACACCCAGCAGTTCGGTAGTTTGTTCGATGAGCATTTCCTCGGGAAGCCCGCAATGCCCCATGCCTGTAGCCATGGTCAAGGTATGTGCCAAACCGGCCTGAGAGCGATGCAGGGAATCTTTGGGAATCCCAAGCTTTTGGGCAATTTGATCCGCAATCTTGAAGCCGATGCCACGGATGTCGCGTGAAAGGATGTAGGGATTGTGCTGAAGCTTTTCAATGGATTCCTCGCCATAGGTCTTGTAAATCCGCACGGCTCGGCTGGTGCTCACTCCATTGGAGTGCAAAAAGACCATGATATCCCGAATGACCTTCTGTTCCTGCCAGGCATCCTTGATCAATTTTCGGCGCCCCGGCCCAATGCCCTCGATGGTTTCCAAGCGGGCCGAGGCATGCTCGATGATGTCGAATACCTCATCGCCAAATTTCTGCACCATTTTCTTGGCATAGACCGGCCCAATGCCCTTGATCATTCCACTGGCAAGGTATTTCTCAATACCTTCCCGGTTGGTGGGTGGCGTGCACACCAGTCGATCGGCCCTGAATTGCATGCCATGGTCTCGATCGCGCTGCCACGAACCTTCGGCCTGAATCCATTCACCCGCATTGGCGGAAACCACTTTACCGAGAACCGTCAGAAGAGCCTTCCTCCCCTTGGCCTTCACGCGCAGAACCACAAAGCCCGTGTCTTCGTTGAAGAAAGTCACACGCTCAATCAAGCCCGATAGGCTTTCCTGGCGAGATTGGGGATGATCCGGCATCGAGAAGTGCTGATCATCGCGTGAGCGCATGATCCGATTCAAGCAGGAAACCCGCTTGGATGCCTTAAATCATCGAGGGTGAAAGTACTTCAACCGGAAGAATTGACGACTGGGAAGGGTCTGCATTGGAGGCAAGGTATGGCGCAGCCAGACACGCCCTTCATCTGCCATGACTTCGGATGTTTTCTCCAAGGAGATGCCGGCAGATTGCCAGGTCTTCAGATCAACGGAGACTTCGATATCCATCAGGATTTCGGTGGCACCTGGATCATGCAAGACATCCATCACCCAGGCGATGGAAGGTTCAGGATTGCTTTGGATGACCGACCGGATGACGAACACTTCCTCGACTTTTTGAGGCTCGGCATCACTGGTTCCATGAAAGGCTTCACCTAGTGCGGGGATTCCATCGGCATCGACATCGCTGGAAACAGTGCTCCTTGTCTCATTGACATCCATCACTCCCGGTGATCCACCCAACGCATGGCTGGCAGTCCAAAGCGCCGGGTCGTTCAGCGCACCGGGTGCGGCGGGATCCCTGAGAACCAGACTGTATCCCTTTCCATCTGCTGAATCAGGCCACGGTGCCTCATCGCCGTATTTCAAACCAAGAAGCAGGTCTCCAGATGCGTTCAAGAGACTCAGACGCTCGCCACCGTTGGAAAGCTGGGTATGGTTTACGAAGGGGCCATACACCAGGATGCCCGGGTAAGCGGCATGCAGGCTCTGGGGATCTTGGGCAACCACCACACGCTGTCCGGGTTCGAGCAGGCTTTGGGGAGGAAACACAAAGGAGAGTCCATCGCTGAGAGTAACCCCATCCAAAACCAGAGTATCCTGCGCCATGTTCAGGATCTCCACAAACTCACCCTGCTGTGGCTCAGTCGGATGATAATGTATTTCGGTCAAGGCCAGATCACCAGGTGCTGGAGGACGACCCATGGAATAATGGGCCTCGGTCAGAGCGGACCACTCACCCTGGTAGAAGGCACGAGCCTTCAGATGGGCGCTCTGTGTCAGTGGAATGGACTGTGTGTAAGTAAGCACTTCAGCAGGCAGGGCCCCTTGAACTCTCTGCGAAGCCACTATTTTGGGGGTGATCAACAAATCGCTACTGGAAAGCGAGACATTGAGTCCATGAATGGCCAGGACGTTTTCTCCCTGAACCCACGCGCCTTGATGATCGGTGATATCAAACGCTTCAAATTGGCTGGCTGCACTGTCGGCATGTGAAGCACGGGCCAGTGAGTCCCAGGAGGGTTGACCCAGTGGCGCGTTGGCTCGCGCCACTTCCCGACCATTGAGGTAGGCCACAAACCCATCATCATAGCGTATGTGAAGAAAGACGCGGGTGTCATCGCTCATCCAGGTCAAATCGCTCATCTCGAAGGGGACCCGTATGTAGACCGATCCATTGAAATTCCTCATTCCCATGACATCCAGCCCTATAAACCCCTTGTAATCGGAAATGCTCGTTTCATAGCCCACGCCCGTTCGACCTTCCAACCAAGTGTCATCCACTCTGAAGTTCTTCCGCGTCCAGGAGAGACCATGACGATCATCCACTGGGATCCACGCATGGGCAGACGCGCCGTCGGGTAGAAGCACCTGTTGAGCATCCTTGGAAGGTTGCCATGGATCCTGGCCCGTCAACGTATAGTAAACGCTACCTCGGGTTGCCTGCATGCCCAATGCTTGCCCGGAAATCACAGGGCCCGGCTTCAGTGAAAGACTGGGAGCATCCAGAGAGGGATAAAGGTTGGCAGCTCTCAGTTCATTGATCACGGCATGGGGACTGGAAGCATCATGCAAAGTGGGCAGGTAGTGTTCGACCACATTGTCCCGCTCCACTAGCCAGGAGTCTTCGCGAGTAAAGTAAACATCAGGCGCATGAGGAGCGGGCGGATAGTGATCATCATCCACATCACTCAACGGTCGGGGTTGTTCAATGACGCTACCATAAGGGGTGCTCATCTGCGTGTCCCCCCAGCGTGCCGACTCAGCCACGATGGCCTTGTCAATTTGCTGAGCGAGGTTCATGTAACGCGAACGGCTTGCCTCCAGACTCAAAGCACCTCCATGAAAAAGATGCCTCTGTACTCGATCGGCAAAAAGACGCCTGAAATCAGTATTGGCTCGGAGCTTTTGGAAGAGAGCACCCATCCCGCTATTTTTGTTGAACGGGTTCCATGTGAACTTGTCCAAGACGATTTCCTGATCCCACACAAAAAAACGGTACCGCCCATCCCCTGAAACCGGATTGACTGCTGCGTAGCCATTGTGGTGCGGCCAATCCTCCGCATCCGCATAAAAATGCAAGAGGCTGTAATCAGCCAGGTTTGCCAGATCAACATACTGATGGAGCTCCTCGTAGACATCGGGGTCTGTCACATCCATGGAAAGGATTTGATTCCATCGAGGCCCAGGACTGCCGAAGTCCTCATTGATTTCCCAGTCCTCGGGATCCCCCCCCAAATGATCGGCGAAAAAATCCTCTGCCAATCGCTCCGTCAGGTTGTGCAGGCCAAAATACAAGCCGTTCACATAAAGATGCACGAACGATCCATGGCTGGAGGGCTGGCCCATGTCACGGAGGGATTCCTTCATCCATACATCGCGGATGTATTGAGAATCATTGGGACGATAGCGACTGCTCCCCCAGCTCACCAAGGCCCAGCTATCGGTAAAACAGGCTCGAAGAACCAGCTGGTTGAATCGGCTCACTGGAGAATTCTCAAACAAGGGATAGTCGAGTGATTTTACACCGACCTGACCGCTGAAGGTGATTCGCAGGGAGTGCTTCTGCATGCGCCATGGGCGGCGACTCGAGTTGCCGTGCACCTCAATCTTGGCATTTTCCTGAAATCCTTTTGTGCCGTCAGGATGCAGGTATTCCATCGAACAAACCCTCTCGATGCGCGATTGTGGAATGGAATAAATGCCTCTTCCGGGTTTAATGAAATCGTCCGGATGCATCACGATGGAAACACTGGGAATATCCAATAGCGCATCCCGTATGCCGAAGCCCTCCAGGGTTTGATCGACCACTCGCGGGTCCATTTCGTAATCTGCAGGCACTATACCATTACCGGCTCCATCTCGACCATCGACTTCGCTGTTGCGCCCCCAATTCTGAGGCCATCCTGAGGGTTGAGCCGGTTGGTGGGCAACATCATCCACAAAGACATAGGTATGGGTATCCACATTGGTAGATTCCCACCCTTCTCGAAATGCCATAGCCCGAAGGGTCGTTGTGGTGCTGACCGTGATCGGAGATTCATAAACCAGTCCATGATCAGGAGAGGGCTCACTACCATCCAAGGTGTAATGAATGATCGCCTCCTGCCCCGAAGAGGTTGAAATAGCCACTTCGAAAGGCTCTTCGTAAAAGCCTCGATCCACCGAAAAAACCGTATCTCCCACCCAACCGAGAACCCCTGCAGAGTTTCCTCGACCGGGTGTGGGTCGGGTTTGAAAAGACCACTGTCCTTGAGCATTCATGCCGTAGGAAACATCCGCAAACTGGGCAGGGTAATTCTCGGTCAATTCGAAGGCAATCCTCTGCCCATCAGGCTCAACCAATGCAAGATACTCTCCATCCGCATCAAGATTGAAACTGAAATGCAGGAAACCCTGAGCATCACGAAAATCTTCCTGCCTCACTCCATCGACTTCCGGTGCCCCACCATAAAGCACCAGGTAAGCTCCGGGTTCCATCTCACAGGGCGGAAACATCCATTTACGTAAATCATCTATCTGATCGGTCAGAAAGTAACCGGCCAAACTGACCGGAATGCTCAGAGGGTTATGCAATTCAATCCAATCGACTGCTCTTCCATCGCCGTCAAGATGGATACCCTGGTTATCGGCCATCAGTTCTGTAATCAGAACCGGAGCTATGAGCCCCTCCCCACTGATCACCAGAATCGTCATGGACACCTCATCGGTCCAACCACCGGCATCTTGGACTCTCATTCGAATGTTCAATTCTTGCCCATGGGAAAGCCGTTCCAAGCTCGAAACCAACATCAATTTTTGATCTTCAACCGCAAATGAGGTGTTGCCTTCGGATCCCTGACCTTCCACAAGTTCAAAAGAAACCGGCCCCAAGGCTTCTTCGGATGAGAGAGATAAATCGGCGACGACCGATCCAACCTCATGAGACCGTTGGACCCAATATCGACTCAGCTTGACTTGTGATCCCGAGAGGGATGCGTCGCCATTTTCCAGCCAATCGCCGACCGATTGTTCCGAGAGCTGGTGGATTTCATCCCCTGAAAGAGCACGACGCCAAACGGCGACATCATCGATGAGACCGGTGACCCAATGCGAGGGGGAGGCACGCAAGATACCCCCCAAGGTGGTGTTGTCCAAGCGCCAGGCTCCATCTGGCCGAGGAGCGATCTCCAAAGCATCCAAGCGGCCATCCACATAGAGAGAACGTTGCCCATCATGCTCCACCCAAGCCAGATGATGCCATTGACCATCCAATGGCTCATACTCGGAGTAGGAGTGGCCAAACGTAGGCCAACCACTCTGACGAAGATAAACATCCAAACGACCGTCAGCCCCTCCGCTGTGTGTCCCCAAATTGAAAAGAGGGTTGCTGTCCACCGTGTTCCCTTCGGAGAAAAGTCTCAGATCATTTTGCCTGCGACCATCCACCTTCACCCAAAGGGAGAGGGTAAAGGAGGGATGCTGGTTGATGGGAAGCTCCTCGCCCACTTCATGAACGCGGGATAGCAGCGTCTGACGCCCACTCTCAAAAGCGATGGCGCGCCCGTGCCGCCCTGCCACCACATCGCTGACATCAAGATGGGTAGCTTTCAAGTCATAGTCCCCCACGACGTCGGGAGTGGCACCGGCTCGCAGCTCATCCAGCGGCCAGTAGGCTACCAGGCCATCAGACTGGGCCATGGCAGCGAATGAAACCAGCCATCCCATCATCGCGCCGAGCACGACCAAGGAAGGAAGGCATTTCATCGGTGCGAACCACCCCGACTCGGATGCGATTTCAAAATGTTTCATACATTGGCACAGCAGGCTAATTCCGCAAAGGCATGCCGCGATTTCATCATGCCTCAGCCCAATCCGTCCGATTCAGTCTCAGCCCAGCTCAAGGTTTCCAGGAAGCCCCATCGCGCAGCATGGCCCCTTCGGCAAGGATCGCAGGCGGATCAAAGCTCAGTGGCTCTTTACCGGCAGCCTAAGTGCATCCTCGTTGGATCAAGTTTGCCGCTCGATAGATCGATATGCTGGCATGACCCAAGAGCGTCTGGAACACCCGGCCCTGCTCCACCTGGTAGGCCCAGGCAAGGGGCTCTGCCTGCCCCGTCACCGATGAATCCGCAAAAACCAGGGCCTGCACCGGGCGGTCCCCAGCTTGATGAAAGTAAAGTTCATCTTCTGTCTGAAACGAGGACAATCCATCGGTAATCGGATGCCTGACCTGCGAAACGTGCACTTCAAACGATCCATAGGGATCATGACCGCTTGGACCATCATGATCCCAAACCCGTCGCACCAATTTCTGATAACCCGGCCAGTCCGATGTTTCGGCCCCAGGCAACGAAGCATGGAATGCCCCGTTGGCAAAATGAATCACGGCAAGTCCGCCGCCTCTACGAACAAATTGGTCGAGTCTTTCCCTGGCTTGAGCACCCCATCCAGGGCTTTCCCAATTACAATAGTTCATGACAAGCAGATCGATCCCGTGCAAATGGGAAGCATCCGAGAGCCAGGCCTCGGGCGATTCACTCACCTCAACCCGACACCTGGGATCCAATTCCATTGCGTGCATCAGGGCCAGGGTCGTGTCCTTCCAGTGATGAGCAGGGTGCTGATCTCCGGTTAAAATCACCACTTTCTGGCGCGGGGGCAACGCACTCACGATCCCACCCTCGGGAACCTCGCATCCAGAGGTCCAAACGACCGCATTCAGCAGCATCCTTCGGAAATCCGGAAGCCACCAGCTGTCGTGGAAATGACCACCGGTAAAGGCAAAACCCCGGCCTCCATCCTTGCGCTCCAAACACCATGCAACGGTATCCAGAGATTCTTCGCCCGGAGGGAGGACTTGGAGGATGGGCAGCAAACGCCTGTCGGAGGCTCGGAAGCGAAGGTGGTAGTAGTATTCGTCCTTCAGTTCAAAAGGGCGGACCCCCCTGAGCACAGGGTGTGCCATGGAAGTAAGAGACACCTCCTGGCTCCATGTCTGGATGCGTGAATACCACTTTCGAGGTTCAGGGCCCGTTTCGTAATCGAAGTAACCCCCAATCCACTCGGTAATCTCATCATGAAATCGAGCCGGATGAAAGGTCGACCAGTGCAGAAGCATCAGTCCACACCCTCGATCCATCTGCTTTTTGAGCATGGCAAAACGATCTTCCCTGTAAAAAGGATGCATCGTCTCCTGATGGTCGCTCCCGTCGGAAACCAGAAGAATGGCATCGGCTCTCTCCAGAATCGACGGGTCTTCAGGCCATCCCTGGTAGTGAGCTGAAAGATTCATGGAGGGGGCGTTGGGAGAAGTCTCCAAACAGTGCTTGATCAGGGTCACGGCCTTCTCATATTCGTGAGCCTCTTTGGGATGCCCGGTAATAGGTCCGGCAATCAACACCACATTGGCCGAGCGATCGGTCTCTCCCTGAGCCATGAGCAACTCTCCCCCCATTTCCAGAAAAGTGCCGCACAGGACAAGGGCGGAACAGAGGCCTGAGATCCTTTTTGGAATCGATGGACGGAAAGTTGCGGTCATGATTACTTTTTTGGCGAAAAGAGTGGAAGAATGCCAGATGTTTGTTAATAAGACTTCCACTGCACGTGACTCACCGAAGTCAAAGAGCCACGTCCACCACCGGGGTTTTTCTACAGCCACCGGAAAGGAAGCAGTTCCCGTCGTATTTTTCCTGTCGTAACCGCTGGTGGAGACTCCCCAGCGCAGGCCTTGGCATGCCTTTTCACCTGGTGAGATGGCAAGCAAGGGCCCAACACATGAGACCCAAGAATCATGGCGGCAAACAAACACAATTACGACGAAAGCAAAATCAAGACCCTTTCCTCATTGGAGCACATCCGGCTCCGAACGGGGATGTATATTGGTCGCATCGGTGACGGGAGCCATTATGATGACGGCGCCTACATTCTCCTCAAGGAGGTCATCGACAATGCCATTGATGAATACATCATGGGATTCGGCCGGGAAGTCCGTATCGACATCGAAGACAATCAAGTCCGTGTCCGGGATTTCGGAAGGGGGATCCCCCTAGGCAAAATCGTCGATTGTGTCTCCACCATCAATACGGGTGCCAAATACAACGACGAGGTGTTTCAATTCAGTGTCGGACTCAACGGAGTCGGCACCAAGGCAGTCAATGCCCTTTCCCAATCCTTCACCGTCAAATCCCATCGGGATGGAGCCTATGCGACCGCTTCATTTTCCAAAGGCTCCTTGCTGGAGAAAAAGAAAGGTAAATGCCAGGGAGAAGCCAATGGCACTTTCGTCAGCTTTGAACCCGACAGAAGCATTTTCAAGAAACTGCAGCTACGCGAGGAGTTGATCGAAAAACGCCTCAAGCACTACAGCTATCTCAACTCCGGCCTGAAGCTGATCTACAACGGAAAAACCTTTTATTCCCGAAAAGGCCTTCTGGATCTGATTCGGGAAGAAGTGGAAGAAGATGCCATCTACCCTCCCTTCTATTTCAGCTCCAAGACACTGGAATTCTGCTTCACCCACAGCCAGGGACGCTCCGGTGAGACCTTCTTCTCTTTTGTCAACGGGCAATACACCTCTGATGGTGGCACCCACCTCAGCGCTTTCCGCGAGGGGCTCCTGAAGGCCGTCAACGAGTATGCCAAAGGCAAGTACGATGGCGATGACGTCCGCGAATGCATGGTGGGGGCCGTCGCCATCCGTCTGCAGGAACCGATGTTTGAGTCGCAGACCAAAAACAAGCTTGGCAACACGGAGATCCGATCCGAACTGGTCACCAAAGTCAGGGAAGAGGTGCTGCACCTCCTGCATCAGGACAAGAAGGTTGCGGACACTCTCCTGGCAAAGGTGGAAGACACACGCAAACTGCGTAAGGAGCTGATGGCGGTCAAAAAGCTGGCCCGCGAACGTTCCAAGGCTGTCAGCTTGCGGATCCCTCAACTCAAGGATTGCAAGAAGCATTTCAACAAGGAAAAAGGCAAGGGACTCGACACCATGGTTTTCATTACCGAGGGAGTCTCCGCCGCAGGCTCCATCGTGAGCTGTCGTGACGTGAATTCCCAAGCGATTTTCACCCTCAAAGGGAAGCCCCTCAATGTATGGGATCTCAAGCGTGATGCCGTCTACAAGAACGACGAAATGTATAATCTCATGCGCTCACTTGGCATTGAGAATTCGATCCACGACCTTCGCTATGAGAAAGTCATCCTGGCCACCGATGCCGATGTGGATGGCTTGCATATTCGCAACTTGATGATCACCTACTTTTTCAAGTTTTTCGATCAACTGATCCATGAGGGCCACCTCTACATTCTGGAGACCCCACTCTTTCGCGTGCGCAATCGCAAGAAAACCATTTATTGCTATTCGGATCAGGAACGCGAGAAGGCCATTCAAACACTCGCAAAGGGGGTTGAAATCACACGCTTCAAAGGGCTGGGAGAAATATCACCCACCGAATTCAAACATTTCATTGGGCAGGACATGCGTATTCATCGTGTGGAGCATGCCTCCCAGAAGGAAGCCAATCACATCTTCACCTTTTACATGGGCAAGAACACTCCTCAAAGACGGAAATACATCATGAATCACCTGGTGGTTCCAGTCGAAGACTAAACTCTATCTCCCGTAAGCTCACATGCCGCGTAAAAAGAAAAACACAGGATCGGGAGACCCGGAACTCCCCATGGACGCACATTACGATTTCGGGGATTTGCCCATCGAGGAGGATACCTCAGAGAACCCACCCCGAGACGAGGAAGCACCCGCCACGTCGGCGGCGTCCGAAATGGGGAATGATCGGGAACCACCTCAAGAGGCGAAGCCCGAAGGCTCTGGGAGCACCGAGGAGCCCCAATCGCCCTTGGGTAAGAGGATGGATACGAACTTCCTGGAATATGCTTCCTACGTCATCCGCGATCGGGCCATCCCAAGTCTTGTCGACGGGCTCAAGCCCGTTCAGAGGCGCATCATGTGGTCACTGCATCAGAACGACGATGGCAAATTCATCAAGGTGGCCAACATTGTGGGCCACTGCATGCAATACCACCCTCATGGAGATGCTTCCATCAGCGATGCATTGGTCGTCCTGACCAACAAGCAATACCTCATTGAAGGCCAGGGTAACTTTGGCAATCTCTTCACCGGAGATCCCGCGGCAGCCTCTAGGTACATCGAATGTCGCCTGACCCCTCTGGCACGCACGCAACTCTTCAACGATGAGCTGACCGAATTTGTCCCCAGCTATGATGGGCGCAACAAGGAACCGGTATGTCTTCCGAGCAAAATCCCCATGCTGTTGATGCTTGGGGCCGAGGGCATCGCCGTCGGACTCTCAGCCAAGATCCTTCCCCACAATTTCTGCGAATTGCTGGAGGCGCAAATCGCCATCCTGAGGAAACAATCTTTTGAACTCCTTCCTGACTTCCCGGCGGGAGGTCTCATGGATGCCACGGCTTATGAGGATGGCAAAGGGAGTGTGAAAGTCAGGGCCAAGATCGACGTGAAGGATGCCTCGACCCTGCACATCACTCAGATCCCCCCAGGGACAACCACCGAATCCCTGATCGCTTCCATAGAGGATGCAACCCGCAAGGGAAAGCTCAAGGTACGCAGCATCAATGATTTCACCTCCGAAAAAATTGAAATCGAAATCAAGTCGCCTCCAGGCGTGCCGGCGGAAAAACTCATCCCGGCCCTTTATGCCTTCACCGGTTGCGAATGCAGCATCTCAAGCAGATTGATTGTCATCCGGGACAAGCGCCCGGTGGAAATGACGGTGAGCGAGGTGATCAAGGCAAACACCACACAATTGGTGGACTTGCTGCGACGCGAACTGGAACTCAAGGAGCAAAAACTACTGGAAGACTTGTTCTTCAAAACCCTAGTCCGCATCTTCATCGAAAACAGGATCTACAAGAAAATCGAATCCTGCAAAACACAAGAGGCCATCAATAAGGCGATTTACAAAGGCTTTGAGCCTTATCGGGACGAATACTACCGGGACCTGGAAGACAGCGACATCGAAATGCTCCTGGGCGTACGCATCCGTCGCATTTCCCTCTTTGACATCCAACGACATCAACAGGAAATCGAGAAGGTGCAGGCCGAACTGGATCAAACCAGGCAAAACCTCAAGTCCCTCACTCGATACACCATTCGTCACATCAAGGAACTCCTCAAGGCCTACGGCGCGACCTTCCCCAGAAAGACACAAATCGGCAGCTTTGAAACCGTGGTTGCCAAGGAAGCAGCCTTCAAGTCGCTGAAGGTTGCCTACGACAGGGACAAGGGATACATCGGCTATAAAGTGAGTGGCAGTGAATTTCAGATGGCTTGTTCGAAATATGACAAGATTCTGGTCGTGCTTCAGGATGGCGCCTACAAGGTCATCGAAGTACCAGACAAATTGTTCCTAGGTAAAGAGCTCCTTTACTGCGCCACCCCTGAGCGCGAACGCGAGATGACCATGGCTTATCGCCACAAAGGGGTCACCTACCTCAAGCGCTTTACCTTTGGGGGCACGATTCTCAACAAGGACTACCGTCTGTGTCCGGAGAAATCAAAAGTCCTGTTCTTTGAACCCGGTACTCCCGAAGTGCTTTACATCAAGTACAAGGCAGCGCCACGGCAAAAAGTCAGTCAACAGACGGCAAATCCGGGTGAATTGGGAATCAAATCAGCCAAGGCCAAGGGCAACCAGGTGTCCATCAAGGAGGTACACTCTATTCGCACCAAGCCGCCCAAGAATTGGGATGCCAAGGCTGCCACAACCGAATTACGGTTTCTTTGAGCTCGGACGGTAGTGGATCTCCAGTTGATGAGGCCCCACGTTTTCATCTTCAAGTTGAAGTTCGACTTGCAGCTCGCCTTCGGTGGGTAAAGCTACCTGAATTTCTTTTTCCAGCTGACCTGCCTGGTTTGGCTGGAAATCATCCCAGGACGCATCGCCCAGGGTCATCCTCACCGCGGTCGCTTTTCGCGCCTCCTTGGTGTGTACAATGACGCGATAAAAGCCAGGCCGCGTCAAGCGCACCGACCAATGCCCATTGGAGTTGGCGCCCCACGGCTTGCCCTGAAGATGGCGCCAGTCCTGGCGGGTGAGCCAGGTGGGGTTTTCCTCCATCGATCCGATGACGATTTTTGGTGGGGCATAGTTGTTGGGACGTGTGGCCGCCACATCATCAAACCACCGGTCATACGCCACAGTCATCTCCTTCACTACTTCAGGAAAAAACCGAGATACTTCGCGTGTTTCAAGAGGATCCAACTGCATGTCATACAGTTCCAGACGGGGAGCACCTTGAAAACCTTCCTTCCCAAAGCCAGAAGCATGCAGCAATTTCCAGCGCTGATTGCGAGCGGCAAAATGATGGTAGCGAACGGGAACATCCCCGCGATGGGATTGAATGAAAAGGGTTCGATCAAGCCAAACACTGGGTCTCCCATCCAGAAGGGGGAGAAAACTTCTGCCGTCCATTTTTGGCCCCTCTGGGAAACGAATCCCACAGGCATCCAGAATGGTAGGTGTCACGTCTATGTGGGCGACCACCTTGTCTGAGGAAATGCCCGCCTTGAGGTGAGCAGGCCAATGCAGAAGCAACGGAGAACGAATACCCCCTTCGTGCACATGGGATTTCATGCCCTGCATGCCGGCAACATAGCGCCTCCCATTCGGCCCATTGTCGACCATGAAAAGAATGAGGGTATTTTCAAGGGCCCCCAACTCCTCGAGACCACGAGTTAGCTTTCCAACATTTTGATCAATGTTGTCAATCATGGCAAAAATACGGGCTCGTTTATCCAAGTCCGCATTTTCCGGAAGTGGGTGCCCATGCTTCTGTGGAAATTGGTCATTGGCCAGATTTTGAGAGCGATAGAAGTCATATTCGGCCTGAGGCACATCGTGGAAAGGGCCGTGTGGAGCGTTGGTCGGAAGATAGACAAAGAACGGTCGATTGCGCGCCTTGGCCTGCTGCATGAAGCTCAGAGCATGATCAAAGTAAAGATCGGTGCAGTAACCCTTCATTGAAAGGGGAGTGCCATTGTGAAAAAGGGTTGGATCCGTGTATTTTCCTTCGGCACCCATGGGATCGGATGGCTGCCCAATACCTCCTCCACGAAGCACCAGCGATTCCTCAAAACCCTGGTCCATGGCGCGCAGCGGATAATTGTCGCCCAGATGCCATTTGCCGAAAATGCCAGTCGCATAGCCCGCATCAAACAAATACTCAGCAAGGGTACGCTCCTCAGGATCCATCATGGCACGGCCGATGTAGGTATCAATACATCGAGTCCGATAATTGTATCGCCCGGTCATGAGGCAGGCCCGAGTCGGAGCACACACGGGACTGACATAGTATTGAGTCATTTGTGCACTCTGACGGGCCATGGCGTCCAGATTGGGGGTCCTCAGAATCGGGTTTCCTTGAAATCCAAAATCCCCATAACCCTGATCATCGGTAATCATGACGATCACGTTGGGGCGTGAGGCGCCTTGCACGATCACCGAAGAATGCGTCGTGGCAAACAAGATCAGGAAGAGACCAAGGCGGAAAAAGGGATGACACCGAAAAGCATGCATGAAGGCATCCTAAAAAATCGACTCGAAGACGGCAATCCCTGAGCTTAAGGTTGTGGAAGAGGGCCCCCAAGACACCCTCATATCCTTGATTCTCAGATCCATGACTTTGAAGCTGCCACTGAAATCCAGACCGTACCCACTCAAAGGGGGCATCCAATATTACGCATGGGGAGATAAAGGTGCCATCCCGAAGCTGCTGGGGATCTCCAACGAGGCTCAAAAACCCCATGCGGAGTTCTGGATGGGAGCGCATCCGGATCTTCCGTCGACCCTCCTCGATGTCGACAACTCCCTCGCGATACCCTTGGATCAGGCCATGGGTTCGGCTCCTGAGCCCCTGCTGGGAGAGCAGGTCATGCAGCGTTTCGGTGCGACCTTGCCTTTCCTCTTCAAGGTCCTTTCGGCGGCCCAGCCCTTGTCCATACAAGTGCACCCAACCAAGGAGCAGGCAGAGCTCGGCTTTGCGAGGGAGCAAAACTCCATGCCTCCCATGGATGTCTCTGAACGGTTGTTTCGCGACAAGAATCACAAACCAGAAATAATCGCTGCATTGAGCCCGTTTTATGGCCTGTGCGGGTTTCGACCCTGGAGTGAGATTCGCGACCGGTTTCTGTCGATCCCTCAATGGGCTCCACTTCTCGATGGCATTCAGGAGACGCCACAATCCACCCAGGAGCTCTACCGTAGAGTGATGGAGCTGGATTCCCATCAGCGCCAAAAAACACTGGAGCCCCTATTGAGGGACCTTCACAACCGCCATCAAAAGGTTGCTTTTGAACGAAACGATCCCAGTTACTGGTTGTTGAAAGCGTCGGCATCGCTCTCCACTTCCGACCCTTTTGACCGCGGTCTTTTCTCCTTTTACATGCTTCATCTCATTTGCCTTGAACCCGGTCAGGCGATGTTTGTCAGAGCGGGTGTCCTGCATGCCTATCTGGAGGGAACCGGCATGGAATTGATGGCGAATTCGAACAATGTCCTCAGAGGCGGGCTGACCACCAAAACCATGGATGTCGAGGCCCTGCTGGCTCATTTGGATGTTCAGGCACCCCAAACCCAGCTGATCCAGCCCACTCCGGGCAGCCTAAAGGAGCCGTGGTCCCGCTTCGTCACACCCGCTCGAGAATTTGAATTGCAATGCCTGATGACAACCGACCAATCGCTGAGCCTTGACCAAAGCACAACAGGCCCTGAAATTTGGTTTGCGGCAAAGATAGGAAACACCCCCAGCAAGCTGATGGTTCAAGAAGCATCCGCACTTGTCATGCAACAAGGTGAGGCGTTTTTCATTCCCGCCAAGACCCAGGTGCGCGTGGAGGTTGCACCCGAGACCACGATCTATCGAGCCCTGGTCCCTGACACTTGAATTAATCCTCATGGAATCATCAACTTCACTACAATTTCGAGGACAGACACCGGAATGTCTCAAATTCGGAACCAGCGGACTCAGAGGCAAAGTGGATGCCATGACCGATCTGGAGGTCTACATCAATACCACGGGCTTTCTGGAATACCTCCTGGGCATGCACGCCATCCAGGCAGGCGATCCAGTCTGCCTGGGAGGGGACCTTCGCCCGAGCACCGATGGAGACAAGCGAAGCATCCTGCGTGCGGTCGCCAAGGCCGTGGAAGATCTGGGCCTGGTGATTCGATTCCTGGGCCGCCTTCCCACGCCCGCACTGATGTTCGACGCCCTGCAAGCCAACTGCGCCAGCATCATGGTAACGGGCAGTCACATCCCATTTGATAGGAACGGCATCAAATTCAACAAGCCCAATGGAGAAGTACTCAAGGCCGACGAGTCTCCCATTCTTTCCAGCGTCCACGCGACCAGACGACTCCAATATGCCATGCCCGCGGAGCGATCGCTCTTTGATGATCACGGTTGGTTCAAGGATAGCTCAAGCAAGACGTGGCCTGCATCCGCCCATCTTGAGGCCACTGAGCGTTACCTTGACCGGTATCGCGGTTTCTTTCCGGCAGGAAGCCTCGAAGGAATGGAGTGCCTGGTCTACCAGCACTCGGCCGTAGGTCGGGACTTACTGGCGAAACTACTGGAGAGCCTGGGCGCCAAGGTTTGGAAGGTGGGCAAAAGCGAGAGGTTTGTCCCGATTGACACGGAGGATATTTCCGCTGAGCAGCTCAACGAATTGCAACGCATGCTCGAAGAAGTGATCGCCCAGGGCGGAAAGCCAACTGCCCTTGTCTCTACCGATGGTGACAGTGATCGTCCATTGGTATGCGGTGTCGACAGTTGGGGCCGCTTGCAATTCATACCCGGAGACCTGTTGGGCTGCCTGAGTGCGGATTTTCTCAAAGCAGAAACGGTCGTGGTCCCCATCAGCGCCAATGATGCCGTCGATCAGCATTTGGCTCGAAAAGGGATCCACCCCTACAAAACCAAAATTGGTTCGCCTCACGTCATTGCCACCATGCAAGCGCTGAAGGAGAGTAAGCAAGACGCCATCGTCGGGTGGGAAGCCAACGGGGGCTTTCTGCTTTCCAGCCCTGTGGAAGGCGAACATGGGGCGCTCCAGCCTCTGGAAACGCGGGACGCTTTCTTACCCATCCTTTGTGTCCTGCGTGCCTGTCAGGTGTCCTCCAAGCAGGTTGTGGATCTCATGGGTGAGTTACCGGCTCGGTTTGGCAAAGCCGGTTTGATCGATGCCTTCCCTCAAGCGGCGAGTCGTAGCCTAATCCAACGCTGGACGCCTCCCCTGGATCAGCTGGTCGACTGGCGCTGGCACAAGCGGACCATCACCTTGCATTTTGCTCATGGAGATCACCGGGAAGCGGATCACGATGAAGCCCTCCTGATCGCTCATTTATGCGAAGAGGCAGCCCGCTTTTTCACCCCAGAAGCTGGCTACGGCACGATCACACGCATCAATTACATGGATGGGGTACGTTTTTATTTCGACTCCGGGGACATTGCCCACATTCGTCCTTCCGGCAATGCCCCTCAACTGCGTTTCTATGCCGTCGCCAATAGCCAACAACGAGCCGAGCAGATGGTAAGGGATGCCCTGGCAGAACCCTCAGGCCTGCTCAGGAGCATGGAACTGGAATCCTGAGCGGAACCCATCTTGCGTCAGCGGCTCAAGCCTTGGCTGCTCGCGCCTCATCCAGAAGTCGCATCCAGGCCCCCATGTAATATCCATGGTCGTGATAGGTGCGACCACTCACCAGGTTGCCATCGACCACGCATGGCTCATTGACAAAAATCCCTCCACAGACCTCGAGATCAAATTGGCACTTGGGCACAGTGGCCATGCGCCGGCCTTTCACACATCCAGCAGTGGCAGGGATTTCCACACCGTGACAGACGCTGGCAATGGGCTTTTGCTGCTCGAAGAAGTGGCGGGTAATGCGTATCAAATCTTCATCGTAACGCAGGTATTCCGGCGCCCTGCCTCCACTGAAAAAGATGCCAAGATAGTCTTCGGGTTTCACATCAGAAAATGCGATATCCGACTGCAAGGTATAGCCTTCCCATTCGCGGGTGATGGTCCAACCGGGTTTGACCTCATGCATCACCATATTGTAACGGTGCACTTCCGGAGCGGCGACGACGGGTTGATAACCGCCTTCGATCAGCCGGTAGTAAGGGTAAAGGGTATCGACGGTTTCACTGGCATCGCCGATGATGATGAGGACTGGATGTGACATGCGCTCTATTGAATCGGATTCAGACACCTTGCCAAGTAGGATCTTGCCCGATTGATTTCCTGAGTCGTTTCCTCAGCGGATGGAAGGATGGGAATCCCACGCGGAACCGGGTGCATGAAAATTTCAGTCCAACCCTTGAAACGGATCTTGCGCAGGGCTTTCAGGATGGGCACGAAATCCAGGGAACCTCGGCCCGGCATTTGCAGCAATTCTTGCTCCTTGGGCAAAGGCTTCATGCATCCCATGCCATATTGCCAGGCGTAAAACATATCCAGGCCAGCTCCCAAGTCGGTGATCAATTGACCCAAGGCCTGAGCCCCCATCCCATAATGCTCCAGGTGGTAGGGTGCCAATGCGACCCCCAGGCCATGTTCATGCCCCAACTCCACCAACCACTTCAGGGAATCCGGATGGTCTATCAGATTGTGACCATGGTTTTCGATGGCAATGCGAACTCCATGACTTTGCGCCACGCTCAGGTGAGGTTTCATTTGCTCGACGAAATCCCCCACCGCCCGCTTGAGATCCTGTCCTTGCAAACCAACAGGCCCCCGACCTCCAGTGACAATGAGCGGGCAGTCAAGCCGTCCTGCAATGGCACATTCCGAGTCCAAACCGAAGGGCCCAAGGTCGTATCGAGTCAAACATCCTGTCTTGAGTTGCTTTTGATCCAGCAGACTGGCAAAGGCCTCCCACCCCATGGATTCAGCCTGCTCACGCTGGTTCCCATGTTTTTGTGGCCAGAGATCGATGGCAGAGGCACCCGTTTTGGAGACTTCAGAAAGAATGGTATGAAGGGGCAACTGACCATACATGCAAGATGCCAGGCAATAGCGCAGTTCAAAAGCATCGCTCTGAGCAAGAAGAGAACTCGGTTTCAGACAGTGCATGCCCCTCCATGCCACACCTGCCACAGCAGCCTGGAGAAACCTTCGACGATTCCAAAGATCCGAAGCCTGGTCATGGGATGCAGGGTGCGAGCAGGAGGAAGGCATGACCTCAAAGTAAAGGAACCCTCCTACCCCTGAAAGCTCAAAACATTCTGAATGCATCATGGATACCCTCACGCCTCACATACCTCGAACCGCATCGTGATGGCGTGCCTGGGCATGAAGCTTGCCAAGCACTGATGGCTTCCCTTAGTTTGACATACAACCACACACCATGAGTGATTCCGTCTCTTCTGCCGATCTGATGCCGCCACCTCAGACGAATGTTCCCCTAGCCAAGGCGATGCTGTTGACAGCCATGGCCGGTGGCATGGGCTGGGGCATCCGAGGGCAATATGGGCATGAAACCGGCGCCATGATTGCAGGGGTTCTGGTGGCAAGCGTGCTGGTCATGCTCTTTGCTTCGGTCTACAGCACCCTGCATGCAGCCAGAGCCATCGCATGGACAACGATCGCCATCTCTTTTGGGGGATGCATGACCTACGGGCAAACCGTTGGGCTCACCCATGACACCGAGCTGATCGGCAATACGCAAGCCCTGCGTTGGGGCCTGCTGGGATTGTTTATCAAAGGGGGGATCTGGATTGGCTTTGGCGGGCTCGCGCTCGGTATGGCATTGGGAGGCAAAACCTACACCCCTGGAGAATTGGCGCTGGCGTTTGGTGCCATCATCTTCCTCATGTTCATCGGCATTTTCATGCTGAACTGGCCTTACGCACCCGATGAAGGATTGCTCCCAAAAATCTATTTTTCAGACCACTGGGACTGGGAGCCAGACAAAGAACTCAAGCCACGAAGAGAAAAATGGGGCGGGTTGTTGTTTGCCTTGATCGGTTTGTGGAGCTACGTGCGTTTTTTCCGCAAGGACGCACTGGCCTCCCGCATGGCGTTCTGGGGCATTCTGGCGGGTGGTTGTGGCTTTGCCGGAGGCCAAAGTATTCAGGCTTTTCACGCCTGGCACCCCGAGTGGTTTCGGGACGGCTTCCTTGCCCAGCTGAATGGCTACCTCAATTGGTGGAACATCATGGAAACTTCCTTTGGGTTGATCTTCGGAGCCTTGCTGGCGCTGGGTCTTTGGGTGCATCGGCGACACATAGCCACTCCTGAAGCTTCCAGCGAATCCATCTCGGCCCCCGCCTCTCTGGAGGTGAGTCTATTGACGATCTACCTTCTGGCACTGGCAAGCTGGAGTTTTCAGAATTTTTCCACCTTGGATAACTTTGCAGACCTTGCCATTACCATGGGCATGCTTCCCTTCCTTGCGGTCGCCGCAGGACGCCATTGGCCCCTGTGGATGTGCCTGCCGGTCACCTTACTGCCCATTGCCGGAAAAACACTCAAGCACGTGGTGTATGACAACAAGCTCGTGGAAGAGGGAATGGGTTGGGCCTTTCTTTTGATTGTTCCCATGACCCTGGCTCTGGTGCTGAGCCTTTTCTGGGCCGACCCCAAACGACTCAACAACAACGGGCTTGCGTTCAGTAAAAGTCTTCTGGTGATCAATGCCCTGACCTACTACCTGCTCAATTTTGCTTTTTTTCATTTCCCCAAACCGTGGCTTTCGCTGCATGACTGGACACACATGGAGCGCTGGACGAGCCGATCTCCCAACCACATCGTCTTTACGGTATGCCTTCTGGGATTGGTCATCGGAGCTCTGGTAACCCGGGGAAACAGCCCATCCTCCGGTCCCATAGGGCAGGACGCTGAGGCGAAAAACTGACCCTGCCCTCATGCCAAAGAATTGCTTGTCATGGGCAAGCTGGTTCGCATTATTGCTCACACAAGAATGAAGATTTACATCGACGGTGCTTACTACGCTAAGGAGGATGCCAAGATCTCCGTGTTTGACCATGGACTCCTCTACGGGGATGGTGTTTTTGAAGGAATTCGGATTTATCACAGCCGTGTCTTCAAGCTCAAGGAACACATCGAGCGACTTTACTATTCGGCCAAGGCCATCCTGCTGACGATTCCCATGACACCGGAAGCCATGGCTGAGGCGGTTCTGGATGCATGCCGACAAAACCAGTTGGAAAACGGTTACATCCGACTCATCGTCACACGTGGAGCCGGCTCTCTTGGTCTGAGTCCCAACTCATGCGAAAACCCTTCGGTCATCATCATTGCCAATGAAATCCAGCTCTACCCTCCGGAGCTCTACGAGAAGGGGATGGAAATCATCACTGCAGCCACCTCCAGGAATTTTGTCAATGCCATCAACCCGGCCATCAAATCACTGAATTACCTGAACAACATTCTGGCCAAGATCGAGGCCAGCCACGCAGGTTGTGAGGAGGCTATCATGCTCAACAGCGATGGGTTTGTCGCAGAGTGCACGGGCGACAACCTGTTCATCTTTCACCATGGTATCCTGTTCACTCCGCCCCTGGCGGCTGGAGCACTGCATGGAATCACCCGCAATACCGTCATGGAATTAGCCCAGGAATCGGGTTATACGGTCCAGGAGCGCAACCTCACGCGCTACGACCTGTATATCGCTCAGGAATGTTTCCTGACCGGCAGCGGAGCCGAAATTGTGCCCGTTGTCAAAATCGACCAACGAGTCATTGGTGAGGGCATCCCTGGCAAGGTCACCAAGGAATTGGATCAGAAATATCGAACCTTGACCAAGGTCGCCGGAGAACCCCTCTGAGGAGAACTTGCCAACATCCACAAGGCATTCTTTAGCAATGTCCTACGGTCCATTGAATCGAAATCCAATTGACCCATTGCATTCAAGCATTGTGCGGGATAGAGTCTGAGCAGAGGATGTTATCCATCGGGGTTTGAACTCTATGATCTGCAATGTCTGCCAAAAAAATGAAGCGACGGTCCACCTGACACAAATGCTGGAAGGTGAGATCAAAAAGATGGACATGTGCGAGTCTTGCGCCCAGCAGCAAGGCGTCGACGAGCCAGGCATGCCACTGGTCGATTTACTGGTAGGTCTGGGACCATCCAGCTCCGAAGGCGACTCCCAAAGCAAATCTTCCGTCAAGGTTCTGTCCTGCGAGGTGTGTGGACACAGCCTGGCTGATTTCAAGAAAACCGGTCGCTTGGGCTGCTCACATTGTTATCAGGTCTTTGAAGATCAAATGGATCCCATGTTGCGATCCATGCATAAGGGCATCAAGCATACTGGAAAAACGCCAAAGAACTTCAAGGATGACCGCGCCCTTCGGGACCAACTGGCCAAACTGGAAAAAGACCTGCATCAGGCCGTCGAAGAGGAACGTTACGAGGATGCCGCTGTGCTTCGAGACTCTATCAAGCAGCTCACAGCCAGCCCTGAATTATCCGATGAACCCTCCGTGCGGCCATGAACCTGCATCAATTTCTGACTCCCATTCAGGACATCTGTCGTCGACCTGGGCCTTTTGATCGTATCGTTCTCACCAGTCGGGTGCGTCTGGCGCGAAATCTCAAGGACACGCCTTTTCCTGGGAGAGCCTCCAAACAGCAACGTGAGGATCACCTGCAGGCCATTCAGCCGGTAGTCGAAGCCCTGCCCCCCATGAAAAAGGGCTTTGCCAGCGACCTGGTTTCATTGGAAGACCTGGACCGCCAACTGCTGGTCGAACGCCACCTCATCAGTCGAGAACTGGCCAAGAAAAAGCAGGGTGCTGCATTTGTCCTGAGCAAGGATGAAACCTGCAGCATCATGATCAATGAAGAAGACCACCTTCGGATGCAAGTCATTCTCCCGGGGCTTCAAATCAAAGAAGCCTGGAAGGCGGTGAACAAACTCGACACGCTGTTGGAAGACAAACTGCCCATCGCCTTCTCGGGAAGGTATGGTTTTCTGACCGCATGTCCTACCAATACGGGAACAGGCATCCGAGTCAGTGCAATGCTTCACCTGCCAGGTCTGGTCATCGCTGAACACATGCAGCAAACCATTACCGCCGTGAATAAACTGGGACTGGCCGTCCGGGGGCTCTATGGAGAGGGCACTGAAGCACTGGGTAATGTGTTTCAGATCTCCAACCAGATGACACTGGGGGAAACAGAAAACGACATCATTGAGCGCCTCAACAAGGTGGTGGTGCAAATCATCGAGAATGAGGAAAATGCCCGCGCCAAATTACTGGAAAGCAACCCGGAGATGCTGTTCAACAACATCGGGCGCGCTTACGGCATCCTGACCAATGCGCATGTTATCTCGTCCAAGGAGGCCAAGAACCTGCTGAGTCTGCTTCGGCTCGGATTGGATTTAGGTTATTTCCCCGATATGGATCCCGAAGTCGTCGATGAGTTGTTCATCGTCACCGAGCCGGGTCACATACAATTCAAGGAAGCCAAGAAGATGTCTCCCGAAGAGCGGGATATCATGCGCGCCACTCAGCTGCGGGAACGGCTGGAAGGCATGGCGAAGCCACAAATGACCACCGCATCCGACGAAGATCCTCCCTCTGAGGACCCGGAAGGGTCTGAAGAAGAAGAGGGCCCGAGTGAATGCTGATAGCGGATCCTGATGGTAGATCCTGATTCCTAGAGATCTCCAAGGGCTGCCTCAAGGTCACCCAGACCATCTGAAGCGACCTGGCTCATGGCTGCAGGCTGCAACCGCTGCTGAACATAATCGATTCCAGCTGCAACGGACTTGACGGAGTTGGGCAAGGTTGCACCTGCTGCATTCGGATGCCCGCCCCCTTTGAGCTGGGATGCCACCTCCCGGGCCTTGCCATTACGACTGCGCGCACTCAGACCAAACTGATGGGGGGAGCGACGCGCAATGGACAAGAGGACCACATCCTCCATGGCAGGATCCTTCAGCAGCTGATTCATGATCAGATTGTGGTTGCCGATGGACAAATCCACGTAGCGAACCCCTGGCGCCAACTCCCGGGTATGACCACGAGCCCACTCCAACCCCATGGGATCTTCGACCTGACGCTTGATGCGGATCACTTCCAGCAAAGGGTGATTCAGCAGGCGTTCCAATTGCCCATCGAGCAATTTCATCAGAGGATGGAAGTGGTAGGTCTTCACCAATTCGGCGTGATCACAGGCGCGTTCGAAATCTGGGTCCGATTCAATGAACAGGTCGGTCACCTTGGTCAAATGTACCAGGGTGTCGAGCTGTTCATTTCCCAAACCATGCTGCTGAACAAGCTGATAGGCCAGACTGGCCGCACACTCCTTCACATCAAAATGATAACGGGCGTGCTTGGGCTGATGGGGGCTGGGATGATGATCGACCACCATCCAACCGGGGCGATCCAATCGAGGTTCCATGCTCAGATCGCTCACCCAGGCGGCATGCTCCACCATTTGCCGATTCTGCCAGGGAGGCAGGTGGTAGGCGGCAAGAGGGATGGATCCGCCAAATTGGTGCTCTGCCAGACGCTTGAGAAGACACCCCGACACAAGGCCATCCAAATCGCTTTCGTGAGTCAAAATGATCTCTGGTTTTTGCAATGCCTCCATGGGGAAGGAAAACTAACACTCTCGCAGAAACGGGCCAAAGCAATTTGATCTTTTTTGCTCAGGTCTTATGGCAAGGATTCTTGAGCTTTGGGACAGAGGCTGCAATGCTCCCCTCATGACCCAAGCACGCTACGACAAGGATGAGATCCAGCAGTTTGCTTTGAATCTACTGCTGGCTTCTGGAATGGAGTTGGAGAAAGCCAAAGTCGTTTGCGAAATCCTGGTGGAAGGGGATTTGATGGGACATACCACTCACGGCCTTCAAATGCTCATCCCCTACCTCAAGAGCATTGAGGCGAAAACCATGACCTTGAGTGGAACCTATTCCATCCTGCGTGAGACCCCTTCCCATTTGGTCATGGACGGGCGTTTCCTACCCGGTCCGTGGCTGGTGTGTGAGGCTCTTGACTGGGCAGCTGGACGCATTCAGGAGCAAGGTGTCGTCAGCATGTGCATCACGCAGAGCCACCACATTGCAGCCCTCCAAGCCTATCTGCCAAGAGCTACCCAGCATGGTTGGATCCTCTCCATCATGAGTTCAGACCCATCGGTGGCCACCGTGGCTGCTTTTGGTGGAAAAACCCCTCTCTTCACCCCCAACCCGATGGCCGTTGGAATTCCTGGTTCAAAAGGCCCTATTCTTTTTGATTTCTGCACTTCCATCACCAGCAACGGTCAATGCATGCGATCTCAAAAGGAAGGTCAAATCTTGCCGGGGGAATGGGTACAAGATGCCAACGGGAAGCCCACCAATGATCCCGGCGCGCTTTTCACCGATCCCCCTGGGACCATTTACCCACTCGGGGGGCCGTCCTATGGACACAAAGGATTTGCCCTTGGGCTTTGGGTGGAAATCATGACATCCGCTCTGGCCGGTCACGGCAGATCTCAAAAGCCCACCCAATGGGGAGCTTCAGTCTTTTTGCAAGTGATCGACCCCGCATCCTTCGGAGGCAAGGAGGCCTTCCTGCGCGAAGTGGATTATCTGATCCAGAGCTGCCGGGAGAGCGAGCCAGTGGACCCAGCTCAACCGGTACGGCTTCCGGGAGAAGCGGCCTGGAAAAAAAGAAATCATCAACTCACTCACGGCGTCGTGTTGCACGAAGGCATACTACCCGGGCTCAGTGAGTGGTCTAAAAAGTGGAACATTCCCATGCCAGAACCTCTTCACTGAACACGGAGAACCTCGCTCAGCGAACCTGCTCTACCAGACTTCTACAGGCCCTTTGGGCACGGGTATGTGTTCCCTGCGGGCCACGGCTGGCTGATCTTCCATGAACGTGGGTAGCAGGGCTTCAGGCTGATATTGTGGCTTGAGCAAGCCGTCTTCATCCAGAAACTGAGAGCGCCAGCGCACATAATCCGAAAGAACATCCTCGAATTCAGAAAGGTTTTTCAGGTGGACAATCCGTTTGTTGAAATGATTGGCAGGTCCAAATCGCTTGGCATACCAAGGACCTACCTTCCGAAACATCATGCATGCCTTGGCCTCGCCAAAAACTTCCACCATCCGCCTCAGGTGGCGTTGCATGACGCGAAGTCGCTCTTCGAAGCTTGGCTCCGGTGGTAGCATCCCAGTCGCCAAAAAGGACTGGGTGTGCTGGAAGATCCAGGGATTGTAAAAGGCACCACGGCCCACGGAAACACCGTGGCATCCGGTCCGCTCCATCATGTGTCGGGCAGATTGGGGTGTGGTCACATCTCCATTGCCAATGATCGGGATCTTCTTGACGGCCCGCACCACCTTGGCAATCCCCTTCAGATTGACGACTCCACTGAACCCTTGCTCCCGGGTTCTTCCGTGCACAAAAACAGCGGCAATCCCAGCATCCTCAAGCGCCTGAGCCAAATTTGGAGCAGTGATATTTCGTTCATCCCAGCCCAGACGCATTTTGGCAGTCACCGGAATACGCAAGGCGTCCACCATGGTTTGCACCAGTGCGGCAGTTTTTTGCCATTCAGTCATCATGGCCGACCCCCCACCCACTTTGACGACCTTGCGCACCGGACACCCCATGTTGATGTCAATCGAGGCAATGCCCCGTTCCTGAAGCATAAGGGCTGCATCACGCATCTCCTCGGCCACCGCACCAAAAAGCTGCACTGAAAGTGGACGGTCCTCAGGGCAGGTTTCGACAAGTTTGAGAGCCTTGGGATTGTTTTCCAGCAGTGAACGGGCGTTGACCAAATCGGTCGTTGCCAGATCCAGCCCCCCAAGTTCCCGAACCGTCAACCGGAAAGGAAGATTGGTGTATCCAGCCAGAGGAGAAAGAAACAAATTGGATTCGAGTGAAAGAGCTCCCAACTGCATCAGAGGGGTATCATAGGAAGGATCGGTTGGAGACATCAAGCGCGGGTCGGCTTTGAAGCATGGGCATGAAAAACCCCCGAACCGCTCTTTGGTGCAGTTCAGGGGTTCCAATCAGAAAACTTCGAATGTTAGAACCGATCGGTTCTTGGATCAGTTGTTTGGGTTAGGGTCTGTCGCCGGGACCGCTGGTTCAACAGTCAGCTCCGTTTGACCCGCATTGCCTGCAGGCGCCTCACTGAGCTCAGGTTGAGCAGCCGCTTCAGTAGCACCTGACTCCGCCGCACCTTCGGCGGAAACTTCAGGAGCAGCGCTGGTCTCGCTGGAGGGTTCGGTCGCGCTAGCTGCATCGGTCGCGGATGGAGCGGCAGGCGCAACAGGCTCTTCCAAGGTGGTGGTTTCGCCAATCGTTTGAGACCCTGCAGCCTCCTGCAACAATCGCTCGCTTTCATTCGCCTTGGAGGAATTGAGCATATAAAGCAAAAGGGCGACTCCCAGAAAGCCAAAGGAACAGTTGCGGGTAAACTTGGAAAGCGGCGTTCCCGCTCCAGCCCCAAAGACAGCCTCGGCAGCGCCCGCCCCAAATGCCAATCCGGCACCTGCCTCCTTTTTGGGCAGTTGAACCAGAATCAGCAAAATAAGCAACAGGCACAATGCCCAGAGGGCAAAGGTCAATAATCCAATGAAAAGACTAATCATGCGACTAAGATGTGGTTCATTTCAACCACGGACCGAGCACTTTGCCAAAGCCTTCAACGGCTGGCAACCCTCAATTTAGATACTGTTGAGAATGATTTCAGAGAAACTTTTGGCATCGAGGGAAGCACCCCCAACCAAAGCTCCATCGATATCAGGCTGACTCATGAGCTCGCGTGCGTTGCCAGGTTTGACACTCCCGCCGTATTGAATACGCACCTGACGGGCGACTTCATCCCCATGAAGGTCGCTGAGCACCCCACGAATAAAGTGGTGTACCTCTTGAGCTTGCTCGGAAGAAGCGGTCTTGCCGGTCCCAATTGCCCAGACGGGTTCGTAGGCGATAATGGTTTCGAGCATTTGGCTGGAGGTGAGCCCTGCCAGACTCCCCTTGACTTGACTTCCCACGACATCATTGGTCACTCCGGAATCCCGCTGCTCCAAGGTCTCCCCCACACAGACAATGGGTTTGATAGAAGCCGCATGCGCAGCCAGAGCCTTCTTTGAAATGAGCGAGTCGGTTTCCTCCTGGTATTGACGCCGCTCGGAATGCCCAAGAATGACATAGCGAACCAGGAATTCCTTGAGCATCTCTGCCGCAATCTCTCCAGTATGGGCCCCCGCTGCCTGCTCGCTCATGTTCTGCGCCCCCAGGCGTATATTTGTCTCGATGACCTTTTTAGAGACCTCTCCCAAAGCCGTAAAGGCAGGGCAGATCACCACATCCACTTCCTTGACCTGCTGCACTTCCCGGACCAAGTCCTGGACCAGGTCCAGGGCCTCAGCCACCGTCTTGTTCATCTTCCAGTTGCCGGCAATGATAAGCCTTCGATCTTTTTCCATAAAATTGATTGAGTCGGTTTCGGTGTATTCAGAATGAGACGAACCCATTACCGGTTCCCCAGAGCGGCGACACCCGGTAGCTCCTTACCTTCCAGGAACTCAAGGCTGGCCCCTCCGCCGGTACTCATGAAGGTCACTTGATCCCCCAAACCGGACTGGTTGAGGGCCTTCACACTGTCTCCACCTCCGATGATGCTCTTGGCACCACCTTGAGAGGTGGCCTTGGCCACTGCATCGGCTACAGCGAACGTGCCCTGAGAGAAACGCGGGTCTTCAAAAATCCCCATGGGCCCATTCCAGAGTATGGTCTTGGCCTGAGCGATCTTTGCAGCATAAGCCTGCGCGGTCTCTTGGCCAATATCCACGCCTTCCTCTTCATCCGGAATATCCGGCTGGGTATTGTGACGGGGATTTTCAAAAGCGATGATGGGCTTGCCCTTCTTGTTGAGCTGGTCGGTGACGACCGGGGTCACCACGGTGTTGTCGGTGGGCAAGATAAGTTCAACCCCGAGCGAAGCGGCCTTGTCCATGGCCGCCCGAGCGACTTCCACCTTTTCAGGCTCGACCAGCGATTTCCCCACCTTGAGCCCCTTGGCTAACTTGAAGGTGTAGGCCATGGCGCCCCCGATCAGTAGGCTGTCAGCCTTTTCGAGCAAACGATCAATGACCGCTATTTTATCTGAAACCTTGGCCCCACCGAGGATGACAACGAACGGACGCTGGGGAGATTCTAGTTCCTCGCCCAAAAATTGTAACTCACGCTCCATGAGCAAGCCCGCGGCGCAGGCGCCTCCTTTTTCGGAAACCACTCGCGCGATTCCTTCGGTGGAGGCATGAGCCCGATGGGCAGCTCCAAACGCGTCGTTGACATACACATCAGCGTTGGCCGCCAACTGAGCGGCAAAAGCGGGATCATTCGCCTCCTCCTGAGCATGAAAGCGGACATTCTCCAGGAGTAAAATATCTCCTGGCTTGAGGGCGGCTGCCGTTTGGTCAACAGCCTCTCCAACACAATCATCGACAAAGGCTACGGGCCTTCCCAGCAAGTCACTCAGCCGCTGGGCCACCGGCCTCAGGGACAGGGTGTCCTCACGCTGCCCCTTGGGCCTTCCCAAGTGGGCGGCCAGAAGGATTTTTGCCCCTTTTTCGACCAGAAAGTCCAATGTAGGCAGGGTAGCGCGGATGCGGGTGTCATCGTTGATGACCATGCTGCCATCCTTCTCTTCCATGGGCACATTGTAATCGACGCGGACGAAAACCCGCTTCCCATGAAGCTCGATATCTTTAATGGTTAACTTTGCCATGATCCCAAATAGAGCCGACGAACATATCAAAGCCGTGAAGAGCGTCAAAGGGATTCAGCACATTTTTACGGTGCAGAATGGAGTCTGATCCAAGGCGATTCTGCATTCTACCAACCCGATGCGGCTCTCTGGAGCCGATCACGAACCCCATCCCAAGCCTCTTTCGAGGGTGGATCTTCCACCAAAATACTTTGTGGACGCAGCTGGTCGCATTGAAAAAGCTCCGCATAAAGTGCTCTCGCGTAGGCTTCTGGATCATTCGGAATGACGGAGACCCTCATAAACGGTGGAGAAGAAGGAAACCTTTCATGGCAAAGGACACAGGTCTTGGCTGGATCCAAGCCCTCGTGCTCCATCCGACCCAGCAAGGAGGGTTCATCTTCCCAGCGGCAGACCCGAAGGCTTGCCTCTGGGGCATAATGCTGCCGATGCTGCCCGGGACTCCTTTGCGCCAGACCCTCGTCCGGATCCATGACCCCGGATGCCATTTGGATGGAAGGCACCAAAGCCGAGAGCACTCCTCGATGAATCACACCGGGTCGCAAGATGGTGGGGATGGAGCCTGTCAGATCCACTACGGTCGATTCAATGCCGACAGAACAGGATCCACCGTCGACAATCAGGGGAATCTTCCCCTGGAGCTGGGCACCTACTTGCTCGGCAGAGGTTGGGGAGAGTCGGTTGGAGAGATTGGCACTGGGCGCTGCCAAAGGCCCTTGGAAACGCTGGATGACAGCCTGCATCAAAGGGTGGGAAGGCCATCTTAGAGCCACTGAGTTCAAGCCAGCCGTGACCTCATCTGGAATGATCGGTTTTTTGGGCACTACCAAGGTCAAAGGACCGGGCCAGAAGTGCTTCGCCAGAAGCGCGGCAATCGAACACCAACTGGCCGCACAGGTTTCCAACATCCCCTCGTCGGCAACATGCACGATCAATGGATTGGTAGAGGGGCGTCCCTTGGCTTCAAATATCCGAGCCACCGCCTTTCTGTCTAGGGCGTCCGCAGCCAACCCATAGACCGTCTCACTTGGGAGGGCAACCACTTGTCCAGCCGTGAGGAAATCAACGGCATCCACTAGGGCCTGTTCCCAGGAAGCAGCATCAGAAGTGGTGGCAATCGAAGTGTGCACAATCATCGGGAAGGATGCCTCATCAACCCATAGAACTCTCGGGAGGACCACCCTTCCCGGCGAAGGTTGAAGGAAGCTTGAAGCCACATCAAGCCTGATTGGCAATCGGCAAGCCCCTAGACAATCCAGGCATTGCTGGAGTGATGCAGCTCGCTGACCGGTATAGGTACCTCATCGGATTCGCCATGAAAAAGATGGTAGTAGAATTGACCGTCGCTATCAGGGTCCCAAGGGGTCACGTAAGAATCTTCCTCCTGTTGCAGCAGAAAATGACAACAGGTAGTGGCGCGAAGGGTCCATTGCTTGGTCCGAGGATGCTGTCGCACATCCCACCGGTTGAGCACATCCAAAAAGGCATCAGACTCGCCCCGATCTGCCAGGTATTTCACAAACATATTCTGCGCAGACAAGTCGTAGCGCACATCCGGAGAGATGAGGTCTCTGAGCATTTCCTGAAGATGCTCAACGCTTGGTAATCGGTGATGACGCTTGATCGTGGCATGAGCCATCGGAGCAGCCATCCACTGAAAGCGCTCCTCCAGATGCTGGGCAATCACATCTTGCCCCGTGCCCACGAGCATTTCCTTCTGGGCAGCTTCCTCAAGACCTTCCCAGTCGTCCACCACCTGTGCAAGATAGCCTTCCAACCCATACCAAAAGTCGCCAAACAAGAGGGATCGCTCCTCAAGCTGGTGACTGAGAAGCGGTAACTTGGATTCGAGATGCGGGTATTGATGCCAAAGGTCCCGTATGCGAGTGTCGCGGCGAGTCACCAGCGCGCTGTCCTCCAAAATTGCATGGGCTGTCTCAGCATCGATGTGAAGGCGCGATTGCCCACTGAGCCATTCAAAGAGCCCGACCCCCAAAGCATAATTCACGGAGGCATCCTCCAGCGATTCCTCACTCTGGAGAATCATGGTATCGATCGGAAGTTCTGAATAATCCACCGATGCCATGTAGGTCAGCGCCTTGGCAGGCCCATCGATACCGCTGACCCAACAACCCCCCAAATGGTTAAGTTTCAGGGGCCCCGAGGATGCATGGATCACATCGGTAGGACGCAAACGGATCAGCAAAAGACCATCGCGTTTGAGTTGAAGGGCCAATCCTACCAATTCATGAGCGGTTTGGCGAAAATGGCAGGCCGTTTCATGGGTCCAGGGTTTTCGATTCAGGGTCTCCAACCACTGAGTCAAGTCTTGGCCGCGCATCGTTGACTGAGCCATGTAGGCAAAGGCCTCCTTACCATCCACCGACGCACCCAGGAAGTGCGGAAGCTGAGGCACCAAGGCGGGAAAGGCGTACGCTTGCTGATAGGCCTTTATTTCAGCCTGATAACAAGTATAGGGCCCCAGGCTCACCTCCCCCTCAACTCCGCAGGCGAGGTCAAAGACCTTGATCTGCACATCTTCCCGATCCGAGTGGTGGACGGAGATATCGTCTTCCTGACGCACCAGACCGCCGATATGAACGGACCCAAGTTCTTCTATGGGTACAGATAGACCGGCAAAACGGGCGACACCACGACTTGCTTTGTTTGGAGCAGCCATAGGCCTGATCAAGGGAATAAAGGATGTTTAACATTCTTGCGGTGGTCTTGCCAATCCCAAAAAGCGCCCATCCAATTGAATCACCCAAGGACCAAGGACAACAAAGCGATGGATACCAAGTGCAACGGTTCTAGTTTGTTCTTGCAGGCTGCCCCCGGGTCTCCTAGATAGATCAATGCTTACGGACAAAGTTCTTGTCCGCAGCGCCCTCATGGGATTGTGCCAATGTAGCTCAGTTGGTAGAGCAACGGTTTCGTAAACCGTAGGTCACGAGTTCGAATCTCGTCATTGGCTCCACTCCTTCAACGACTTACGATTTTTACGCAGCTCGGTTCTTGAGCTGAGTGTCGTTTGAGTGACGCCTTACGCAACTGCCTCAAACAGCTTTCAAATTCAAATTAAGTGGTTGAGTCGAATA
>MDTE01173788.1_pt1 | contig 60038 bp, 35 predicted proteins | sample 811231 | NCBI WGS metagenome assembly MDTE01 (sample SAMN05326651, study PRJNA326480) | marine metagenome | isolation source: seawater | place: Indian Ocean: Red Sea | collected 2010
GATGCACGCGTCGCGCGCGCCGACGAACCCCCGTCCGGCGCGCGAGCTCGTCCTCGGGCGGCCCTTCGGACGAGGAGTTGTTCGCCGAACTCGAAAAGATTAATGCTGCGAACAATTCCAAGTCGGCGAGCGACTGGATATCGAATTGGCAGCAAAAGATGAACGACCCTCCGGACGAGGAGGCGCACAGAGCGGAGGCGGAAGAGGCGCGGCGGGCGGAGGAGACGCGGTTAGAAGAAGTGCGCTCGTATCGATATGTCTACGTGCACGACTTGCTCAGCGGGGCTGGCGACTCGTTCGCGGGAAATTATTTATCAGACGCACTCGGTACGATCGCGATCGGGTTAGAGAGTCCGGATTTAGTGGGTGGCGACGACAACTTCACGGTGACGAGCGCACTCGAGAAGTTGACGAATGAGTTGAAAAGCGGGGACAAAGAGCGACCGCTGCGGTTGATCGGGTCGAGTACCGGTGCGCTCGTCGCCGCGCTGTACGCGGAACGCAATAGAGGCGTCGTAGACAAAGTGTTCCTGTTGGCGCCGACGTGGGAGTTGTCGAAGTGCCTCGAAAATTTTGAGTCCAAGTACGGTATTAAGTTCACGGACGCTTTCCGAGAGGACGCGAAGACCCTCCCAGATTATCCCACGGTGACGTGTCCGGCGTATGTCGTGCATGGGTTTGACGATGATATATCTCCGCTGGATAATTCAGCGCGTTGGATGCAGATGGCGTCGCAATGGATGCGACAAGAGGGTGATTCAGAAGAGAACGTCGCAGAGCGTCGATTGTTGGAGGTGAGTGGACTCGGGCACGGCGTCGAGACCGCTCTTCCGATGTCGATGGGTCGATTTTCAGAGTTTTTCCATTTGCCGCGAGTCGATTTGTATTTGCGCGACTCTTGAGTGAGAATTCGCAGCGGGTAATTTACCTTCGATTGCTTTCGTTGTTGACGCCTTCCAAATTTAGCGTCGATACTTCGAGCTGGTATCGTTAAGGCGAGATAACACGGAGCGCGATGATACGCTCGCGCTGATAACGCTCGCGCTGAGACTGGTCTTGATAGATCGACTCCGTCTGTGCACGTGTGATGGCGGCGGCCACCGACAACGAACGCTTGTGTGCCCAAGCGGAAACGGAGTGCGAGTTGTCTTCGACACTAAAGGCGTGCATCAAAGAACACGAGAAGCGCGAGTGCGAGTACGTCAAGTGGGAGGAACGACTGCGACATAAGAAAAGATCGATAGAAGATAACATCGTCAACTGCGATGATATCGTTCGTCAGACTGATGCTAAGCATCTGCTCGCGACGGAAAACGCCAAGAGGGACATCGAGAATCAAGAGAATAGCGTGCATGTGATAGAGGATTTACGTAGAAAGTTGATTGAGATTCGCGATGAAAATCATCGCACGACGATGCAAATCCAACACGGTAAGAAGTACTTCGAATACCTCAGTGGGTCCATTCAAACTGTTCTGTCTCGCAAAATATCAAACAACGAGGACGTCTACGAGCTCGTGGAAGAAATTCTCAGTCGACACCAAACACTTTCTTCGACGAATGAACAGCTTCGACGTCAATACGCGGCGACACTTCGTACACACGATGAGAAAGTGCACGCACACGGCAAATATGTCGATGCTTCTCGCGAAACCATCTTGGCACTAAAAACTCGACTCGGCGGCATGAAACGCACGCTCGAGTCAAACGTACGCAACAAAAGCGCAAATTTGACAACGGCGAGGCACTACGCGAAGAAGTGCGCGTTCAAACACACCTCTGTGAGTCTCATCAAATTGGCAGCTGAGAACATGTTTTCGCAGTGCGTCCAGCGCTCGTTCATCGGTCGCGGATGTCAAGACTCCATCGAGGCACGTCTCACCGTCATCGGCCATTACCTGCGCGACATCCGAGAATTGCTCGACAACGAAATCTAAATGGTGCGTCGTATTGCAATACAGTACATCGTCTTAGCTGACACACTTCACGCTCATCTGAAGCGTTTCTGTTTTCGGCGTTCCGCTCTCTCTCTTCTACGCTTCTCCTCTCTCGTTTCCTCTCGCTCGCCGTCGTCCTCCGCTCGAGGTCTATTCATAAAGGGAATGACTAGCTTCGTGACGACCATGTACGTCACAACGCCAGGCACGACGAGCATCGTCAACCAGAACCAGTCTGAAAACGTCGAAGCCGCGAGCGAAAACGCTCCCACGTAGATCAAATCCTGATAGTATTCCGTCAACCCGCCGTTGAGCGACTCACCGCCGTCGAGAACCTCGCCGTTTTCCCCGAACACGGGTTTCGCGTACGAATGCAGAGAACCGAGCGACGCTCGACACGCGAGTTGCGTGAGAAAGAACACCGCAAAGTTCCACCAAACGCAGCTCTTCCGACGCCAAAGCAGACGAACGAGCACGTGCACCGCCGTGGTGCCGTTCAAGACATCGCCGAGGAATTTCAACCTCGTGCGGTTCTCCTCCAATCGCCTCTTCGCTCCGGACTTGGCCATCGTTCGAGACCACCCGCGCGAGTGAGTGTGGTGCGTTTGAATGCCCGCGCGAAGCGCGCCCACGCCGTCAGACCTCATCGCGCGCGCGACGCGTTCACGTCGACGACGTCGTCGAGGACTGGAGACATGCGCGCGTCTTCTGGCGCGACGCGCGGCGCGAGCGTTCGTATCCCGCGCTCGCGGGAGGCTGAAACGTCTCGAGGTGCTCGATTAATCAATCGTCGACGTGTACGCAAACAACGCGTCTCAAACGTCGCATCGCGCGCCGCGCTGGCGGATTCCAAGACGCACGGTAATCGACCGACGAATTCTGTCGTCGTCGGCGGCGGGCCGACGGGTCTGGCGTGCGCGATCGCGCTCGCGAGACGCGGTTGGGAGAACATCGAGGTGTGGGAGCGCCTGAGTAAGCCGCCGGCGTCGGCGTCCGAGGTCTGGGGAGACGCGTCGAGATCGTACAACGTAGGCCTCAGCGGTCGCGGACAGAGCGTGCTGAAGGATCTCGATCTGCTCGAGCCGGTTTTGGATAAGTGCGCGGTCGTCAAGGGTCGCATGGATTGGGGACCGGACGGAGTCCCGAAGGAACGATTAGCAAATAAGGCGTACGATACGCAAGTGATTCAGAGAGATCGGCTCGTGTCGGTTCTCGTGGAAGAGATTGAAAAGAAGTATGCGGACAAGGTTAATATTTCGTACAACGTCGCGTGCGTGGGATGCGACTTTGGTGAGGACGGTGTGACTCTGGAGCGCGGCGAGTGCGGGGACGACTGCGACATTAATATGACGGCTCGAGCCGGCACCGGAACGGCATCGGTCGTCGTACCGGTCGTTTTCGGAGCGGAAGGTAACTCCATGCACTCGGCGGTCATTCGAGAGATGGATCAAGACAAGTCGTGCGAAGCGAAAGTGGTGCGATTTCCGAACACGAACCCTCGCGTATACAAGACGATTCCCATCTACTTGCCGAGCGACATGCGGAAGGATCTCAACTACAGCGCGCGTACCAAGGCTGGCGTCGCCTTGGAGTGTCTGCCGACGAAAGAAGGTGTGTTGGTTGGCATCATGCTCGTAAAACCGGAAGATGAAGAGATATGTGTCAAGCTGAGCAACAAGGAATTGCTCAAGCATTTTTTCAACGAACAGTTTCCGATGTTCGTTGATTGGATTCGCGATGCTGACATCGCGGCAATGGCGGATAGCAAGTTTTTTGGCTTGCCATCCTTCGGCTACGTCGACAAGTCTCTTAATATGGGTGGCCAAGCCGCGCTTCTCGGGGACACCATCCACACGGTGAAGCCGTATTTCGGACTCGGAGTTAATAGCGCGTGGGAAGACGTCAGAGTCTTGATCGATACGCTCGACGAAGCCGACGGTGACACATCCGTGGCGTTACCCAACTACACACGAAAGAGAAAGAGCGACGCCAAGGCACTCGTCGAGCTCTCTCGGAGTTTCGACGGTGGGTTCATGACCTTTGTCCTGCCGCTCATCGTCGATTCCATCTTTAACAAAATCGCTCCGTGGCTCTTCATGCCGAACACGATTCAAATGCTTCAGCGTGAGGAATGGTCCTTCAGCGCCATCGCGAAGAGAAAGTGGCTCGATCGTTTCATGCAAAGCGCGGTCATCGCCTCGTTTGTTAGCGCCGTCGGTTGCGCTTTGCTCAAGCTATCTCGACAGTTTGTTTTCCCGTTCATCGCGCGCGCGCTAGCCAGAGGAGGCGCGGTCTAAAGCACGCACACCTGAATGGAGAAGAAGAAGCCGCACTGTCGTACTTGTAGTTACATATATACTAGCGTTGTTGGTTTTTGTGACATCGATAACCCGATTGGTAAAGATCTTGAAAATTGAATCAAAATGTCTACGCAAACTAATCAGTAAATCCACGCGCCTCCCCCGATGGAGTTCATGGGCATGGCGTACGCCGGAGACGCGAAATAGGACGCGAGTTTCGGCAACGCCCGGAATTCCGCGTAATAACGCTGTAACTCCAAGAAGTTCTCCAGCGGCGACTTCATCCCTCGTTTCTTGGCGATGATTTCGTGTTGATCCAGCATCTCCCAAAACGAGAAATCAGCCGAGCTGGGCGAGTCGTCGCGCACCAACCACTTCGTCTTTCGCGTCTTCAGCCAATTCTCGTATTTGGCGAGATACGTCGGCAACTTTTCCATGTGCTTCTCGCAGTTCGTCTCGAACGCCTCCTTCGTCATCGTCACCCCGTTGAACGGATACACCACCTTCATCAGCGCGTTTCTCAAGTCGTACGACTCCGCCAACGCTTGCGCGTTCGCGAACCGTCCCGTCTCGTCGGCGAACGCATCCGCCCCCGCGGTCACCCCGATGTATTCGTACACCGCCGTCGAGTGCGACACCACGACGTCACCGTCGCGCACGTACGGTAAATTCGCGAACGCGCACGTTTTGCACAACTCGGGCTTCACACCGCCGAACCACGCCGCGGCGTCGCTGAACACGACGTCCGAGTACTCGATCCCGGCGTGTTCGCACATCATCCGCGCGGGCGCGCCGAGGCCTCGAATGCCCCAGTACCCGATCTCGAGTTTCTTCGGCATCGGTTCGAGGGTCGAGGTTCGCGCGTCGTGCGTCGTCGTCGTCGTCACCGCGCGCGCGCGCGTGTGACGGGTCGTCGACGAAAAAGCGCGCGTCCCCCACAGACCGCCGCCTCGACGTGCATGGCCGAGAGCGCGTCCGCGCGAGACGCCAGAAACGTCGTAGACGCGTCGACGCACCCGGCGAACTGTCTGTGCTGCATCGGTGGACCCGATCTCTCGTTCGAGCGCGCCGTGTTCGCCCTTCTCGAGCTCAATCTCGGCTTGGAGTACGACACGGCGGCGAGGTTCGTTAGACTCTGCCGCGCCGCGCCGCGCATGGTGCTGAGCAAGGGGAAGACGAAACTCGCGGCGAAGGTTCGCGGGAAAGACGTTCCGGCGCTCGAGGCGGAGGACGTGCGAAGGGCGCAGGATGCGGTGTTAGGGGCGTACGCGGCGACGTTGGCGCTGGAGGAGACGCAACGCGCGGCGACGGCGGCGAGAACGAACGATGGAGACGGTGTGTGATCACGCGCGCGCGCTGGGTGCGGACGCGACGACGAAGTTTTCGATCGCGCTGCGGTATCACGAGTCGTCGGACGTCGAACCGTCGACGTCGACGTTCGGCGACCTGTCGCGCGTCGCCGAAAACGCCGCCGCGCGGCTGCGCGAGAGCGTCGAACGGGACGCGGGCGACGCGATGCGGCCGATGTGCTGTGGGATCATGGTGGAGGACGGTATGGATCTGTTTCAGTGTCAGCTGGCGGTGATGTTCGCCGGATTGGCGGTGTTGCCGTTGAGTCCCCGCGATCCTCCGAGACGGTTGGCGAGCGTGTTGGAGGACGCCGACGCGCGCGTCGTCGTCGTGCGGAACGAAGACGACGAAAAGTTACTGCGACAGGTGCGCGACGACGATGTCTCGGTCTGGAAAATCAGTGATCTCCTCTCCGCGGAAACGTCGTCGGGAACGGGCGATGTGCACGTTCCCAAACCGAGCGACGCGTCGCACGTGTTTTTCACGAGCGGTTCCACCGGGAGACCGAAGGGGTGCATCGCGTCGCACGGCGCGCTATTGGCGTATTGTCACGCGAAGAATGCGATGCACGAGATCGGTGAGCGGTCCGGTGACGTGGTTTTCTGCGCGAGTAATCACATGTTCGATCCGCATTTGACGGATTTCTTTAGCGCGCTCGTTGGCGGCGCGACGCTCGCGAGCGCGTCTAGAACCTTCATGTTGACCGATCTCGGAGGAGCGTTGCGAGCGTCCGAAGCGACGCACTGTCTGACGACGCCCGTCATGCTCAGCAGCATCGACGACGTCGACGCGTTCGCCTCGAGCCCTCTGCGAATGGTCGCCTTGGGCGGAGAGGCCACGCCGGCGGCGCTCGCGCGAAGATGGCTCGACGCGGGCGTACGCGTGGCGAACACGTACGGCGTGACGGAATGCGTGGCGTATCAATCGTTTCGCGAGATCACTGATCCGTCGACGCAAGACGTGCGAGCTTTGGGCGACCCTCTGCCGGGCGTCACCTTTGCTTTCGCCGCCGAACCCGGTGACGATCCGACAGCGAGCGCGAAAGCCGGAGAGTTGGCGGAGCTTTGGATCGGCGGTAAACAACTCGGGATGGGATATTTAAATCGTCCAGAACTCACCGTGGAAAGGTTTCAACGCGGGTTATATCGCACCGGTGACATCGTCAGAGTAGGTCCCGATGGGCAGTGCGTTTTTTTGGGTCGTCGCGACGACCAAGTAAAGATTAACGGTCAGCGCGTCGAACTCGGCGAGATCGAAGACGCGATGCGGCGAACATGCGGATCCGTGGTGAGCGAAGTCAAGTGCGTGATCACTCGAGAGAAACAACTGGTGGGATATTACACGAGCACCGCCACGAAGACGAGCGAGATGATGACCGAGGTCATGCGATACATCTTGGGGCTCGAGGTCCCGCGCCACATGGTTCCGTCGGCTTTCGTGCGCCTGAACGCGTTTCCCGTCACGGCGACGGGAAAGATATGCCGTTCGACGCTCCTGAAGCGAGCGATCGAATTCGACGCGCCGTACAACGCATCGATCAAGCGTGGCCCGTTCGGTAGCGATATGGCGGAAATATGGTCGCAGGAGCTCGGCATGGATGTGAAATTTGGAGATTGCGATTTCATCGCGATGGGCGGCAACTCTCTCACCGCGTTGCGAGTCGTACAGAGAGTGAAGAGACTCTTTAGTTCTGGTTCGAATTGTGACGAAGATGGGGGTGGCACATTTGGCGAGGCGCTCGGTGTGTTCGCGCCGATTGAGTTATTGAACAGACCGGTGTTTAACGACTACGCGCGATTCGTGCGCGTCAACGTCGAGGATTGGCCAACCAAGTACGAGACTGATTCCGAAGAGGAGGAACAGGATGACGTCGGCGGCGGCGATACGAACCTCCCGTTACGAGTGGCCGCGGCGGGCGATACCGACCTGATTCGCTTACTCGCGCGCACCGGCATATCCGTGGACCCGAAATCTGATTTAACGCCGCTCCACGTAGCGTGCGCGAATTCGCGCGTGGAGTGCGCGAGAGCGTTGATCGAACTCGGGGCGCACGTGAACGCGAAAGGCACGAACCAACGCACGCCGTTGTTATTCGCGGTATCATCACCGACTTGTACGGCTGAGATGGTTCGAACTCTCGTCGAGAGCGGCGCGTCGCTCGTCGCCGTCGATTCCGACCGACAGACGTGTCTGCACGTCGCGGCTCGGGCGGGCGCGTCGTCTTCCGTCATGGACGTCCTCACGACGCACGATACCGCGCAGACGACGACGAAGACGACGAAAACGTCAAAGTCGAAATCACCGATGAAGAACGCGATGCTCGACGTCGACGCGCGCGACGCCTGGGGTAGAACCGCTTTGCACTGGGCCTCCGTCAACGGCCATCGAAACGCGTGCAAGCGCCTCCTCGAACTCGACGTCGACGCGTCCATCAAAGACTCAAACGGCGAGACTGCGCGCGACATCGCCGAAAGACGCGCCCTGTGCTCCGCCGCAGAGCGACCGAAAGGCGGTCGACCGAGCACGTGGGGCGACATCGCCTCTCTCTTGGGAGGATCCGGCGCCACGAAACATCTCAAAAACGCTTTCGGATGACTCGTAATACGCACCAATCACCACATCGCATCCTCCTCATCGCTCCCCCCATCCCCACCTCCATCACTCCCCGCCTCGGTTCCCAGAAGTTTCGCCGCGTGCGCGTCTCGTTCCTCCGCCTTTCCCGTCGCCGCCGCGAAGTACGCCGCGTTTCTCCTCCGCGCCTTCTCTCGCGCCTCCTCGCTCGGCATCTCCCGCGGCTCCCTCCTCGCCCCCGCGCGACGCATCTCTCGCTGTCGCTCTCGCACCGCCTGCTTGGACATTTTCCGCGCGTCGACCCCGCGCGTCTTCGTCTTCGTCTTCGTCTTCGTCCTCGACGTCGTCGCGCCGCCGCCGCCCACTCTCGAATCCGTCGTCCTCGACGTCGTCGCGCCGTCGCCGAGCGCGTCGAGCGCGCGCGCGAGTTGATTCTTGAGCATTCGTCTCGACATGTCCGTCTCCTCGCGCGCGCGCGGAGGTGTCGTCGTCGCGCGTCGCGGCGTGACGCGGCGCGCGTCGGTCGGTCGGTCGGTGCCGCACTCGCGCGCGCGCGATGGGCGCGTCGGACGCGTCGGACGCGTCGGACGCGTCGTCGGAGGGTGAACGCGACGACGATCTCGCCGGTCGCGATCTGTACGCCGCGCTCGGACTGCGTCGAGAGGACGCGCCGGACGCGCGCGCGGTGAAGAGGGCGTATCATCGCGCGGCGTTGCGTTTGCATCCGGATAAAAACGTCGACGATCCGAGCGCGGCGTCTAAATTTCAGACGTTGCAGCGCGTGTACGGCGTGTTGTCGGACGAGCGGAAGCGTAAGGTGTACGACGAGACGGGACGGGTGGACGACGCGGAGCTGGGGGGGGAGGAGTTTGAAAATTTGTACAACTATTATCGAAGCGCGTACAAAGAGGTGACGACGGAGGACATCGAGGCGTTCGAGAAGACGTACAGAGGGAGCGAGGAGGAGAGAAAGGATGTGCTGGAGTGTTATGAAAAGTATGAGGGGGATATGACGCGGGTGTTCGCGTGGGTGATGTGTAGCGAGGAGGCGGAGGACGGGCATCGATTCGCCGACGTCGTCGACGCCGCCGTGAAAGAGGGCGCGGTGGCGTCGTACGAGACGTACGAGGCGTGGCGGGCCGAGGTGAGGAAGCGCAAGGCGCCGAAGGATCCGTTGGGAGCGAGGAAGACGAAGAAGGCGAGCAAGTCGAAGAAGGGTGGGGACGACGCCGATTTGTTCGCGCTCATTCGCGGTAAACAAGCCATGCGCGCGGATCAAGCGGACAATATGTTTGCCGCGCTCGAAGCGAAATACGCGAATCCTAAAAAGAAGACGAAGAAGTAGTGAACCTGCGCGCGACGCGTTGTGATGTAAGCGCACTTTACAACAGAAACCCTTTTTTGAATTCGCAATCCTTTTTACGTTCGCCGACGTTCGCGCCGAGCGCGTGTTTGCAAATCTTTCCATTCTCATCTCCGCTGTACATGAACTTTCCATTCGCACTAACGACGATGGATTTGACATCGGCGTCGTGAATCGTAGACCTGGACATCAGCTCACCGTCCGTGACGCGCCACACGCACAATTCACCATCCCCGCGAATGATGGATGTCGGGTCCTTGGATTGTTTCGCGCTGCCCACTATGACGAAAGGTTCACTCTTTATCCCACACAGCGACGTGACGAGACCATCTTGACCGCCTATGGATCTCAACCACTGTAACGTCAGTTTACCGCTCTTTCCTTGCACATCGAACGTGCGCACGCTCCCGTCCGCACCGGCGCAGTACAGCGCGCGCCCATCCTTTGAAGAAACCATCAAACGAACCGCCGACGCCATCTTCACCGAGGAGTGCGGTCTCGGTGTCTGCTCTTTTGATTTCAAATCCCACACCGCGATGTGTGAATCGAGCGAGCCACTGATGAGGGCGCTGTTTATTCGCACGAGCGACGTGACGACGTCGCTGTGAAATTGTAAATGCTTGACGTCGCCGGTTCCATGTTTGCCATCCGGAACATTCCAGGAGCACTCCACATCTCGACCGTCGTCGTTCTCCACCCAATGGTCGAACGCATCGATTCCGTCTATATCGTTCAGACCGTTCTTCTTCAAGACATTCGCGCTCGTAAAGCCGCGTTCTTCTTCATCGAGCGGCGGCGTCGACGGCGCCTGGTCGCTCGCGGTGGTCAAATCCCACGCGTACACTAGACTATCACGCAGAACGGGCGATGCGAGGTACAGTTTCGTGAGATCATCGTTCGCGATCATCGATCGACACTGCGGAACCGTGCTCGCGTATTTCGACAGTTTCTTCCTGTCGACGCGTTTAAAAATGTCTGCGAAATCTTCGTGCGGCGCGCTCGACGACATCACGAGTCCATTCTTGAGAGAAAATTTCGTCCACGCGCCGTTATCGTATCCGACCAACGCCTCCTCACCGTTTCTTGACATTTGAATCATGCGAACGGGCGTGCCCTCGTTCACGAACGCGTCGTCGCACCAGAGATCCGGATGGTACCTCGCGTCTTCGCCGCCGTCGTCGCGCGTGCGCCGCACCACCCCGTCCCCGCCCCCGACGTACAGCGCACCGTCCCCACCGAGCGTCATCGTCCTCGCACCGACCGCGACGTTCTCCCACCCCCCCAACCCATCGTCCCCACCGTCTCGCGCGTACACCGGCCGTCTCGTCTCCTCTCGCACCACCGTCTCCAACGCCGCGCGCGTCGTCTCGCCCGCGTCCTCGCGCGCGCCGACGCCGACCCCCTCCCCATCGTCGTCGTCGTCCAAACACACCCCGGACGTCACCGCGCGCGCGTCGCGAGTCCCACCACCGACTTCAACGACGCCGCCGTCCCCACCCTCCCTCGCGCGCGCGCGCCTCTTCGCGCGCGCGCGCGCCTCGTCCTCTCGCGCGCGCGGCGTAACGCTCGAATCCATCCGCGATCGCTCCTCTTTCGACGCGCGCGCCTCTTTCGACGCGCTCGCGCGCGTCATCGCGTCGACGATTTTTTCGCGCGTCGAGGTTTCCTCGCGAACGCGCCTCTCGCGCGCGCCGCGTCGACGTGTGTCCCATCGCGCGCGACGCTCGATGGATGCGTGCACGAGCGTTACGCGAATTGCGGTGCACGACGAGTCATGACCCGTCGGGAGTCCCCCCCCGCAGGTCGACCGCGACCCAACCGTTAGACGCCGACGCGCGCGAGAGCGTCGGTGGCGACGCGCGAGGCGCGGCGAGGGCGCGCGAGGACGGCGCGAACGCGCGAGGAACGACGCGAGGGCGCGCGTCGCGCGCCGTGGACGACGATCGCGACGACGCGACGACGACGCGAGGGTGCACGTCGACGCCTCGTCCTCGGGCCGCGGGGCGCGCGATGGACGACCGTCGACGCGCGAGGATGACGCGCGGGAGCGCGACGCGAGAGCGACGCGCGGTGGGTGCGATGGTGATGACGCTCGTCGTCGCGTGCGTGACGATGGGGACGAGGGGGGCGAGCGCGCAGAGGATGGCGACGACGATCGCGGCGCCGCAGATTTCTTGGCTCGATCCGCCGCAAGGGCACGTCGCGGGCGGCACGACGGTGTCCATCTACGGCGGCGGTTTCGTGAACTCTCCTCAATTGAAGGTGCGATTCGTTCGAGGGACGGAGTTCACGGAGACGAGCGCGACGTGGCACTCGTCGGTGATGATCAGCGTCGTGACGCCGGCGCGAAACGGCGTCGGGTGGACGCAAGTGACGGTGACGAATGACGGGAATACGTGGAGCGGCTTTCCCAACGTGTACACGAAGGGGTCGGGGACGTTTTTGGCGTTCGTGTACGATGATTCGGCGCCTGGATTTTACAACGGTGTTCGTCAAGACATCAACGTCAACGGGTTTCGCGAGGCGTGGACGGTGACAAACGGCACGGGGCCGTACATCGGCGGGACCAAAGTGCTCTTGGAGGCGGTCGGTTTGGCGGCGGGGTCGACGCCCGGGGCTTCGGACGTGTACAAAGGACCGACGACGGGATCGGGAACGCCTAATCCGGGGTTTCCTGATCCGATGGCCGCCATGAACTCGCCTCCTGTTCGAGGTACGTTTTATCCGGGATCGAATCTGAAGTGCAGAATGACGTGCGACATTGACGTCAACAACGACGGCGCGATAGCCACCGACGGTTCGGAGCAGTTCGTCAAGACTGTACCGGCGGTGTGGCATAGTTACAAGGTGGTAGAGTTCGAGACACCATCCATGCCCGTCCCCGATGGAGACGTGAGCGGCGGCGTCCCGTCGACTTCGTGTCAGGTTCAAGTGACGAACGATGGCGTGACATACGACCAAACGAGCGTCACTTTCACGTACGATGATCCGATACCGACGGTCACCAGTATCAGCACATCCCAGTCTTCGGTGTGGGGCGCGCGAGGCCCGTTCGATGGAAACACGGAAGTCATCGTGAAGGGTACGAATTTCCTTCCTAGTAAACATCTCAAGTGCAAGTTTGGCGGCATTCCCGATTCGGCCTCCACACCGCTGTGGATGAGCGACGACGTCTCGCACGTTGTCGGAGAACCGGGTGGACGCGCTCGCTGGATTTCATCGACTGAAATCCGATGCATCACGCCGGAGTTTGGTCCAGCATCTCAGAGGCGACAGTATCCGGCGGGATCCGGCGTGTCGGGCGCCGTCGGCTGTTGCGCCGTTATCAGCGTCTCTTTATCGGGCGACGGAATCGGAAGTGCAACAGTTGTCTCTGGGGGCGTCGGTTACGCTTCTGCGCCGACGTTGACCGTATCCGGCGGTGGTGGTAGGGGTGCCTCGCTCACCGCCACAATAAGCGGCGGTGTCGTGACGTCTGTCACCGTCGATAGTGCCGGCTCGGACTACACTCAAGCGCCGTCAGTTGTGGTGCTGGCGACGGAACTTTTAAGCCCAGCAAACGATCCTCCCAACATCGGTGAATACACCATGCAAGGTAAAGGTGAGACAGAGCTTGATCCAGAAGTGTCGCACGGCTCATGGAGCAGTGGCACTTATGACGTGAGCAGCGCCCCGTACGACGTCGTCTCGGTGTCAGGCGTGCCGGGCGCGACTGGTCGAACCTTGTTACAGTTCGACACTGGAGGTCGATACAGTCCGGAAGACCGCGGTGGTCTCTTGCCTCCGCTTGGTGAAGCCGGCTCTGATGGGTCGATCAAACCAGCCCATCAGGATCTCGTTCAGGTTAGTAACAATTACGAAAAGTTTGGAGTCGCCGTTTCCGGGAGCTCGACGCCGAGTCACGTCGGTTATCGGGACAACACCGCCACTCCGAAAGGTTATTGGTTGTGGAGTCGCGATGTCGGCGACGTCAATGACTGTACAGTTTCAAATAATCCCCCACTCAACTTCTACGACGGCACGACCATCATGGGCCATAACTTGGATAAAGGTTCGGGTTGGTTGGGGAGCGATCCGGCGAGCGAGCTGATCGGCGTCGCCGGCAACGCGGATTTGGGCAACCCGTCGAAATCGTGTTTATATTACCTCTACGGCGATATTTACGTCTCGCCCTCGGGCAGCGATGAAACCGGCCACGGTACTGCTGCTCGCCCGTACGCAACCATTCAAAAGTGCATTGATTCTGCACTTACGAATCCGCGGGAACACAGGACGTCGGCGTCGGGTAAAGGTCTCGCCGGTGGCTACGGGTACACGGTGAATCGGGATAGATGCATTCTCAAGGATGGGACGTATTGGGGCACGGGGAATAGACAGTTACGAGTAAACGGGCGCGTCGTTCAGGTGTGGGCTGAAAACACCGATAAAGCCATCGTCGATTGCGAAGGTTTTCCAGTCGGTAAAAACGTATACTCGCGCAGAGAGCCGACTCGGGTCTATTCGCCCGGCTCCATTCATACTCAAGGAGTCGTCCTCAAGCGATGCGGATTCAAGGTGCCGTATCGCGCAACCGATCGGTAGTCGTTAGTTTTAGATTTGCGCTCGCGGCGTGTTTGCGCTTTGTATTGTTACCTTTTATCTTACAGTAGCTATGGTGAGGTGTCATCGTTCTAGGGCGTTGAATGCTTTTCGCGTTTCCAATCCATTTGATTGAGTGGGTCCAAGAAAGTGTGCGCGGAAGCTTTTACGACTACCGGTTGATCAAAGTCGTGCGCCACGTCAAAGTCGATAAAGAACTTGCGTTCGGGATCTATCAGCCTCTGTAAAGGAACGGCGAGCTTTTCGTAATTGTGTCGAGAGATGGAGCGACACGTGGCGAATTCGTTCACCCATTTTGACGCGTTTTCACTTATTTCTCGCGCCTTGTCGTCGTTTTCCATCAACCACTGAATCTTCTCTTCTAAGTCGTCCATGTTCTCGTTCACCGGTACGTAGTGCACCCACGGCACCAACGAGTCGTAGTACGAATCCACCATGGAAGTTTCGTGATGAAGCAAAACTCCGGGCATCGACAGTTTATGAATGAGCCCGGTCCACGTCGTACCTCCCCATCCACCGATATCGATTTGGTACTTGTAACGCCCCATTTCGTCGCTGTTCATGCGCCCGTCGACGTCCACGCCGAGACTCCGACCGAGGGTTTCTCGCAAAGAGACGAGGTCTTCTCGCTTTCCGTTGTATTTTCCCTTCTTGCCCGAAAAGAATTTCGCGTCAACTTTGTCGGGATGTAACGCGGAATAGAGCACGGTGCGCAACCTCGGTGATATTTTATCATCGTCCAATAGTTCTTGAATCTTCGCTTCTTTGTCTCTCGCGCGCGAAATGTCATTCAGAAAACAGTCGTCTTCGCTCGAACACGATTCCTTCTTGAATCCGTCGTACTGTTCGCCGAGGAAGGGATAATCCGTTCCTCTCCACACCACTTTCGGAATCAGCTTGTCCCACGCGTACTCGCTCTCAGCCCCGAGATCCGCGCGAAGGAGAGACTTGTCGAATAATACTTGGCCGTACTCGGTCTCGTTCCACCTGCTTCTCCACCGTCTCGAAAAGGTGCCTGATTCCATACTCTGCAATACTCTCCTCGAAACCGCGTTGAGCGACATCAGAGGCGCCGGAATGACGGACGGCAACACCTTTCTATCCCTCAACGTCGTGCCGAAAGCGAATATCGGCTCCCACTCGTCGACGTGGCACTTGTCGCTTTGACGAGCGTCTCGCCGAACGCAACTCGTCTCCAAGTAATCGCTGATGGTGAACAACACGTCGAAAGGAGGCTCACCTTTCGCCGTTCGCCCCGGCATGTACGTCTCGATCGTTCTCGCGATCATCTCCGCGGCACCGTTCACCTTACCGATAATGTTTCGATTGTAATGTTCCCGACTGTGCCGCGGCACGACGAAACCGCGTCGATCGTCCCATCGCAGCTCATCGATCAATCCACCGTATTCCCGGATCGTCTTCGTCACCGACGCCGACGCGCGAAGAGAATCGAACCGATTTCCGATTCCGAACACCGAACACGCGCTCATCACCCCCACCGCCACCGCGATCGTCGACGCCCCGATCGTTCGTCTCGAACATCCTGTTACACGCCGCGAGCGCTCACCGCGCTCGGTCGCGTCGTGCGCGTCGTCGTTCACCGCCGCGTCGCGCGCATCCGCGCCCGCGTCCGCGCTCGCATCGAGCGTCCCGTACGCGTCGCCCGCGCTCGCGGACAACGCGACGGCGGACATCGCGCCTCGCTCTGGCGCCCGCGCCGGCGCGCCGCGCTCGGCGCGGGCCCGAGCGCGCGCCAAGGAGACGACTCGCGACCGAAGACGCGCGCACGACGCGACGCTTCGTGTTAAATCGTATTCTTTTTTACAAATCGTGAATGAATCCGGTCGAGGAGATCACCGCTCCGAGCCTCGTCCTCTTCTCTCTCGCGCGCGCGCCGCCGAGGGCGCCCCGCGCGCGCCCCCGCGCGTCCATCCCTCGCGCCCGCGCCCGCGTCACGCGACCCCTTTCCCCCCCCCAGAACTCCCACCCGATCGCCCCTGTTCGAACACGGTGCGCGCCGCCGCCTCCGCGCGTCTCGACGCCTCCTCCGCGGCGCGTTTCGCCGCCTCCATCGTCTCCCCCTTGGCGGCGTCCTTCACGAACGCGTCCGAGCGCACCGCGAAGCGTTGAAACGTTCGCGAGTTGGCCAGCGCGTTCACCATGAGTTCGTCGAAGACGTACGAGAATAATCTATTCACGAAACTCATCGCGCCGACGTGTGACGCGCGAGTCGCGATTCATTCATCATGCATGATTCGTCGCGCATGATTCATCGATGCATCGCCACTCACCGCCGCCCGCGCGACCCCGCGCCGAGATGCGGCGCGGCGGTCCGTTCAAACTCCCGAGCGCCGATCCCACCGCCGACGCGGACGCGCGCGCGAAACGCGAGGCGATCGCGCGCGTTAAATCCTGGGTCGAGGATCGACTTCCTCGCGCCCATCTCGACACGCGCGATTGCGTCGTGGACGTCAGCGAGGCGGCGTGCGGGGACCCACAGTGCGCGCCCATCGATACGATTATTCGCATCATCTACCGCGGCGGGGGCGGGACCGTGTTCGGGATTCCGTGCGAGGCGGATGAGGTGGAGGAGGAGGAGGTCTCCCGGCTCATGCCGACGCGCGCCGTCGTCGACGACTGGGCCGAGGGGAAACCCACGTCGTGGCCGCCGGAACCGACGCCGCCGGAACCCGGACCGGTGCCGACGACGACGTTACGGTTCGAGGTGGGGACGCGCGTGCGGTGTCGAATCGGACCGGGTGAGGATGGATGGTCGCCGGGCGAAGTCGTCTCGCACTGGTATCGCGGCGCGTCGTGGCCGACGGGACAGTACGCGCCGTATAAGGTGCGTTTAGATCGACGAGACATGGGGAGTGGGTTGATATTTGCGCCGTACGATGATGATGCGTGCGTGCGCGCGGAGTGAGCGCGTGATGCGCGGAAACATCGCGTCGTGGCTTGCCTTCGTCTTTTATTACGTAATACGCGCTTTCTCGTAATACCGAGAATACTACGTTTGTCTGAGTCTGTCCTCACACCGCGTCGACGCGATGTTCCCGCGCGCGACGACCACCACTCCCGTCAACGCACGCGTATACTCGAACACCATCGCTCGTTCGACGAGCTCGCGCGTCGCGCGCATCGCGAGTCCCGCGCGCGTCGCGACGCCGTCCCCACGCCGCCGACGCCGCCGAGACGCGGGGACGCGCGCGAGAGGCGTCTCCGAATCAGAAGAGAGGACGCGAATCGACGCGATGGGTGACGACGCCTCGGTCGAGGGCGCGAATGACGACGCGAACGACGCGAATGATGACGCGAACGACGCGATGGATGACATCGACGCCGTGGAAGAGATGACGCGGGTGTTGCAGACGTCGTTGAGTCCGACGGCGGCGGCCGTCGTGGCGAAAGGATTCAACGATTTAGGCGTCGAGAATCCGCGAGATTTACGCGCGCTCGTGGCGAAGAGAAGTCTCGGAATGATTTTCATCGAATTAGCCGCGACCGTGTTCAACGCGTTGATGGCGGTGTCGATGTTTGTCATCACGTTTTCCGTCGAGACGGCGCCGACGACGGCGTTCGAGTATCTCGTCGGATGCGCCGTCGCGCTCGGCGCCGCCATTTTTAGCGTGGAAGCGATGGCGCACGCCATCATACTCGGCGTGTACGTGTACTCGACGATTCGTTTCGAGACGTCCGATCTTCGCAAATTTACAAAGGCGATGCGGAAAATCGGCGACGTCGATCACGTCGTCGGCGCCGTGCCCGCCGGCGCCGCCGTGCGCCGCGCGTCGAGCGTGATTCGCGTCGTCGCCGTGTTAAACAAAATACGCGACGCGCTCATCTCCGAGGCGGAATTGATCGCGCCGGCGGGGAAATCCACGCTTCACAACCTCGCGGCGTACTTTGAATACAGCAACGCGCGATCCAAGTTTGCGTTCGAGCCCGAGGACTACGGCATCGACCGCGACGAGGCGATGCGCATCGCGCACGTCTTCTCCGAGTGGGACGCCGACGCCTCGGGCGCGCTCTCACCCGAGGAACTGAGAAAACTCCTCGGCGCGCTCGGAAGCGACGACGTGAGCGATATCGACGTCAACGTGGCGATGCGCGTGTTGGACGAGAACGAAACGGGCGAGATCAACTTTAACGAATTCGTTCGTTGGTTCACGCGCGGCGTCCGACTCCCGGAACGACGGGAACCCGCGGCGAAATCCGCCGACGACGTCACCGAGTCGGCGCTCGACGACGCCGATCCGAACGCACGTTTCGATGATGATGCTCGATGATGGACGCGTCGTTCGCTTGAGACGACGACGAACGACGCTGTAGACGATGCGACGCGACGCTGTAGACGATACGCTTTACCCTCGGTTTCATTTGTGTCCCGCCGGCGCCAACTGTAATCCACCGCGCGCGTCACCGTGCGCGTCACACCGACTCCCGCGTCGTCTCGCGCGCGCGAGAGGAGGCGAGGAGGCGGGGAACGTCTCTCGCGGCGCGTTCGTCTCGCGCGTGGACCTCGCGTTCGTCGTCGCGCGCGTGAAAGAGAAGGCGAGAGTGATGAACTTCATTCGTCGATTGGCGAGTAATCAAACGTCTCGAACGGACGTCGCGGAGGCGTCGACGTCGACGTCGCGCGAGAGAGCGGACGATTCACGCGTGAGTGATGCGGGCGATGCGCGGGAGGACGCGCCGCGCGTCGTGAACGCGATGTTTCACGAGGGGCGGGATTCTGAGCTCGTGTTTCTGTGGGACGTCGCCGCCGGCGTCGCCGCGGGGGAAGATGACGCGCGGAGGGACGCGTTGAATGCGTTTTTCGGCGCGTTCGCGGACGTGTATGCGGGGTGGAAGCCGAGATGCGATGAATCGCGAGATGAGACGGACATTGGGTGCGCGAGAGCGCATCCGCACGCCGTGATATACGCCGCCGTGGAGGACGCGACGCGACTCCCGGCTCGAGTCGAGCGCTCGCTCTCGGGCACGTTGGACGCGGCGTCGTTGGATGAACGACTGAAACAGTTGGGATTGGAAAGTTTTCAGGCGTTGGAGATCATGGCGAGATCGCCGCACAACAGAGTGTCGATGGAACAGTGCAACGCGAGCAGGGCGCTGGCGAGCGCGTGCAAGACGTGCTCGCAGCGCGCGCTCGCGTTGAGCGCCACTCTAAGCTCGGCGCGGAACGACGATGAAATTATCGCGTTGTTTCGTTATTTACAGAGGGTGATTACATGCGCTGTCGGCGCGATCGAATCATTTTTAGGGGATAGATGGGCGCTGCGCTCGCTCAACGAGAACGGCGTTTTGCTCGCGTTGATTGACGTGTTGCGCGTCCAGAAGACCGTGATCGCTCGAGTACACGGAAACGAGCGCGATATCGCGAGGGAAAACGAATTGCGCGCGATGTCAGCGATCGGTCGCATCATGGACGTCGATGCGATGATTCAAAAGAGTTTGATAGCGGCTGGCGGCGTGGACGTCTTTTTCGAAGGTTTAGTCGCTCTAGAGAACGGTGAAGGTCTAATGGACGCGGGGAGTTTTGAATCGTCTCTGAGGACCATCGACGTCGCGCGGCGCCTTTTTCGCGGGAACAAGGTTAACATAGAGCGCGCTCAGGAAATCGGCATGTTCAAACAGCTCGCGAGACTGATTCGCGTGGCGTGCAAATTTAGCCAAATCGACGAGAGCGGCAACACAAAGGACGAATCGATGACGTACGTGGCGGGCGTGCCGTGGTCGAAAGACGTGTTTGATTCGTGTCTTCTACAGCCTCGAGCGTTGGTTGTCGATGAACGCACGCGCGAATTGTTCGCGCGATTGCTTAGCATGCTGCAGGAAGACAGTCACGGCGATGGAGGTTGGTCGACGCAAGGCGCGAACGAGTTGCTCACGAAATGTCTGATCGATTCGGTATTTGACGCGTGTTCGAATTCATCCGAATCGTCTGAGAGCGACGCCGAGCGCTTACACATTCGCGCGATCGTCATGGACTTTTTAGGTCGCGCGATGAATCCCACGGTGTTGCGTGCGATGGGCCGGGCGAGACTGTGGGAATTGCTCTTCGACGACGACACGTTCGGGCCGATCCCGAACACGAACGATAAAGAGACGGATGATGGCGAATCCGACGTCGCCGAGCTCAAGAGCCGCTTACAGACACAAACGACCGCCTTGATTTTACGTGCGTGTCGAATCGCGAGCGATACGGGCGATTGCACGCACGTGTGTAACGTTCTCGTGAGCGTGATTACGAGTCGAGCGATGCAACCCGCCGTCAGCATCCGATTTTGCCGAGCGCTCGAACTGTTGATTACAAACTCGACGCACAGCGTGTGTAAGGCTTTAGCGGAAGTGGAGGCACCGGGAAGATTGGCGGGCGTGTTACACGCGCAGCTCAAGTGTTGGGGATGCGGCGAGGTCACATTCATCGACCAGCCCACGAGCCACGCGTCTTCCGCCGCGCTCGGTTCGGCGCTGAGCGCCATGACGACGTGTTTGAATGTCTCGGACGAATTGGCGGTGTCCGCGCTGAATAACGACGGCATCGCGGACGTCATCTTGAATCATTTATTGTGGTGCGACGGCACTCGCGATCTCGCCATATCCGCGGTGGGTTCGCTGGTTGGTTTGTGTTCGCACTCGCCTCACACGACGGCGGCGCATCGCGACGCGTGGTCCACGCTGGTTCGTCGGTTCATACAGACGCTTCCGAAAGCGCGAGGCACGAGCAACGCGTTAGTCGTCGCGATGCTTTCTGGTTTGCGCGCCATGCTCAACAACTCAAACGGCTCCGGTCATCGACTTCGCGAGTGGATATCATCCGAAGATGGTGCCGAGTTTGTACAAATCGTCGCTCTGTGCGACGGAGACGCCGGAGAAGACATCGCGTTAGAAGTCATCTTGACGATTCAAGTGATCATTTCCGGTTCACGAGCGTCTGCGTCTGTATTTGAACGAGCAGTTGGATACGAGACGCTAATTGACGCCATTCAATCGGCGCGAGGCTCAGACGTCATCTCGCGGCAACTCTACGACGCGCTCGTGAATTTCATCGTAGACGGAACCGTGGACGCGCATCGAGGCTTTGTCGACGTCTCGCTTCGAAATTCCGATGCGTTAAAGATGATGTTGATACTGTTCAACAAATTCGGAGCCATAGATACGCTCAAGGACGAGCTGATTCAGTTGTTACGCACGACGCTCACGTCATCGGTCACGTCCAGGGCGACGGCGAACGCCGCCGACGTTGTGGATTTTTTGCTCGAGTGGTACATGGACGCCGACCGTCGTCAAACGGTGCTCGAGGTGATCGCCCTGTGCAGTTCGTTTTCCATATCAACCAGGCACGTGCGGCACATGTTCAAGCTGCTACAGACCGACGAGGTCTCAGAGGATGACAAATTGGGGCTCGTGCGCATGCTCACAAATGCGGCGCTCCACGACGGACCGTCGACATTTTTTGATTTTGGTAGTCCCGGTTGCGGCATTCACATCGACAAGCAGATGAATCTGTCCGCACGCACTGGGTATTCGATTTCAATGTGGTTCAGGGTCGAAAAGTTCCCTTCGTCCGGTGGTCCAGTTCCGCTCTTTTCGTTGTTGTCGGCCGCCGGTAACGGCGTGCTCGCCGAGTTGCGCGCAAACAGACTCACGCTTGGAATTCGAGGCACTAAGGGCACAGAAGACGTCGTTTCCATAGAGACCGAGACGGCGGAGAACGAATGGAAGCTCTTGACGGTCGTCCATTCATCAGGTCGCATGTCGAGACCGAGCGTGCGCGTATTCTTCGGACCGAACGCGGTGTGTCAGGCGAAGCTTCAGTATCCGACGAAATCCAACGAAACGATTTCGCACTGTCGCATCGCATCCGTGACGTTAGACGCGAGCCTGGAGGATCAGAACGCGACCATGTCCCCGTTTTTCGGTCAAGTCGGCACCATTCACGTGTTCGAGGACGCGATGCCTGAAAATGGAGTCGCCATGATTCACGCGCTCGGACCCGAGTACGCCGGCGTCTTCAACTATACGGAATCGCACACCGAGCAAATCGTCTCCACGGTGAACGTAAACGTCGTCGAAGTGCGGGAGATGCGCGAACATCTCGCCGAACATCGCGCGGTAAGCGTGAGTGCCATTAACTACATAGGACGAGTCGCGCAGACGGATGCGCGTTCCACCTCTCGTTTCGAATACGCGCTGATGGGCGGCGCGAAGGTGTGCGCCACGAAATCTGTCAAGGACATCATCCACTGTCTCGGAGGCGTGCAGGTCGTGCTTCCGATATTCTCCGACGTGATCGGCGTCTCCACGAATAAGAAGGAGTTCGTGCGCGCGGGGGTCGATCTCTTGGTGGCGCTGCTCGACGGCAGCAGGTTTAATCAGGTGACGTTGAAATCGTGCGAAGGGTATGCGCTCGTCGCCAGTCTCTTGCGCGAGGACGCACTTGGCGCGCTGAGTCCCGAGTTGCTCCCCGCGTTGGATCGACTTCGACGTGCGAGCGGCGTGGAGAATGAATCTGTCTCCGTCGGATTGGTGTTAGACTTGCATCTGTGGTCTCTCGCGGACGATGAGACGCAGAGCGCGCACGCCAAGTACCTCCACAGTCTCGCTTCGGGACACGCCGACGGTTTGCGATATCACTTGTCCCTCAGCGAAATGATAGACGCGCTCGATCTTTCGCCCGGGACGAACGGTAAGTCGCGTCGGCGGGCGCTGCTTGGCGTCTTGAAAGCGTTGATGATCAGCGCGCAGTACCAAGTCGTTGAACAAACGACGGAGAGCATCGTGCACGTCATCGAAGAATGCGCCGACGAAGAAACGGTGGGTAGTATTTTACGCTGGCTCGTGGAGTGCATGCAACCGGGCGAAGCGCTCCAACCGGCGTTATATCAGGCGTTTAATAAGCTCGGTGGTCCTTTACTCGCACTGTCACCGTTGAGTAGGAGCACGAGCGCCGTGCGATCGTCGGCGTTGCTCTGGCTGGCGAATCTCATGCCTCCTCTCGACGCGCCCAAGAACGCGATGTCGTCATCGAACATTTCGACCGCGTTCGGTGCGGCCGCGGGAGCGCTCGCCGCAACTCTCGGCGGTAAATTCACCGCGGCGGCGAGTCAAGACTTTGAGGTTGGATTTTTCACGGCTGTGGCAAACGCGCTCGAAAAGTATCCGCTCGACATCATCGATTCTCGCTCGGCGTTGTTTGAACTTTTACTCGGTGGGCAGGCACTTCCCGCCGAAACGGTCGCCGCCAAGATGAAACTGGACAGATCTTCCAGCGTTCGAGCCGCAGCTGGTCGTTTGTTTGCAAAGGTCACTCGAAGCACGCCAGAGTCGCAACAGAAGGAGAGAGAGTCCGAAAGCGGTATTAGCGTTCCTGGCATTGTCAACGCGGGCGCGGCGGGCGTTTTGCTGCGTCTCATGAACGCAGACGATAGTTCGGAGATGCGTATAAGCGTATTAGAATTGCTTTTGCAGCTCGTTGAAGGAGCTGGCGTGAATGCGCAAGCCGTTCTCGAGCAGCGCGGTTGGCAAACGTGGATTCTTCCCATTCTTCGCGAGAGCGACGGTGAATCACGTCGAGAGGAGATGTCTATGGCTCGCCGTTTGATCACCGCTCTTCTCGCGCACGCGGTGCTCAAAACGAACGAAGGGTACCTTCACGTATCGAACACACTGGGAGTGGTCGACATATTGATCAAACGAGGTGTCTTGGCTGATGAATCAGATTTGGCACAAGAGCTCCTTTCGGATCTACTCGCCGTCATTCTTCCGCCTCGCTCGGCGAACGAACACGACGAGTGGTCCGAGGTTCAAAACATCGAATCGCCGACGTGTCGACACAATCTGGCTCAACTGCTGAATATATTTGACTCGATCGTGTCCGACACGGCGTCGACAGCCGCCATGCTCGGCGTTCCTACCGCTTCGGGAGATGCGTTTAATTTCGGCGACGTCTCGTGGAGATTCTACGATCACTTGTGGAACTTACTAGACGCCATCACACCTCCCGGACAGTCCACAGAAAACATCTCCGAGATCAAAGACGCGGCTAAGAATGTGAACGTCGCCAAAAAGTTGCATCGAAGAGCGAAGAGTATGATGCGTGATTTGCCCTTCGCGGGGACCGTCGCGCACGACGTCGATAGCGTTGAGTCCGCCGAAGCGCTGCGAGAAACCTGTCAGCGCTTGGGGTTCAGACTGTCGATGCTCTACGTGCGCGCCGCGCCGATGGAAAGTTTACAAAGAGCCGCAAACGTGTGCACCGGGTTGTTTCCTTCGTTCTTATCGCCGGTTTTGCTCGACCAGAATGGCAAAGAACTCGATACGTCGACGCTCAGAAGTAGAGCGCACTTGTTCATCGCCGATCTGTTGAGGTATGCGGAAACGTTTAAGGTGGATAACGCGGAAAGAGTCGCCATCGTAATGAACCTCGTCAGACTCTCGTCTGAAGTCGGCAGACTCTTGCTCTCCGATTCAGATAACGTTGAGGAGTCTGCGCATTTGGATGGACGCGACTTGATCTCGGAGCAGATGGTCGCGGAAGCCGCCGCGAACGAGGCGAAAGAATCGAGAAAAGTCAAGGAGCTACGAGCCAAGGTCAGTGAGACGTTTTTAGCGGAACGAACGCGACACGAACAAAGGCAGACACAGGCTGAGGCGGCGTTATTGGAGACGCGGAAATTGAAATTGTCGCCTGTGTGCGAGCGAGAGCGCGCAAGACGCGCGATGTACCGCCTCACCTTTGAAGAGCGATGCGACGTCCTCGCGCGTCGATGGTCGAAAGTTTTGCGTGGTTTACAGAGTGAACGAGGCGCGTGGTCATCGGAATCGAGCGAAAAGTATCATCGATGGAAGCTCGATCTCTCCGAAGACGCGTCGATGCGCCGTCCCCGACTGCAGCGCAACTACGAATTCGTCGAGTATCCCGACAATCAAAAGGGGGAATCGAGCGGGCAGTCCGAAGTGCAAGACATACAGCCCGTGCGCCTCGCCGGAATGGGTCAAAAGTGGAAGTTAAAGTTGGATAAAGACTTCGTGGACGTTGACGACACGACGGAAGAGTTGGTGGAAAAACTCGCGATGGATAAAGAAGACGCCATGCACAACCAAAACAAAGTCGTCTTCAGCACCCCCGCGACGCTGGTGACGTTCACTCGCACCGTACCGGGTAAACTCAACATCAGCCGAGACGCGATCGTCTTCGCCGCCGATCGCACAGCGGAGACGAACAAAGAACGCACGGAACATTTCTGGCGCTGGAGCGTGCACGACGTCATCGAAGTCCATCACATGCGCTATCGACTGCAACACAAGGCTTTCGAGATGCACTGTTTCGATCACACGAGCGCGTTCTTCGCGTTCGACTCGAAGAAGTCGGCACGGTATGCGGCGACTCGAGTGGTGTCGGCAACGGGAGCCACGCTCATGAACAGACGCGCGAAAGCCGACGCCGCGCAACGCGCAAAGGAACTCTGGCGCAAACGAGAACTGAGCACGTTTGATTATCTCATGGCGCTCAACATGTACGCCGGTCGAACGCTGCACGATCTGAGTCAGTACCCGATATTCCCTTGGGTGTTGCGAGAGTACGACGCCGAGACGATCGATCTGGACGACCCGTCCGTGTTTCGAGATCTCGGTAAACCCGTGGGCGCGCTCAACGAAGAGCGATTGAAACAATTCGTCGAGCGGTACGAGTCGCTCGCCGACGACCCAGACACGCCGCCGTTTCACTACGGGAGTCACTATTCGTCGTCGCCAATCGTGCTGTTCTTTCTGTTGCGAATGGAACCGTACACCAAGCTCGCGAGAGCTTTGCAGGGTGATCGTTTCGATCGCGCGGATCGTTTGTTTCACTCCATCGCCGAGACGTACGCCGCGTGCAACGAATCCTCCGCCGACGTAAAAGAACTCATCCCAGAGTTTTATTATTCGTCAGAGTTCCTCGCGAATAGTAACTCTTTAAAACTAGGGAAGCGGCAAGACGGACACGCGATCGACGACGTTGTTCTTCCTCCGTGGGCGAAGGGTTCGAGACATGAATTTACGCGCGTCATGCGCGCGGCGCTCGAATCAGACCACGTGAGCGCAAACTTGCATAAATGGATCGATTTGATCTTCGGACACGCACAACGCGGACAAACGGCGGTGGACCGTTTCAACGTGTTTTACTACCTCACGTACGAAGGAGCGGTGGACATGGACGCGTTAGAGGATGAGGAACAGCGGAACGCCATCGAGACGCAAATCGTCAACTTTGGCCAAACGCCAACGCAGATTTTCAGACACGCGCATCCACCTCGCATGCGTCGACACCCGGCCGATAATGTGGTGTCGTTGTCGCCGGAATCGCTGAAGTTGGCGTCGGATGTCGGCGCTGGTAGCCGAACGCCGCAGGCTTTCGGTACGCAGAGCGTCGTGAGTGTGTCCGTATTCGGCTCGCGGGCGATGATCATGAATGGTGGACGAGACATCTCTGCGTACAGAATCCATCCCGCCCGCGAAAAACAAGTGGGCGGCGATGAAGCCAAGTTCGCGTACACTCTCGAAAGCGAAGCGTCTTTGAGACTTGCGGGTGAATTCGACGTGGGCGTCGATTCGCTTGCGCTGGCGCAAAGCCTCGACTTTGCGCTTCACGGAAAAGTTCTGCTCAGTGTCGGACACTGGGATCGCAGCATGCGCCTGTACGACATTGAGGAACGGCGTGAAATCCAGTGTGTAAGCACGCATCGCGACGTGACGACGTGCGTCGCTGTGTGTGAGTGGACAGGTTACCGAACGTGGGACGAATACGGCAAACAGACGCGCCAAGTCGTCGTGGTCACCGGCAGTCGTGATACGACGCTCGCCATTTGGGAGTTGAAATTCCCACAAAGCGGCTGGAGATTCAGTAAAGGCGCGCGTGGCTTCGAAGTCGAACCAAAAATGATCTGTTTCGGTCACGACGAGGCCGTCACGTGCGTCGCCGTGAGCGCGTCGCTTGGATTGATTGCGAGCGGTAGCGCCGACGGAACACTCATTCTACACGACATCAGAGATGGACGCATCGTTCGAGCGCTCGAACGCACTCCACGGGGATTCGTACCCTCGTCGATCGCGTTTCTCTCCAAGTCATCTCTCGTCGTGTGCGCGTGCAACGTCGCTGGCGCGCTTTCCGTGCACGACGTCAACGGCGCGACGCTGGCGAAAATAGCCAATCGCCACGAAGCGTTCGACACCGTGTGCGTCACGCGCGACGAGAGACACGTGCTCATCGGCAATCGTCGAGGAGATATCACCGCGCGCGCGTCTCACGACCTCTCCGTTCGCGCGCAGATCAACGTCTCCAACGTCGGCGTCGCCTCCATACAAACCGTCGGGCGCGACGAGTGCTTACTCGTGGGATTACTCGACGGCCAATTATGTCTTTGGTCTCCCACGCTCGCCTAGATTTTACACAACACTTTGTAACATACCGCATCGTACGCGTCGCGTCGCGTCGTCCCACCCTTCGTCCCCGACGCGGCGTCTTCCCGCTCGGCTCGCGTCGCGGCGCCGTCCTCCACCCAGTCCCGAGCGCGCGCACCACATCGCGCCTCCCCTCCGTCGACGCCGACGCGAATCGTCATGGCGAAGAAGCCCGCTCGAACGAACAATAAGAAGAAGAAGGTGGCGCCGACGAACCGAGCGACGACGCGCGCGGCGCTCGCGAAGACGCCCACCGGGGGGAAGAAATCGGCACCAACGGCCTCGACGAAGGCGGCGAACGGGAAGGCCGCGCCTCGGACGCCCAGGACGCCCAGAACGCCCAAGACGGTCTCGAACGGTGGCGTCAAGAAACCTCGATCGAGCGCGAAGAAGTCCGGGACGAAGCGCACGACGCCGAAGAAGCCGATGAACACGACGGGGTACATCATGAATCAGCGAAAGTACGGCGCCCAGCCGAAGACGCCGCGTCCGTTGTCGTCGATGAAGAGACCTCGATTGGAGTCGATCGCGACGGCGACTATGAAACCACCGGCGAGTGGAATCGACATGTTTGGAAGCATGATCGGGGCGGTGTCGCCGTCGGCGGTGGTGAAGGAAGAGAAGGGGACGGATGCGATGTCGTCGGAAGTCATCAAGTTGTGTTCAATCGTCACGGAACAGGCGAAGACAATCGAGCGACTCGAGTCGGAACTGAATAACGTGAGGGCGCAGTTGCAAGCGCGCATGGTGGCGCCCGTGCCGACGTTGAGGCGTGTACCTTCGACGACGTCCGAGATCGCGTCGCGCATCGCCGGTCTCTTCAAGAGGGACAAGTAACCGTCCGCGTTCTAGATCTCGCGTGTATAGTTTCAATAATTCATACATTGTACTAGTACATTTCAAATCGCTACTGTGTCGTCGTGATCGTCGCTATTGACGCAGCCGGTGCGTTAGAACGTCATGTACTTGCGCAAAATCGCACGCGCCAAACCGTTTGCGTTCGATTTGCGATAGATGAGTGACAAGTTATACGCAGCTTCGCGCGCGAGATTCACGGACGGACGGACACCATCGCCCTCACCGACCGGAGTCTCTAAACACTTTTCATAAAGCGGACGCGCGAGGTGTGACCAGCCGAGATGGTGGAAACCTCTCGCTAAATTGTACAGGCCTTCCTGAGGGTGCGCAGAATTCAACTCAGCAGAGCGCTCTAAAAGAACGATCGCTCGAAGGGCCAACGCGTGACGCTGGTGTTCATTTGAGTTTCTGGTCGTCATGTGAAGCAAAGAGATCGCCGCTGATAGGCACACTTCTTGGTCGTTCGGCGCGAATGACAACGCGGTGAGAAAGTTGTGCATGGCGATGGACCACTTTTTGTTCCACGAGTGAACGTGCCCAGAAGCCATGAGTGTTATGACGTGCTTACGCGCTTGTTCGTCCACGCTATTGGTGACCAATCGTTTGGCGAGTTTTGACGTCCCGACACTCAACGCTCGCGGGTAGTTCACCGCCATTTGCATCAGCATGTTCCACACAGTCACCGAAGTCGGGAACACTTCAAGAATGCTTCTACAATTACTCGCCGCTTCAGAAAAATCACACACCTCGTAAGCTATGAGAGCTTTCAAATAGCGCAGTGATGCTGTTTGTTCTCGAGTGAGGACGCTCCCCGCGGAGAATGAAAGTGCGTCATTCACAATTTTTTCAGAGTCCTCGAATTTCCCGAGTCGTAGCGCCACCTCCGCACCACTGATGATGCTCGCGAAAACATCGTCGTCGGATATCCGTACGTTATCATCAACGAAATCTTCGCCTGCTTTACCAGTACGCTGGAGTTTACGCAGCGATCTCTTTTCAATCAAATCTGCCATCAGCTTCAACGCGGACGGAATGAGAACCATGAGTTCGTCTTTGGTTAACAACTTTCGTTGTAAAGCCGTGACGCGCAAAAATATACCATAGTTTTGAACTTCCACTTCATCTAAATTCGAAATGAGTGAAGATGCTCGACGCGCGCACTCCTCATCATCCTGAACGTTCGAGAGGGCATCAGCAAGCGATACCGCTACGAAGACATCGCTGGGATGCTTGTCGTGTAGCGACTCATAGAACTCAATCACACCCTGATTTCCCTTTGACTGTTGAATGCACGTCTCGATTCGTTGCCATATATCAATATTATCGTATTCCTCCACAGTGAGCAGTTCTCGAAACAAAATCTCTGCTTTGGAGGGTAAACCAACTTCCATCATCGTGTTTCCGCCGTCGAAAAACAGGTCGTCAAACTCGCTTACGTCGTGTCCCAAGAGTTCAAATATTTGTTTCAAGCCTTCGTCGGTGCGCCCTTCGTAAAGTAGACACTGCCCTAGTTTCACAGAGATATCCAAAGGGATTTTTCCAGCCTCCGCTCTTTCAACGATATTCGCGTGCGCCTTGTCCACTATCGCGAGAACCTCAGCGTACTTGTGAGATTCCATCTTCAGCTCGATCAAAATATTCACGACCGTGGCATCGACGTGCTCGAGATGTTTTTCCAGCATCAGCTCGAGTGCGTATTCGGCTCGGTCGCGCATGGCGACAGCGTAGTACGACTTGGCGAGCATCACCGACGCTTCCCGCAATAAGTCTCCGTTGAGCAGCGGCAAGTCATCTCTGAGCACCCACTCCAGTTGTTCGATCGCCTTCTTCGTATCTCCCAACTCACGATACAGCGTCGCTTGATCCATTTTATTTTCATAATTGTGTGGATCCGCTCTGGAAGCTTTCGACAGACAATGCAACGCGTACTCTTTCTTGTTCAAGTTGACAGCCATGGTCGCCATGCGATACCACATCGAAGGATCCACGCGCCGCTTTACCGCCGTGGCCAGCGAATAACAGTCCAAAGCCTTTTCTAAGTTGTTCGTTTCCTCGTACACGAGCGCCAGCTGCTCGTACGGTTCGCTCGAGTTCGGTATTTTCACCACGGCGGCGTGTAGTTTGTTCACGGCCTCCGCGAACTCGCCTCTAGCGTACAGTATCGTCGCCTCGCTCATCAACTCATCCGCCTCCAACATGTGCTTCGATCGCGCCGTCTTCCTCTTCCGACTCCTTCGACGTCGTTTACCCACGTCACCGGCTTCACCCATGCGAAGAAACGCCGCCATGGTCGGATTGCGCTTCGCCGCCTCCAAGTCCTCCAACATCTCTCGCGCCTCTTGACGACTCGTCGCGGCGTTCTCTCGCGACGTCGAGCGCTCGTACGCGACCACGGTCTCCGCGAGGCGACCGGCTCTCAACAGCTCCAACCCATCGAAATCGCGGTCCTCCTCCGAGACGCTCTCCTCGTCCTCCTCCGATTCCTCGCTCGCCGATTCGGATTCGTCTTCGACCTCGCGCGCGCGGGCCGAGCTGTGCACGCGCAATCGTCGCGGCTTATCGACGGTCTCGGTCTCTTCCGGGTCCTCGCCCGAATCGACCGACATGACGCCGCGAGCGCGAAGATGACGACGGGAATGGCGCCGAGGCGCAACTGTCCCGAAAAGTCGCGAAAAGGGGCCGCCGCCGAATTGCTAATAGTCGCGTTTGTTTTACAATGTATGAACGCAAATCCAAGTTTTGTTGGATACGATAATGTCGTTGTTCGTAGACGTGATGGGTGTAAGTGTGCGTTGTACGCTCATCTCGCCGCGTTGAGGTATTGGCGATACTGTTCTCGTCGTCGTTCTTCAATCTTTTCCTGTCCGCGACGACGGTACTCTTTAAGTTCTTTGCACTTTGGCACTGGACAGTTGTCGTCCATGCACTGTTTGGAGTGAATCTGCAACAATGTCCACGTTTTGCGGCAGAGCGGGCAACCACCGGCCGTCTTGATCTGGCACGTAAAGGCGTGGTTGAGAAGTTGCTTAATCTTGGCGCAGTTCGAGTTATCGCATGGGTTCTTTCTGCATGTGACGGCGTGCAGCAAAAGCTCCATGGTACGATCGATTTGCGCCTGCCGACTTTGTCTCTCAGCCTCAGAGATGGCGGAGCGATCGCCGACGGTGCGACCTTGCCGCATGAGTGGATGCTGGTGACCGACGCGCACGCGGCAGGTGTCGCAAATGTCGAAGTCAGGGCACGTCTCGCAGCGCCACCCCTTGCCCGGCTCGAGCTCTCGCGAGCACACGTTGCACGAAGCAACGAACGCCGGCTCGGACGGATTGTTGAGGTGATACAACACCATCATGGTGGTGTGCTTCGCGCGACGAAGCGAGTCAAATTGGAAATGATTCCCTTGGCACAAAGACAAGAAGGCTTGACGCGTGTCAAAGAATTCGCTCTCCATCTTTTCCTCGCTCTCCTCTTCCTCCTTGATGGGTTTAGGAATGTCTTCACACTTTTCGCACTCGAGCGCGCGACCGGCGTATCGCTTTTCGTGTTCGGGAAGCGCGTCTTCAACGCCTTTGCAATCCTCGCACAAAACCAACGGCGTACCCTCCGTGGCATAATATCGGTTGGCGCCGGCGATCGTCTTTCGGCAACTCAAACACTGGTGAGCCAAGTGCGCGAGGATGAAATCGTTTCGCATGTTGCTGATCGTCGTCCCGAGCCTCTTCATGAGCTCTTTGTTGAGTTTTGCGTCCGGTGCGATGGTTCCGCTCTTCGCCTTCGCGGCTTTTCTCGCGCTAATCTTGACGTTGGACGCCTTCGTCTTCGCCTCGAGCTTCTTCGCCTCTTCGAGCTCCTTGTTGATGGACGTGATCCAATCCTCCGCGATACCGGAAAAGTAGTCACCATCAAAGTACGGATACTCGGTCGCGCAACGGATGTCATGATTTTGATTGCCGAGTCTGAATTCATCGTAGACGTTCGATGTCGACATGACGATGCCACGCTTTTGGGCGGATCGGAGCATTTTGAGATACCATTCGCGCAGCTTATCAGCCTTCGGCGTCTTCTGAACCTTAGGGTGACAGTAGAGAATGTAATCGTCCCCTTGGAACGGCGGGCACGCCCAGATGAAACACGAGGTGAAACCGCGCTTCTTCGCGTAGTCCAGGTACGCAATCAAGATGTTGTGATAGACATACGTGCGGAGCGCACAGTTTTCGCCGGTGGCCACGGTGACGTTATCTGGACGGAAATACTTGACGGAATCCAGGTAGGACAGGTAGATTCGTCGGCGGTTCGGTTCGGGACAATCACCGTCGTACTCTTGAACATAAATAGCCATCAAGCACACGTCCACGGCATCCAGATTTTGGAAGAGAAGAATGACGCGCGAGCGATACGGAAAGTGTGCGGGAATGCCGTCGTCTTTGAATGCTGCAAGGTATTGCGGCTTGGTGTCCACTTGCTTCATCGTCTGCGACACGACTCGAATCGTGAGACCCTCCGCAGTCGGTACGTTTTCTACGGGCACGCCGAGCTGCTTCGCGCGCTCTTCGCGTTCGGCGGCGAGAGTCTCCTGAAGGTGCTCTTCCAAAAACGTCGACATCTTTGTCTTCGGAAGCTCGTTCGCTGGTTGCTGCGAAGAGGGACGTTCGAGAGTGACTTTGCGATCTCCCTTGTCCAACTGTGAGAGAATACAGTTCGGACACGTGAATGGTGCTGAACCACCCTCGTTCTTTCGGCCGTTGAACAAGACACAGATTTGGTGGTACCAGTCTTCACAGTAATCGCACTGCACCCAAGGTTCCTCCAAATCATCGTCGTTCTTCTTCTTGACGAGCTGTTGCTTCGGGAATTGCTGCCCTTCAACGTTGACATAACCTTGAATCGCGTTGTAACAAGGGTTACACCACGCATCTCTTCGAACTTCGCCCACGACGCTAGGCACGTGGTGGAACACCTGTCCTCGCTTGATGCGTGCGCAACAACTGTAACAGTACAACGGCGGCGGTTCAAACGTCAACCTCTCAACGCCGCATGCCTTGCACGAACTCTCGGTCGCTTTCGCAACCGCGCGCTCGGCTTCCTTTTGGAGTTGACGAGCGCTCGGTTGACCTTGACCTTGAATCTTTTCCTTATCCGCCAACCGCAAAGAGGCGAGGTGCGTACGAATCTCCTCCGGCGTGAAACACTCCATCAGCGACGTTCCTTCTCCGCCCGGTTTGCGCTCCTTGCTAAGACCACTCGTGCCCTTCACCATGAGTTGACCGCGCGTCGGATCATCGTCGAGCTTCATGCGCTTGTTGCCATGCGCCATTTGCATTTGAGCGTGTTGTCGTTGCTTGAGCATGGCATTGCGAACAGGGCCGCACACCGGACAGCCGGCATCCTTGCACGACTGGTGATGCTTCAACAACTCGCGCGACGCAATGCAACGCGGGTAGTTGCATGACGAGAGCGTACACTTCAACACGTGCTCCCAAAGTTGCTTCGCGACGTGGCAGTTGGGCGTATACGGGCATTCTCCGACAGCCGCTTGGCACTTGCTTGCGTGACGCAAGAAGAGAAGCCATCGTTGCTGCTTGACGATGTACGCCTTTCGCAAGTCAGCGTCATTGATGTCCCGCCAGTTCGCCACATTGATGCCAGCCTGTTGGCGCCCTCTCATCGATGCTTGTTGTTGCGCCATCATCTGCTGCTGCGCCATCATCTGTTGCTGCGCCTTGAGCTCGGCGGCTTGCTGCGCCTTGGTCAACTTTTTCGCCTTCGCCGGCGCCTTCGCTCCTCCCTTCCCACCCGAGCCTCCCTTTGCAGCCGGCGCCTTCGCCGGCGGTGCCATCCCAGTTCCCATCATCGCGTTGTTACCGACCCCCGGTGTCGGAATCATCGTTCCAGGCGGCACGCCGGCCATCATCTGGGACGATCCACCCATGTATTGTCCTTGCGCCGCCGCCGCGCCTCGCAAAATGGGCGCTCCATTCGGCAACATTCTATTACCAGCCATCATCATCTGTTGCTGCTGTTGCTGTTGTTGTTGCTGAACGTGCGGCATATTCCCACCTACTCCCGAAAACAACGCTCCCATTTGCTGCCGCGAAGCTGCGCTCGCGGCTCCCCCACGTCCCTGCTGCATACCTTGGCGCTGAATCATGATGCGAGCGACGGCTTGAAGTCTCGCTTCCAACGTCGCTTGATCGCAGTATTCCTCCTGTTCCATTCAAAATAGATGCGAGTTTATATCATAGTCAGTATTCATCGCTCATCTTTCGCCGAGATCATCGCGGAGGCGCCGATTGGTCGTCGATTTCAAAGTCGGTGGGACAAACTGCGCACCTTGCTTCGCGCGCCGCGGTACACAGCCTCTTCTAATCGCAGCACAAAGTCCGGCAACTTGTGCTGCCACTCCTTCGTGAGGTCTGGCTTTCTCTGTTTGAAGATTTTCAATCTGCACGAGTAAAAAGAGCGCGAGGTCAGCGATGAATTCCATGCGTTCGAGTCGCGCGCGTTCGAGTCACGCAAAGGAAGCCCTAAACCCCGCGACCCAAGATCGCGCGTTCTTCCGAGTTTCAGCCGTCGATGGACGCCGCACGCACATGTGTTGAATCAATTCCTTGCGCTGAGGAATGTCTTCATCCGATTGCCAGGTTCTCCATCGGTGTTGGCCGCTCGCGCCCGGACCTTTCGACCCGTTTGCGCCGCCCCTGCCCGACATCTCGCCGCGAACAGAACACCTCCTCGAGTCCTGATTCGTCGAAGAGTCCCTCCGACCTTCGCGTGCCCTTCCCCGCGCCGGTGATCTAGGCCTGGTTCTGCCGTGCGCGACGCGCAGTTCCCGGGTGTGAGCGGTGAGAGACAGCCGACGGTCACCGCGCAACCGTCCGGCGAGTCGCCTCGAGCGTCGCGCGCGCGTGCTCGCGACACTGAGGCGCGAGACCCGTCTCGGGCGTGTGAATTTCGGCGCGATCGCCCCGCGCACGGTACCGAACCCTACTACGTAGGGTTACAACACATACCCTCGAATCCACCACACTACGACTCACGGGACCCACGACGTGGTCTCTCGCACACCCACACACCGCGCGCGATCACCACATCGGCTCGAACACACGTCCAATACGCACGCCTCCGCCATTCTCCGCGTTTTTATGCCTCGCCCGCTGGATAAAATCGAATGCGCGCGCGCCCGCCGTCGCCGCGCGCGTCGCGTCGGCACACCTCGACGCCCGTGTCGTCGTGCGTCGTGCGTCGCGCGCATCCGTCGACATGTCGCTCGTCTCGTTCGTCGGCGCGCGCGGCGTTCGCGCCGTCGGTCAGCGCGTCGGCGCGGAGACGCGCGCGTCCACGTCGCCATCCTCCTCGTCGTCGTCGCCGTCCTCGTCGCGCGCGGTGCGTCTCGCGCGCGCAGGGGCGCGCGCGAGGCGATCGGGCGCATCCGCGCGCGCGGTGTTCGCGCGAGACGCGAGCGCGGAGGGCGCGCGCGGGGCGGTGGTCGCGTCTCGGTCGGTCGGATGGAGGAGGGGGTTTCGCGGCGGCGGCGAAGCGGCGAAGACGACGTCTCGACGACGCGCGGTGGTGACCTCGGGCGCGAGATCGTTCGAACGAGACGGCGCGAGGGATCGGTCGCGCGTCGTGAGAGGCGCGGCGTCGGACGCGGTGGAGGGCGCGCCGGTGGAGAAACCGAAAAAGGTGTCCAACCTGGTCAAGCGCACCGTCAGCGCGGTGTTCATGCTGAGCGCGGCGGCGGTGGTGATCTTCGCGGGTGGATGGCCGTGGGCGATCGCCATGGCGGCGTTTAACGGTGCCGCATGTTTGGAGTATTTCACCATGGTGCGAGCTATGAATAAAGAACTCCCGTATCCACCGCCGGAGTGGTGCATGAAGTTGTGCGCGTTGGCGTGCGCGTCGCTTCCGCTCCTGTTGCACTACACGGGCGGAAGAATGACCTCCATCATCGTCGCGACCGTGATTTCATTCACCGGCATCACCGCTGCGTTGATCGTCAACGAAGAGTCTCACTTTAACGAATTTTCATCCTCTCTCTTTGGCTTGATTTATGCGGGATTCCTCCCGACGTTTTGGGTGAAACTTCGCGGGATGAGCGGCGTGCCGGTCGCGGCGCCGGGGAGTCTGCTCAATTCCTGGCCGGCGTGGCTCGGTGGCCCCGAGATATGGTCCCTGGGCCTCGCCGCGACGATCACGATCGCGTTGTCCGTCGTGAGCGCCGACGTCGGCGCGTACGCGTTCGGGAAAAATTTTGGTAAGAACAAGCTCACGGCGGTGAGCCCAAACAAGACGGTTGAGGGTGCGGTCGGCGGTTTGCTGGCGTGCACCGGTATGTGCGCACTGTTATTCGTCGTGATGGGTTGGCCTGGAAGTTGTGCACAAGGCGCATTGTTGGGCGCGACGGTGTTTCTTACCTCTGTGTTCGGTGACTTGCTGGAGAGCGTCATGAAGAGAAACGCGAAGATGAAGGATAGCGGAAACTTGATCCCGGGTCACGGCGGTCTGTTGGATCGATTCGATTCCTATATTTTCACAGGCGCGGTGACGTACTTTTTCGTCATCGCCGTTTTAGGAGGATTCCGCACTATTTTCTCCGTCGGGTACTATTAGCATTTCAATTTACGACACATTAGCAGCGTTTAACTTGTCCGCCGGTACGTAACGCGCGATTCACGCGCTCGCCGCGCGAGGTTTCGCCTCGATGACGAACGTCGTCCCCAAGTGATGACTCGACTTCTTCGTCACCTCTAATCCGGCCTCTCGAACGAGCGCGAGAATGTCACGATTCCAATAACACCCCCATCGCTTCGCGTGCGCGTCCGCAAAGTGATCCAAGATATTACTCAACCACCGGTACTCGCTCCTCCCGTGTTCGATGAGCAACACGCGCCCGTCCCGTTTCGTCACCCTCGCCATCTCTCGCAACGCCCCCACGGGATCATCGTACGAGCACAGCCCGAACGCATCCACCACCGTATCAACCGTCCCACTCTTCACCTCCCGCATCCTCTGCGCGTCCCCTCGCGTCACCGTCGTCTTCACCCTCGTCCCGCCGCCGCGCGTCGAGAGTTTTCTCCGCGCCTCCTCCACCATGTTCCCCGACGCGTCCATCGCGCGCACGCGCTCCACTTTCATCGGATCGTAGTACCTAAAGTTACGTCCCGTGCCGCACGCCACCTCTAACACGTCCCCTCGCGCGTCGTACACGAGCCGCGCGCGCATGCGCTCGATGCCGGACCAATACTCGGACGACGCCACCGCGTCGTCGAAACTCGCCGCCTGGCGCTCGTACGCCCTCTCGCGCTCGCCCGCGCGCACCCGCTCGCACGCGCACGAACGCGGCGGCAGCGCGTACCCGTATCCGACGACGGCGCCCGCGGACGCGACCGCGGCGGCGGACGCCGAGGCGACGACGCGCAGCATGGGTGTGACGACGCGCGCCAGTGCGTCGCGCGCCCACCGTCCGCGGCGTCGACGTCGGCGCGCGACGACGACGACGAGAGGCGCGGCGCGCGCGCTCGCGTCGCCATGCCGTCGAAACGCGCGCGCGGCGCGCGAGACGCGGCGCCGACGAGCGCGTCGAAGATTCAAAAATCATTCGCGCGCGAGAGAGACGCGCGCGAGACGCCGACGCGCGCGGTGCGCGAGAGAGACGCGCGGGAACGTCGCGCGCGTCCGCCGTTGGCGCTCGCGGTGACGCACGATCGCGTGCGAACGCTCGAGGTGGGTCTCGCGCGCGTCGAGACGACGAGACGTCGGGCGCGGAGACGCGCGGAGACGCGGGTGCCCGGTTTGAACGCGCGCGAGAGCGGACGACGCGCGATGGACGTCGTGGACTGACGAGGCGCGACTATGGAATCGTAGGAACTCGTGGAGGATCTGTGCGCGCGAGCGGGGCGAGCGCCGCCGATGGTTCGTCGACGAGGGGACGACGACGAGTACGCGGAGGCGGCGTCGCGATGGACGTACGCGTTCGCGTCGGATTCGGCGCCGATGATTTCGGAGAGGATCGCGGAGGAACGCGGGAGAGACATCGCGGATGTCGTGCACGCGGCGATCGAACACTCGTTTCGGGCGTCGGCGAGCCCGAAGAACGTGTTGTGTAAGGGGATGTGTCGAAGGACGGAGCGCGAGAGGGACGGGACGCCGCTGCGAAGTTCGACGGCGGTGAGCGTGCGGTGCGTCTCGAGCGCGTACGAGGCGTTCAAGTCGCCGTTTTGGAAGACGTTTTGTGAGAGAGTCGGGTCGGGGATGATGATGTACATATTACTGTACTGCAGCGTGTTCGTGCGCGTGGGTTCGGACGCCGACGCGCCGTTGCTGCAGATTTGCGGGTACCCGATGACGGACACGAGGAGGAAGCAAGCGGTGGCAAAAGCGATGGCGACTAGTAAAGATAGAGCGCGTAAGAGACGGCGACAACGTTCGGAAAGGAAAAGCGACGGGAACGAAGCGCGCGGCGTCGAATCGAGCGATAAAGTGATGGAGTCGAAGTGTGAACAAGAGCCGACGCTCACCGCGAATCCGTTCATTTCGTCCATCGACGTTCGAGAGGTCATTCGATTGAGCGATCTTTACGGTCGCGCATGCGCGCAGAATGAAGATGCGTCGTCGCCGTCGAGTAGCGAAGACATTATGCAGACGCAGGAGGAACCGGACGAAGAACATGTTTCGACGAAGAAATCGTTTAGGAAACCGAGCTGGTTTCGCCGACGCGCGGCGAAGCAACGACGAAAGACAGAGGAACCGTCGAGCGTGGATGTAGGTGCTGATCCCGACTCGTGCGAAAAGAGGAACCGTGACGTAAGACATCGACGAAGCGTGCGTCGGACGTGGAACGCATCGCGTGATAACGTCGTGAAACTCGCAGATCAGGTTTTCGATAGAGGGGTCTTCATGTTCCGTTCGAGCTTTACGAAGAAACCCGGGTTCCCATCTTCCCATCCTTTGCGTTGCAACGGAACTGGCGTGCGCGGATCGCGACGATTGTACCATGCTATTTTTAAGCCGAAGAAACTCGTCAAAGCGTCGAAGAGACACAAGACGGTCCAAGCGCTCAACAGGGCAAAGAGCACGTACCGGATACCGAGAAAGTATCGAACCAAGCTGTTACCGGCGCTCCGAGAAATGTTGGAACGTACGAAACGATGTCCTTTCGCGAGACTCCTGAACAAGTACGCGCCCATGCCTCGTGGATTGGTCGTGTCCGCGAAGAAAATCGAAACGGTGAGCGAGGAATCGCTTTTGTCCTCGTACACTCCGCCGCGCGGCGTCGCCGTTTTCGTGTGGAAGGTTCTGGAGAGCATCGTTCCCGCCGAACTTCTCGGGTCTCAGGACACGCAGAACAAGCTCAGAGAATCCGTACAGAGGATTGTGTCGATGCGCCGGTACGAGCGCTTAACTCTTCACGAACTCATGCAGGGCATTCGGACGTCAGATTTCAAATGTTTCAAGGCAGAGACGACGAATGCCGGTAACGCCGGTCAAGCCGAAGCGAGTCAAAGGAAGATGGTGACAAAGTGGATGAGTTGGCTCGTCAATGACATCGTGTTTCCCATAATCAGGGCGCACTTTTACGTCACCGATACACAGGTGACCAAGAATAGAATATTCTTTTACAGAAAGGGGGTCTGGGTTCGTCTCGTGACGGCGACGTTGCAGAAATTGGAGCAGACTTCTTATAAGCGTCTCAGTGCGAAGCAGTTCACAAACATGTTGGAACGAGCAAACACGGCAAACTTGGGATTTTCAAACATGCGATTTCTACCGAAGACGTCGGGTCTTCGCCCACTCTCGACACTGAACAAACCTACGACCGTCATGCTCAAGTCGAACAAGGCTCGCGTGCAACGGTTGAAACGATTCGAGGCTATCAACACTCGTTTGAAAGATGTACAGGATGTTTTGCATCATGAAACAATCAACAATCCTGATATCATGGGGGCAGCTGTCGGTGACTACCGAGGCGCGTTGCTTCGCCTCGGTCCGTGTCTGCGCACGATTCGTCGCCAACGTTTGGTGGGACGTTGCAAACACGCTTACATCATCGCTACAGACATCAAAGGTGCATTCGATAACCTGCCGCTTGAAACGCTGGAGCGCGTCGCCGTGGATCTCATATCGAGTTCCTCTTATCAAACGCTGCACTACGCAGTCGTAAAACCCAACGGTGAGGCAAAGTATAAGAAGTCAATTTCTTCGTTGCCTCGAGACAAACCCGACAAAGTTCCGGGTCCACTCGTACCGTGTGCAGATGACGCGACCAACACGAGTTCGATTGCTGCTCTCAAGGGAGAAAGCAAACACTCGATTGTCGTTGATGCTGGTTTTGCGAAACGCATTTCTGAGGACAACATTCTGCCTCTCTTGCGCTCGCACTTGCGTAAAAACGTCGTGAGCGCTCGAGGTCAATACCTTTTGCAAACGGTCGGTATCCCTCAGGGGTCCATCGTTTCCCCGCTCTTGTGTAGTCTCTTCTACGGTCACCTCGAAAAAGAGTACAAACTCATCAGTCGGTTCTGTACCGAACGTTCAACGGTATGCCGATGGATGGACGACATGCTCGTGATCTCGATGGATGAGAAGCAGGCGACAGATTTTATCGACGTGTGCAAACAAGGGTTCGAGAATCATGGATGTACTTTGAATGCAGAAAAAACAATGAGCAATTTCACGCACGGTGCTGTCGTTGAGAAGAGGACGTATCAAAGTGAAGAAGGCCGCGACTACATTCCTTGGTGTGGGCTATTGATAGATTGTCTAACTCTAGAAGTGATGGTTGACTACTCGCGGTACTCTGGAGAGTTTGTTCGAGAGTCGATGAATTTGCCACTCGCAAGAAAAGCGTGGACGCGCTTGCCCGAACGTATCTGTGGCTTCCTAAAGCCAAAGTGTGCGGCGATCTTTTACGACGAGAGCATCAATGGTAAGTTGACAGTTCGCGTGAACGTGTTCCAACTATTTCTCATGGCGGCAATGAAAACACACAGCTACATCGTCGCCGCCGCTGCAGTGCCCGGATGCGATCAAATTGCGCCGGTGGCGCTCTTTCGGGCGATAAGGGAAGCCATACGCTTCGGTCAAATATTGATTCAACGCCAAAGTAGCATGACGCGCGGTTTCACAGACTGCCGTGGTGCGGGAGGGATCTCTAATCAGCATATTGAGTTTCTCGCCATGAAAGCCTTCTTGAAGATTCTTCAACAAAAGCAAACAAGATACAAGAGAATCATCCAGCTTCTTAACTCGCGGCTAACCTCAAACGTTATGAAACGCGCGAGCAGAAACACTTTGCTCGCGAGAGCGATGGACCCATCGCGTAATACGGTTTTTTCAACAATTAGATTTTAGTCGTCACAGTCACCTTCTACCTCATTGTAAACTTCTACTGTACTCGTGTTCAAAACTTCACATACGCATCTTGATCGTTCGTTCAAACCTTAGGCGCGTTGCTCGCCTTCGTGAGCAAAGCGACAGGATTCACCGCGGTCGCATCTCCCAGCTTGCCAGTCATAGCACACGCCGCGCGGACGATCACCTCGGTCATCGTATCCGCGAGATCCACCACGATCGGCGTCTTCAGAGTGTGCGAAGCGGCAAGAGTCACCGCGATCGCACCTGCCTTCCTTCCACGCGTAGCAAACTCCGCGCGGACGGTCGTTGCGAGCGTACGGTCGGTCGTCGCGACGACCGTAGCCGCCGCGTCGATCGTCGTAGCCGCCGCGTCGATCGTCGTAGCCACCGCGTCGATCATCGTAGCCACCGCGTCGGTCACCGTAACCTCCTCTTCGGTCGTCGTAACCTCCGCGTCGATCACCGTACCCGCCGCGTCCGCCGCCGCGATCCCGCATCTCGTCCGCGGTCTTACGGCGATCCTGCGCGATTTCGCATCGAATCTCCCGTCCGAGCAAGTCCATGCCCGTGGCTTTATCCACAGCATCGTCGGCCTCGGCTTGAATCGCGAACTTGACGAACGCGATGCCCTTGACCCGACCCGTGTCTCGGTGCTTCGGCATGTACACGTCCAACACGTTTCCGTACTTGGAGAACGCGTCTCGCACATCGTCCGATCGCGCGTCGAAAGAGATGTTTCGCACGAGAACGGACACCCCCGGCAGATCCTTGGGATCAGGCGGCGCCGCACCGCCGGTCTCGGCGTCCGCGGGCGGCGCATCGTCCACCGCCTGATCGGCGGCGGGCGCGGGTTCTCCCTCCGCCTCGGCCGCCGCCGCGTCCGCCTCCGCCACCGCCGCGCGGCGAGGGTTATCTTCGTCGATCTCTTGCGCCTCGTTTTCGTCCGCCATGTTCGCTTGCTCTCGCGAGGCGTACTGTGTCGCGCGCGCGGATCGCAATCGTGGGAGTCACAATTCCGAGGGATTTCATCAATTCTTCGTCATTCCCGCGCGCGCGCGGCTCGGGATGTTGACCTCCCTCGGAGTGTTTCGACTCGGTGCGGTAGATTACAATCGACACTTCTAAAAGAATAAACTACTACGTAAACAAACAGTAACGACGCGCGCGTGGCGTAGGCCGATGCGACGAGGCGCCCGGAGGCTCAGAGGTGAGACGCCGCGGCGAAGTGCGTCGCCCAGCGAGACTCTTTGGCGGCGAGTTTGAGGGTGCGGAAGACCTCGGCGTTTGCGGCCCAGAACCCGACGGAATGTAACTCGAGTCCGTTCTTTTTAGCGAACGGTTTGATGACGTTTTCTCGAAACGTTCTTAATTTATGTCTCGGCACGCGAGGACACAGGTGGTGTTCGGTTTGGAATTGAAGGCCACCGTGAAACCAATCGAGCCACCACGGGCAGTCGATGTCCATCGTTCCGGAGAGTTGCATGGACACCCACTCGTCGTGCTCGGGACGGCCCTCGAACACGTCGCGTGAAAAGTGTGAGAGACAGATTTGCACGTGAATGATGCCGGCGACCGCGTGAGACAGAAAGAAGAAGGGAACGCGATGTCCCTCCGGTAATTGCGCGATGAGTGCGCTTAACCACGCGAAGAACACGCCGATGGTGAGGAACTCAACCGGTCGACTGCGCACGCGCTCCGCCTTGACGAGGAAAATCAATGTTTGAAGGTAGAGATTGATTCTCGCCACGGCCATAATGGGGTAAAACGTGTAATGCTGTACTCTGACGAAGAATTTCGCGATTCTGTCAAACTTCATTCTTCGACGATGGTACAAAGAATACACCGACTTAAAATACTTTTCCGACACCGCAAACACGGGCATGTGTTGAAGATCTGGATCGCACTCCACCGAGTTGCACGCGCAGTGGTGCACGTTGTGCGTCGCCATCCACCACGCGATGCCGACGCCGTTGAACACGTTTCCGACGCACCAACCGATCATCGCGTCCTTGTTCCTATCAAAAGTGATCGAGTTATGTCCGGCATCGTGACCGATGAACATGCTCTGCTGCCAAAACAATCCCAACGAGACGGCGCCGAGCATGTGCGTCCAAAACCCAGACTCTTCGCCCAGCACGCACGCCAAAGTCACGCCAAAAAACAACACCAACCGACCGATGATGAAGACGTAATCACTAAATAAACTCTTCAAATATTTCTTCTCTCCCTCGACGCGATCCCGAAGCTCTCGAAACCCCTTCACGTGTTTCGGCGGCGCCTCGGCGCGCGTCGAGCCGAGCGCGCCCGCGCGCATCGCCTCCAGCCTCGCCCACACGCGCGCATCCCCCCCGTGATACGCCGCGAACGCATCCGTGATATCCCTCCCCGCGTACTGTTCCAACACCGTGCGTCCACCCGGATGTTCGCGCGCCCAGGCCGTGACGTCGAACACGCCGCCGTCGACGATCACCAAGTTGGCCCGCCCCTCGCATCCGTCGCTCTCGCGCACCTCCTCCCGCGCGTACGTCCGCGCGGGAGGAGGCACCCGCACCGTGGACGCGTCTTCGACCTCTCTCCCGTCACGACCTCTCGCCTTCTTCGTCCCTCGCGCCGACATCCCTCGCGCCGACATCTCCCGCGCGCGCGCGTCGACGTCGCGTCGGTTCACCGCGGTGAACCGACGCGCGTGTGGGCAAACAGTATCGATAACGGCCCCCTGCCGTCGACCACGCGCCGAGGGAATATCCCATCCTCGTCGTCATCGCGGCGATCACGGATCGATGGACGCACTGAGTATGAGGAGACCACGCATACTGGAGTATACTTGAGACCCATCAGTGCGTGTGTACATCACCAGTATCCACCACCTCGATCGGTACGCAGCTGTACAGACTACGACGACAACACGCATACTGAGACACACGCGAGACCTCACCTCACCCTCCACCCCACCGCGCGCGCGCTTATCCATCCCGTCGCGACGTCGGCGCGCGCGGTGCCCTCGCGAGGCGACACTCGATCGACGCTCGACGCTTCCGACGACCGATGGCGACGATGGCGACGATGGCGACGATGGCGACGATGGCGACGACGATGACGCGACCGGGCGCGCGCACCGCGCGAGGGGCGAGACAACCGCGACGCGCGGTGGCGAGCCCGACGATCCTCGTCCAGGACGGGAACGACCCGGAGAGCACCATGCGAGGGCTCACGAATCTGCGACGGGAGGTGATCGAGGACATGTCGTCGTTCGCGAGCGGTGAATTGAGCGGATTGTTGAAGGATCCGGACACCAACTGGCAGCCGCAAGATTGGTTGCCGGATCCGGAGAGGGATGATTTTTTGGATCAGGTGCGCGAGACGAGGGCGAATCTCGTCGACGGCGCGCGCGCGCGGATCGCGGGACGCGGAAGGGGTGGTCGTCGAGCGATCGGCGTGAACGAGGGGGGATACGTCGTGGAAGAGACGCGTGATTTGTGCTCGTCGATGGATTCGATCGTGAATGATGACTGACGCGCGTCGTGTTTTTCTCGTACGGATAGGTGGCGGAGATTCGTAAGCGCGCCGCGAACATCCCCGACGATCTTTTCGTCGTTCTCGTGGGTGACATGATCACGGAGGAGGCTTTGCCGACGTACATGAACATGTTGAACACTCTCGAAGGTACCAAGGATAATTCCGGCGCGGACGACCATCCGTGGGCCGTGTGGACGCGCAAGTGGACCGCCGAAGAGAACCGTCACGGTGACTTGATGAACAAGTACTTGTGGTGCACGGGTAAGGTGAACATGAAGGCTTGCGAGACCACCATCCAAAAGCTCATCGGTAGCGGTATGAACCCGAAGACGGAGAACAACCCGTACCTCGGTTTCGTGTACACGTCTTTCCAAGAGCGTGCGACAAAGGTTTCGCACGGTAACACGGCGCGCTTGGCCAAGGAGGCTGGCGACCCAGACTTCGCGAAGATGTGCGGTATCATCGCCGCCGATGAGGGGCGCCACGAAATCGCGTACCAACGCATCATCGACGAAGTCATCAAGCGTGACCCGAACGGAGCCGTTCTCGCGTACGCGGACATGATGGAGAAGCAAATTACCATGCCGGCGCACATGATGTGCGACGGCGAACACAAGGCGCGCACGGGCCGCGATCTCTTCACCGATTTCGCCGCGGTTGCCGAGCGCACCGGTGTCTACACCGGCCACGACTACGCCGACATCATGGACCACCTCAACAAGCGTTGGGACATCGCGAACATCACGGGATTGAACGGAGAGGCGGCTGCGGCGCAAGAATACTTGATGAAGCAACCGGCGCGCATCCGCAAGCTCGTCACGTTCGCGGAGAAGAGGGCGGCGAAGAAGCCGGCTGCTAGCGAGACCTTCAGCTGGATTTACGACCGCCCGGTCAAGATCAACTAATAGTCGCTCCGTCTGCATTTTGTCGAATTTGGTTTTAGCTACAACAGTAGACGCGAATTCGACGCGCCACTACTCAACAATGTATTCAAGAATTCAATTTCACGCCAAACCTTACGGCGCGCGCATTTCGCGCGAACATTACGTACATTCGACAATCGCGAGCGCGCATCTCGATCGTTAGCGGTCGATCGTTGACGTCGGCGGTTATTGGGTATTACAAGCGCGCCGGTAGGTAGTGTCTACTTGCGGGGCAAGATGGCGTCGATGGACTTCCATACGGCGTCCATCTCTTGCGCGGCGTCGATCGCGGTGACGACAGATTCGTAGTGCGCCAAGATGGGCTTCGTTTGCTTGTGGTACGCCTCGAGACGCGTGGCGAGCGCTTCCTTCGTGTCGTCGCTGCGCTGTTCGAGTTGCTCGCCGGTGACGTCGTCGAACATTCTCTTCGGCTTCGCCTCCTTACCCTTCGCCTTGATGAGACTCTTCGGCGGGTTAAACGTCGCGTGGTACGATCGTCCGCTCGCCTTGTGCACCCATCGTCCGCAGATGCGCTTTTCGAGCAACGCGTCCGGAACCTCCAAAGAGATGACGACGTCGACCGATTCCCCGCGCTTCCTCAACATCTCATCCAGTTTTTTTGCCTGTTCGATCGTTCTCGGAAACCCATCCAAAATGAATCCTCCCTCGCAATCCTTCTCTCGAATGCGATCGCGAATGATGGCGACGACGATGTCATCCGTGACCAATCCGCCGCTGTCCATGGCGTCCTTTGCCTTTTTCCCGACGTCCGTCCCCGCCGCGACCGCCGCGCGAAGCATATCCCCCGTCGCGAGCTGCGGAATGTTCAGCGCGTCCGTGATCTTCGGCGCTTGCGTGCCTGCGTTCGCGCGCGCCTCGTCAGTCTCTCGCGCGCCTCGCGATCACACGTGTCGATCGTCGCGTTCGAGACGACGACGACCGACGACGACGACGACGACGCGCACCTTTCCCGGCCCCGGGCGGGCCGAAGATGATGATCACCGATCTCGGTCGCCGTTCCTTCGAGTTTCCTCCGCCCATGACGCGCGTCTCAGAGTGTCGGTCGTCGCGATCGTGTCGTCGAGTCATGTCTCTCTCGCGCGAGCGGCGGCGGCGGCGGCGGCGACTCGGCGACTCGGCGACTCGGCGGCGCTACGAATGGACGGTGTCTCATTACATCCTCCGCGTCGTCGCGCGCTCGACGGAGACGTCGCCCGGACCGATGCCCTGAGAGACGTAATACGAGGAGAAATCGAGCCGAAAGAGGAGAAATCGCGCGTCGACGTGCGTCTGCAACGGAAGGAGGTTGAGAAATCCGTCGAGCGCGCGCGCGTACTCGTCTCGAAGCGTCGCGAGACGCGCCTGCGCGACGCCGAGCTCGTCCTTGTCGATGAAATCGCCCGAGGTGGAGTCTTCGCCGACGTACGTGCCCCATTGGTTGGCTTTTTCTCTCTCGGCGATGCGCTCGCGCGTCGCCGCGCGCTTGGCGACGACGTCGGCGGCGAGGTTGAAGAGATCGCCGGCGACTTCTCGGAAGGACATCATCACCTCGAAGAGCGCGTACAGTGTCTGCAAGACGAGTTGGGATTTCGTGCCGAGCAACGCTTTTTGGACGACGGCGTCGAGGAAGACGTCGTGCGCGGCGATGATTTCGTCCAAATCCGAGTGCGTCTCAAACTTCTCCTGAAGTTCCACCCACGACGTCTCCAAGACTTCAAACATGACGTAATACTGAAAGTTGGATATGAAGTTGTGCATCTCGCCGCGGAGCGAGTGGCAGTTTCGAATCATCTCCACCAAAATTTCCCCGGACGCGCCGACTTCTCGCGCCTCGGATGAGAGCAGGTGGGTCACGCTCGGCTTCATCATTTGCCACGTCGCGCACAGCGAGTACTCGACGCGCTTGAGACGCCACAAAAAGTTGAAGACGCGAAGGTACTTGTTCATAGCCGTCTCCGTGAATATCGTCGTCAACGGCTGATTCACCACGTACTCGAGCGTGAAGACGTCCCATCCCACCTCTTCATTCAGGTGCGCCATCAGACGCACGCGAAGGCGATCGATGAATTCCGGCGCGTCAGATTGCGCGCTGCTGCTTCGTATGGCTTGCTCGAGCGTGCCGCTCAGTTTGAAGACACTGAGCGAATTCGCGGGTTCGTCTAAGCTCGGGCCCATCAGATCCATCAAGCACTCGTGAAGGTCGCCTTGGCCGAGCAACAGGTACCGCTTCAACGCGTCGCAGTGGCGGCCCAACTGATAACGATCGAAGAGCACGCGACGGACGGCGCCGTCCACACGTCGCGACGTCTCGTCGATCAGCGTCACTAAACCTTCTGGATTTTCGAAATCTAAACCTCCGACTTTCTCCACCGCGTGCATGATCTCCGAGCGTTCCGGTGTCCAGCTCGCGTCGTCGCAGCATCGTCTGAGAAAGTTGATGCTCTTCCCGAGACGAAGTATCGTCTTCCCTTGCTCGCGCGTGACGAACGACGGAAGCATGTCGTCATCGAAGGCGTATTTACACCGCCACAAATCCTTGTCCGGCACGGCGTGATCGACGCGTACGAAAAATTCGTGCGACGGATCCTCGAGTTCGCCGCTCAGCGTCCATCGATGCACCATTCCGAGAAACGGCGTCGCGCTCGCGCTCAACACTCGGCGAACCAACGCCGTGGACGACGGATCACCGTGTTGCGACAGTTTTTGCATCACGGCTAACATTCCCCCACCGCGCTTCCCGTGCGTGGCGTCCACTAAAATCGCGAGCGTTCGCATCGTCTTGAGCGGCTCGGTCAACCAGACGAATAACCGACGAAGCGTCAGGTACCCGTCGCCGCCGTCGCCGCGTCCGCCGCTCGCCTCCTTCGCGAAGGACACGATCGGCAACTGCGCCTGCGACTCCAACACCGCTATCAACTTGTAGTAATCCGCGAGTTCTCGCTGTAACGCCGCTCTGAACGCCTGTCGCGTGCTCCCGTCGCCGTCGTCGACGTCGACGCCCGACGCGCGCGTCTCCCCCAACGCCCCCTTCACCTTTTTAAACAACCAACCGATCTCCGTCACGCACTTGATGAGATTCCGTCTCCCCGCGGACACGTTCACGTTCGGCGCGATGACGTACGCCTGCTCAGCGGGCGAAAACGCGATGCATTCACCGTCGATACCCTGACACGCGTAGAGCGCGTCTCTCACTAAATCCCGCTCGTCGCGTTCGCCTCTCGATTCCGATTCAATCTCCAACGCCTCGTACGCCTCCGCCCGTCGACCGATCGAGTGCACACCCAGCGCCCCTCGCGCACCCCCCACCAACGCTCGCACCGCCTCCTCCCCACCGACGCGCCGCGAGTCCCGCCGCGCGTCTCTCGCCACCGCGCGCGACTTTTCCTCCAAATCAAACCGGCTCGCCGACGCGCGCGTCGTCGTCGTCGGCATCGACATCGACGTCCCCTCCTCGTCCCTTTCGACGTCCTCCGAGATCGCCAACAACACCCTCAACACTCCCTCTCGTCGTCGCAGTCCGCTTCCCTCTCGTCGAAGCCGTTCGCACGCGTCCGCCGCGCGCGTCGCCGCCGCGTCGCCGAAACGTCGTCGCGCGCGTCTCGCGATTCGCGTCGCGCAGTCACCGAGTTCACCGTCCCGGTCGCCCCGCGAAGACGCGCGAACGGTGGACGCGCCGAGGGTCGATCCGAGCACGCGCGCGGCGTATCGACACCCGGCGTCGACGCGTCGCGCGCGATCCTCCTCGTCGTTCTCGTCGTGCTCGTCCTCGTCGTCCTCGTCTTTCCTCCGGCCGCGGACGGTTCGTTCGACGAGCGCGCGGACGAGCGAGGCGGTGGCGTCGGCGGAAGACATCGCGCGCGCGCGGTCGCGACGTCGCCGCGTTCTTTCGCGACGGCGCGGTCGCGGCGCGTCGACGAATGGAATGGGTGGATTTGAACGATGATGTCCCGAGACCAACGGTGGTCGGTATCTCCCACAAATGTACCTCTCTGTAGTGGTACATGTGCTGTATTCAAGAGAGGTCAACGTCTATACGAGAAAAGGGAGACGAACAGCCGCGACGCGCGCGCGCGATTCGCGACGCGTTCGTCGCGCGCGCAGTGCGCGACGCGACGATGACGACCGCGAGGAGGACGGAGGAGACGACGAGCGTCGACGTCGCGCCGTGCGTCGCGTCCGTGCGTCGCGAATCGGAGGATGGTGACGTCGACGATGCCTCCGAGTCGAATCATCATCAGCAGCAGCAGCAGCAGCAGCAGCAGCAGCGCGATCATCATCCGACGACGTCGGCGTCGACGACGGTGTGCGTGACGACGCTCGAGCGCGCGATGGCGCGACGACGAACGTCTGTGAAACCGTCGCTCCCCGTCGTCGTCCAGGACGTGTCGTACGAGGTGCGGGATCGATCTCGAAAGGACGCGCGGGCGACGCTGTTGCGCGAGGTGAGCGCGGCGTTTCCGCCGGGACGCGTGTCGGCGCTCATGGGACCGTCGGGGGCGGGGAAGACGACGCTGTTGGACGTCGTGAGCGGGAGGAAGACGCAGGGGTTTCTCACCGGACGCGTCGTCGTCGGTACCGAACCGGCGTCGAAGGAGGCGTTGAAGACGTGCGCGGCGTACGTGGAGCAATTCGATTGTTTGCTCCCGTCGCTCACCGTGCGCGAGACGTTGGCGTATCAGGCTGATTTGAAGCGAAATCGCGACGACCCGCGAAGCGCGGCGGAGCGCGACTGTATCGTCGAGCGTTTGATCGAGGACCTTCGTTTGCAGAAGTGCGCGGACGTCGTCGTGGGGAACGCGTTGTCGCGAGGCATCTCGGGCGGGCAGGCGAAACGCGTCAACATCGGCATCAGTCTCGTCACGCGACCGAGAGTGTTGTTCCTGGACGAGCCCACGAGCGGGTTGGACTCAAAGACGTCGTTCGATTTAATGCGCGTGATTCGCAAGTTTAGCGACACGGACGGCGTCACCGTCATCGCGACGATACACTCGCCGAGCTCGGAGGCGTTTCGGCAATTCGATCGCCTCGTCATGCTCAAGGCGGGTCGCGTGACGTACGCGGGTCCGTTGTTCGGCGAGGAAGGGGCGGAGGCGTACTTTTATTCCCTCGGCCATCACTGCGACCCGAGCGAGAATTTCGCCGATTTCCTCATCGCCACCGTGGCGGACGACGCCGTCGATTTCGCGAACGAGTTTCGGGCGAGTTTCCATCACAAGCGCAATCGCGACGAAGTGCGGAAATACGTCAAGGAGGTTGTGCGGCGACAGAGTATCGGAGACGTGCGATCCGAGTTACTCGCGGACGCTCCGAGACCGCAAACGTTTTGGCGCGCCGTGTGGACGCTCGTGCGGTATCGAACGACGCGGAATTATCGCGACGCGCAATTCGTCGGCGCGCGGTGCGCGGGACAGCTCATCTTCGCCGCCGTCATGGCCTCCATGTACTCCGATCAAGGGAAGAGTCTGACGCTCGACGCGCAGATCACGGTGAGTAATATGCTCTTTATGAATAACGTCTTACCGGCGTTCGCCGCCGGGGCGTATCTCCCGTCCATTCTCATGGAACGACCGCTCCTCTATCGAGAACTCGACGACGGATGTTATCCCCTCTCGGCGTACGTCGCGTACAAAGTCATCGAAGAGGCCATCGTCGCCTTCTTCGTCTCTTTATTCGCCACCACCATCGTATACAACGCCGTCCAACTCCAGGGTAACTTTCTCGTCGATTGGTTCGCCTACTTCGGCGTGCAACAATGCGGCGCCGCCGTCGCCTACGTCTGCGCCGCCGTCGCGCGAGACGTCGACGCCGCCAACGCCATCCTCCCCGTCTACAACGTTCTCCAGATCCTCTTCGCCGGTCTCCTCCTCCACCCCGACCAAGTCCCTCCCGCGTGGTCGTGGTGGCCTCCGACCCTCTTCGTGCGCTACGGTTGGCGCGCCCAGATGCTCAATCACTTTCGCCGCCGCGAGCCCGCGGCGTTTCTCGCCGACGACGGCGTCGCCCTCTTGGGCGTCACCGACTACTACGACGTTCGCGGGTCCGTGGCCGGCAACTTGAGCCTCGTCTTCGTTCTCTGGGTCTTTTGGCTCGCGCTCGCCTCTCTCGCCGTCGCCTCCGTGCGACACCAGAACCGCTAGCGCCGACGCGCGCGCGCGTCCTCCGTCCCGGCGCCGAAACACCGATGCAACAATGTCATTCGTCCACATTTCACGACGCGATCGCGATGTCGACGCCGCTCGCGACGCCCGCGTTCGCCGCGTACGATGCGCGTCCGCGCGCCCCCGTCGTCTCGCGACGCGGGTCTCGCGCTCGCGCGCGCGCGACGTCCCGAACCGTCGACGATTCTGATTCTGATTGTGACGCCGAGGACGATCGCGCGCCGGATGGGGCGCGGCGACGCGTGCTGGCGGCGCTCGCGGCGAGCGGTGCGGCGCTGGGGAATGTGCAGAAGGTGGACGTCGCGTCGGCGACGCCGTTGCGGGCGTCCATGCGCGCGACGGATCGAGCGGGGACGGCGACGCCGGCGTCGTCGGCGCGCGCGCCTCGCGCGCCCGGGTACGCGGCGATGCGGGACGCGAATGTGTATCACGGCGCGGCGACGATGGATCGGGAGAGTAGAGGATTAGATGGGTTACTTCCGTCGAGAGCGGTGAACGATGAGGTGGAGCTCGCGAGAGCGAGAGCGGCGTTGGGGCAGTGCGAGAGCGCGTTTGCGTCGTATAAACAGTTGGTGTCTTTGCAAACGACGGATAAGCGGACGTTTTATCAATTGTTGCGCGCGGATACGGCGGATGTGTTGCCGTATGTATACACGCCGACGGTTGGAGAGGCGTGTCTGCGATTCGGGACGTTGGTACAGCGTCCGCACGGGTTGTGGGTGAGTCTGAACGACGCGGGAAGCGTGCGACGATTGGTTCGGAATTGGCCCGAGCGAGACGTGAAGATCGCGGTGATCACGGATGGGGAGAGGATATTAGGGCTCGGTGATCAAGGGGCGAACGGCATGGGAATCAGTGCGGGGAAGAGCATGGTGTACGCGGCGTGCGGGGTGCCGCCGAGCGCGCTGTTGCCGATTCAATTGGACGTCGGGACGAATAACGAGACGTTGCTCGACGATCCTTTGTACATCGGATTGAAACAAAAACGCGAGCGGTCGGAGGCGTACGACGCGCTGTTGGACGAACTCATCGTGGAGATTCGGGATTATTTCGGTCCGAATACGATCATTCATTTCGAAGATTTCGCGCCGAGAAACGCGTTCAGGTTGTTGCAAAAGTATTACTCGGCGCCAGACGTCGTGACGTACAACGACGACATTCAGGGCACCGCCGCGGTCACCGTGAGCGGATTACTCGCGTCCGTGCGCGCGCTGAAAGGCACGAACAACGACTTGACGCGTCAACGCGTGCTATTCTTCGGCGCCGGACAGGCGAACATCGGCGCGGCGGAACTCTTCGTCAAGGCGCTCGTCAATCGAGGCGTCGACGAAGCCGAGGCCAAGCGCCGCGTGTGGTTATTCGATTCAAAGGGACTCGTCGTTCGATCGAGAGCGTCCGAACTGAGCGACGCGAAACTCCCCTTCGCGCAAGACGCCCCCAAGGAGACCAATCTCGCGTCCGCCATCGAGCGCATCAAGCCCACCGCGTTGGTCGGCGCCTCGGCGGTGCCCGGCGCGTTTACGCAAAAAGTCGTGCGCGCGATGACTCGATTCAACGACCAACCCATCATCTTCGCCCTCTCCAACCCAACCTCCAAGGCGGAGTGTTCGGCCGAGGACGCCTACCGATGGAGCGACGGCCGCGCCATCTTCGCCAGCGGCACTCGCTCCGCCCCGGTCGAGTACTCGCCGACGAAGACGTTCGCCCCCGGTTTCGCCAACAACGCCTTCATCTTCCCACCCATCGCCATCGCCACCATCCTCACCGGCGCCAAACAGGTCACCCCCGACATGTTTCTCACCGCGGCCGAAGCCTTGGCCGATTCCGTCGACGACGATCTCTTCCGAGTCGGCGCCGTGTACCCTCCGGTCGAGCGCGTCGCGTCCTCCGCCGTCGCCGTCGCCGCCGCCGTCGCGTCCTCCGTCGACGATTCTTCCACCGACACCGACCGGTGGCGCGAGCTCGTTCGCGCGTACATCGTCGACAACGATTTATTCGACAGCGCCTCGCGTCTCTGACGCCCGTCACCGACGCTCGACCTCGAGAAAACCCGTCCCGAGCGCGCGAACGAAGTGAAATGAAAAATGAAAAAATGAAAAATGACGTGAAACACGATGACACCGAACCCGCGCGCGTCCCGTCGTCACACGTCGACGGATCGCCGCGAGACGACGCGATGCGCGCCCTCGCGCGTCTCGCGCCTCGCGTCGGCGTCGGCGTCGGCGTCGACGCGCGCGAGACGACGCGATGTCGGCGTCGACGTCGACTCGACCGCGTCGACTCGACCGCGGGACGCGCGGACGCGACGCGGGCGGAGGACGCGCGCGAGGCGATCGCGAGGCGGGAGACGGGAGAGGAGACGTTCGTCCGTTCTCTCGCGCCTCGGATCGAGCGCGCGCGAGGGGTCGGGGAGGAGAGCGCGGCGACGGCGATGACGTCGATGACGTCGGCCGAGAGGGCGGACGCGACGGATGGGGACGCGGTGGTGACGACGTCGACGCGCGCGAGGCGTCGACGGCGCGAGACGGACGGTGTGGAGGCGCGGACGACCGATGGGGGGGTGTCGAGGAGAGAGGAGGGCGGGAGGGGACGACGAGAGGCGCGCGCGAGGGAGAGATGGGCCGACGCGCGCGCGAGGGCGGCGTCGACGTCCGCGAGCGCGAACGTCAAGCTCGACGCGGACGAGGAACGGGTTTTGGGAGAATCGATTCAGCGATTGTTGCGAATCGAACGCGAGATGGAGGCTCGAGAGGATGCGGAGACGGCGGAAAACTTGGAGGCGGCGGAGACGCTGGGCGCCGTCGAGGCCATCGCGCGCAGGGAACGACGGAAGAAAGAGTCAAAGAGACGGACGAAGGACTCTTTGGCGATAGAATTAGGGTACGAGAACGCGTCGCGACTGTGCGCGGCGATGCGCGAGGGGAAGATGGCGAGGAAAAAGCTCGTGACGGCGAATATCAGTCTCGCGGCGAAATTGGCGAAGAAAATGTACGCGCGCGTCCCGCCCCAAGAGAGAGCCTCGATGACTCTGCAGGACATGGTGCACGAGGGCGTCCTCGGACTCGTGCGCGCGAGCGAAAAATACGATCCCTCAAAGGGGTACCGCTTCACCACGTACGCGTACCGATGGATCGTGAAGTGGATCACCATCGGCGTGCACGCCAACGGCAGGACGATTCGCCTGCCGCAGCACGCGCACGAGTGGCGACGCACGGCGCTGTCGCGAAGAGAGGACGTCGAGGCCGAACTCGGCCGTGAAGCGACGCTGAAGGAAGTCGCCGAGGCGAGCCCTGAGTTTAGCGTCGAAAAGTTGCGACTGTTACGAGACGTGAGTCTGGATCCGTTGAGTCTGGACGGGAAAGACGACGTCTTTGCGAGTCCGTCGGACGACGCGGACGAAGTCTCTCGCGAGATGGAGAATGAGATTTTCCGCGATGCACTCAGTCGTGTGTTCGCGAGGGACAATTTCCCGAAGGTCGAGGCGTACGTGCTCGCGCATCGATTCGGTCTCGTGGGCGAACCGATGACGCGCGGCGACATTGCCCGCCGCATCGGAAAATCAGCCGAGGGCGTGCGATACCTCGAACACAAAGGTCTCAATCGGTTAAAGGATCTCGACCTGGAGCAACACTTGGATACATCCAACGACGTTGTTCGAGCGATCGAATCACCGAAGGAGGAGACCGAGAAACCGAAGCATCGACGCCGAAAGAAGTCGTCGGCGGCGGCCAAACGAAAGCCCGCGAAGGACGCGACGCCGAGCGCCATCGATCTCGTCCGATCGAGCGGTTTGCTCTGAGCGCGCGCGGTATTTTAGCACGTAAACGTATTAGCGGCGAACGCGCTTCGCCATTGTAACACCACACGCCGGTACGCACCGAAAGGCTTCCGTCCCGACGTCCCGACGTCCCGACGTCCCGCGAGTGGATAACGACCGAATCCGCACACATCTCCGCTCCATGCGCGTCTTCGCCGACGCCACGCGCGGTGTCGCCCCAGCGTCCGCGCGCGCGGAACGCCGCGCGACGTCCGGACGCCGCGCCGCGCTCGCGCTCTTCGTCGCCGCCCCGGTCGCGCTCGATCCGCGACGCGCGAACGCCGCGGATTACACCGAGGACGCTCGAACCGTGCTCGCCGCGCAGAGAGCGCTCCTTCGCGCGGGCACGGGCGACGTCGAGACGTACGAGAAACTTGCGGATGACTTCTTCGAGACGTACAAGTTCGATCACAAGGGACACACGAACTCGTTCTCGCAGTTGATGAATAACAACGTCGTCGTCGGGCAACAGCGCGACTATCTCGACGCGAAAGGATTGTCGTGGGCGCAGGGTGAGCTTCCGCCGGACGACAGCGTCAAGGGAAAGGTGCTGAACGCGTACATCGCGAACGGGGAGCGATGTCTGGTGAAGGAGGGATATCCGTCGTTCGGGGAATTGAAGAAGGACCCGGCGAGACTCGCCGAGTGGAAACAAATCGAGTGCACGCAAGGATTGGTGAAACCGGAATAGTTGAACAGCGCGCTAAGATGGTTGTTTATTTCATGTAATGTGAATGCGATGCGCTCACGCGTGACGCTTGTCGCCCTTGCCCAGCGCGGATTGTTTCGAAGGCTCCGAGTTGTACACGGGGAGTCGAATATCGTACGTATCCGCGGCGACGCGTAAAGCGACGCCCGCGCTCACCCCCGAGATGATGCGCACGGCCGGAGGCAATCCAATCCCCCGCGCCGTGATGTACACCAACGCCCCGGTCGCCGCGGTCGTGGCGTAAATGTCGGCGTACGAGTGGAAAATTCTCGTCGGTCGCTGCACCAAAATATCGCGCACGATGCCCCCGAACGTCGCCGTCATGACTCCGCACAGCATCTGTGCGATCATCGGCACGCCCGCGCGAATGCCGTTCTGCGCACCGATCACGCAAAACGCACCGACGCCCAACGCATCGCCCGCCTCGATCCAATAATCATCATCCGCGAACCCGAACCGTTTCTTCGCCTCTTCCCAACCGAAAAACGTCGCCAACGCCGTCCCCGTCGCGATCCACAGGTACTCCTGCTCCTCCATCCAAAACGCCCGTCGCCCCCGACCGAGCAAAATGTCTCGCACCGTGCCCCCACCCACCGCCGTGATGGTTCCGACGGCGGCACACCCGAACGCGTCCATGCCGCTCGACGCCGCGAGCAGGCTCCCCGTCATCGCGAACGAGCTCGTCCCGACGTAATCCGCCAGACGAAGCGCGCCCGCGACGGAGGGTTCGGGGAATCTCGGCATGCCGTCCGGGTGCGGCGTCGCCGCCTCGTTCGCCTCCGCGGCGAATCCGCGCGCGGACGGCGCGCGAGGAAGCGCGCGCGCGGACGTCGACGGCTCGCGCGGCGCGACGTTTCGAAAACCGTCGAGCGCGCGCGGGCGGGACGCGCCGGACGCGCGCGAGGTCGACGACGCGACGCGCGCGCGCGCGACCGTCGCGGATGTCAGGTCGATCACGCGACGACGGGACATGGCGAGGCGAGGCGACGCGAGACGATGTGACGAGAGGGGGGCGAGCCGGGCCGAGCCGAGACGCGCCGAGACGCGTTCGTCGTCGTCGAGTCGCGCGATGTGACGCTCAAACACGAATGATGAATCACAGAATAAACACATCGTCGACGATTTCGCGCGTATCGAACGATTCCTCGCGCTTGTCGTCGATATCGTCCCCGCGCGTGCGTTTCTTCGCCGCCCGGAGACGTCCGCGCCGTCGACGGCGACGCGCCTACGCCTCGACTCCCTCCTCGTTCACGCCGAGCAAAGTCACGTTAAAAAACACCCCGGTCCCCGCGAACGGATGATTCGCGTCGAGCACGACCCTATTCTCATCGATCGCGCGCACGACGGCCGGTTGTTCATTCACGAGCGTCACCGTCAATCCCTCCGTCAACCCGCCCTTATCCGCCCACTCGGCGCGCAGTCGTCCAATCTCTTCGTGATCCGCCGGCACGCTGAACAACAGATTCGGATCGTACTCCCCACCGCTCGCGCTCACAGTCGAGCTCGCGCCCACTCGAAGCGTCCGCACCGCCTCATCGAACGCTTTAAACAACGGATTACCCATGACGTCGCTCGCGCCAACCTCAAACGTCACCGACTCGGCGTCGGCGGCGTCTTGCAACACCTCCCCTTCCCCGGTCTCGACGCCGAATCGTATGCGCACGATGTCACCGACGACGGGGAACGCGTCGTCGTCGTCGTCCGCGGCGTCTCGATCGACGCGCATGCGCGTGGCGAATCCTTTTTGTCCCTTGCGAACGTCTTGAAGAATGGTGCCGATGAAGTCGACGTCCGGCATGTCGTCGTCCGGTGCGGCGCGCGCGCGTGGCATCGACGCGCGGGGACGCGATGCGGTGCGTGGGCGGTGCGCGCGCGGGGGCGCGACGCGGGCGGTGGACGACGCCGTCGCAGACATCGGGCGCGACGAAGGATGGGGATGAAGAACACTTTTGTTCATTCATTCATTCATTCATTCATTCGACACGGCGGAGGCGGCTGATTGATGCTTGTGTACATTCTTTGCAAACTGAGTGACTGAAGCGCGCGGAAAAGCGGCGAATCATCTAATCTTCTAGCGAACGCGCGCGGGAAAAGTATGCGTAGAAAAAAAATACTCTAGTCGTCTTGAAACGCTGAAAAACTCGGCATGGAGGCTGAGGAAACGAGACCGCGCTTGATCTTGGTGAGCGAAGGCGGTGGTGGTAAGCCTCTATCGAGACCGAGCTCGCGAATGGGGTCGCGAGAATCTTCGCGGTTCTTGGCGTCGTCCTCCTCGTCGGAATCCACCGGCGTGCCGGCGCCTCGCATGGCGCTCAAATCCGGCACGGATTGAATCTTGACAAACTTACCCTTGATTCGCGGTCGGTTGTCCGCGCTCGCTTTGCGGGACTGGTAGCGAATCACCTTGTTGAAATTCCGGTGCTTGCGCTTTTCTTTCCAACGCGCGAGGCGTTCGAGACGCGTCTGTGGCTGCGGCATGCCCGAGTACGTCGTCGGCGCCGGACGCGGGAGATTCGCACCCGACGGGCCTGGGTTGGACTCGTTGAACCGTTTCATGAGGTTTTCGTCGCGCGCGCGTGAATCCTCGACGGTGGTATAATCATCGGCGGCAGCGGCCTTTCCGTTCACGGCGGCGGCGCCGAGTTTCCCGGCGAGCGCGTGAAAGTCGACGGGTCGCGCCTTGGATTGCTCGGCGTCCTGGACGCTCTGCGAACCGTTCCTCTCGACGTAATCGAGCGCTGAATCGTCCGCTATCGGACCTAGAACGCCCGATTTACCGTCATCGCGGCCGACCCGACGCAGCGCCGATATCTCGCTCTCCGACATGCCCACCGAATCGCTCCGCCGGTCACTGCTATTCTCCGATGCCGCCTTCGCCGGCGTCGGCGGCGTCAGCGGCGTCGGCGTTCCTAACCCACTGCTCACTGTCCGCATCTCGTTGGCGCCGTAGGGATTACTCAGGAGTCTCTCCGTATCTAAGATTTCCGTCTCCGGAACCCCCAAATTATCGTTCCAAAATCTCTCATCCAACGTATCCAAAGGAAAACTCGACGACGGCGTAACGTCGTCGTTCAAGAACCCGTCGCACATTTTGATGAAATCATCCGTCGTCACGCCGCCCATCGCCCCGTCCGCCGCGTAC
>MDTE01074781.1_pt1 | contig 60019 bp, 56 predicted proteins | sample 811231 | NCBI WGS metagenome assembly MDTE01 (sample SAMN05326651, study PRJNA326480) | marine metagenome | isolation source: seawater | place: Indian Ocean: Red Sea | collected 2010
CCTCCTCTTGGTGGTGGACCTGCTCCTGGTGGTGGACCTACAAAAATATTATCTGAAGAAAAATTTGATTCATTCACTTCCCCGTGATAACAATATATAAAATAAGGAAATCCTAAATCGTCTTCGCCATTATGTATAGTTGAGTGATAGTGATATATCCCTTCAGATACATCCTGTGTTTTATGAAAATGACCATTACATTCATCAAGATCTCCCAATCCTTTAACATAATAGTAATCTTCAATACCTCCGTATCCATTAGCATCGGATTTTAATTTATAACTTGATTTCATTTCCTTAATATTCCCATTAGAATCTCTACCTAAAACTCCATATATAGGAAACCCATCAAAAGCAAATCTAATAATTTCTGGCGTGTCAGATTTATCAATTATGTTTTGTATTGAATAATCAATATTGGTTTGATTCGTATCAGGATGCCAATGGAAACAATTAGCATCGTAATGATAATGGTATTGTCCACCTGGACCAGAATGTCCTCCACATATACCTAATTCGATAGGCTGTCGGTCTTCTTCAAATTTATCGAAATGTAGAGCTACTGCATCCCCTCCAGGCCCCTCTTCAGGACCATAAATTGCTGCACCATTAACTGCAAAAGCTATCGGTCCTCTTTCAGGTGCTAATGTTGTTTTATCTATATAAACTGGCGTTATGGGTATTCTCCAGATTTGACTTTGCTCTGAAGCACAACATCCTAGCGTTGATTCAAAATCATGGCTAGGAATACCAGTCGTAATCACATGTAAGGTTTCATTAGAAACATCGAGCTCAACTTTACATTCTAATGTATTCCCTGATGTAAGATCACTAACATAATTTTCACCATCTATACATAACCAAGGATTAAGTAAATAATCGGGTATAATCTGTTTGTTTTTAGATTCGGAAATTAAATTAGATTCTATTCTGATTGCTTCAGAAATGATAAATATTTCTAAATTAATTTCATCAGATAAAGTGAAAAAATTACTTGTAGGGGTTTTCATTCCAAAATCTGACCATTTAAATGAAGCTTGACCAGTAATTTTTAATGTTTCAGAGTCAGAATCAAAAACAGCTAATAAATCAAAGTCAATATTTGAATCAACTCCATTAACATTAACAGTCCCAGTTACAACCCTTTCTAATTCATTACCTAAAAAAAACTCTTCAGAAATTTCATCAAGACCTGAAAATTTTGCTGTAGAAATTGGTTGATCTGGAAATAATCTTTCTCTAACATATTTATCTCTTTTTGGTTCATCACTAACAAGCTTATGTAGATCAACATCAATTTGAAAAGAATTACCATCTAATCTAATTTCGCCAGAAACAGATTGAGAAACCAATTCAGCATCAAAAGGAGCAGGTATTCGAAGTAATTTTTCTCTTATTGAGTAAATTAATTTAGACCCAGAAACAACTTTGAATACAGTAGGATTTTTTGATTCTTTTAGATCCAAATCATCTTTCTCTTTTAAGATAATATCGTTAGATTTCATTACAGTATCGTCCATACTGAGATCTATTTGATCCTCATTGTCTAAATCTTTTTTTTGTTTAAAATATTCATTCAAATTTTCAGATTTAGGTGTTACTTTAGTAATTATTTCTGATGAATTTTCAACGGCAATAGACGGATTTATTTCATCTTCTGATAATTGATTTTTTGAATTATCATCACAAGATACAATCAGTAATAAAATAATTATAAGAAAATTAATAAAAATAGTATTTTTCATGACCAAAATTGTATCAACTAAATGTTAAGGTATCCTAACAAATATTTTTCTAATTCCATCCCATGTAAAGGGTAGTGAAATAACGAAAAGTAAATGGGAAATCAGTCCTATTAAAGTAAATATCATAATGCTGATTTTTGTTTTAGAAAGTTCTTCATAAGCTTCAGATATGTTACTTACGTTTAACTTTTTTACGATCGGTTTAGCTGAATAAATCCATCTCTCGTATTCATCATAATTATCTAAGCTAATCGGCATACTAGTTAAATTTATATCATCAATAAAATCCATACGAGCAAACCATAACAAATCTTGACTTTCTTCAGGCAAATATCTAAAACCATATGGTTCATTAATTAGTATATTTACATAGTTATCTCGAGTTTTTATTTGAACAAATGAAATAAAAAAAAAAGAAAATCCTAATAATAATAACGTATAACCTAAAATTCCTTTTTTACCCGCCAATCGAAAATTAATTAACATCTTCTTGAGTTTTGTTCAGCAGAAAATTTAGTCGGTATCGATTCAAGAGATTCATCAATGACATACCAAACAGTAGAAAAAGCTGCATAAGGAGGATTATTTTTAACAGTAACTACCCAAATATTTCTTGAATATTCAAACTCAGGAACAAATTCTTTGATTCTATCCAAAATTTCTGTATTAATTTCAATTAGAGGTGATACAGAAAAAGTATCTTTAGCTAATAAATTTTCACAAGAAATTACAATTTCTTCTTTTGGTAAATTAGTAGAAAAATTTTCCCAATATTCTGAATCTTGGATCAAATCCTGTACTGCAGAAATCACTTCAGTTTCACTTCGATATAAATTATATTCAATTTCTGAAGAACAAAAAACATTAAATAAGTTAATTAGTATAATGAAACAAATAAAAAGTTTTGATCTCATAAAATATCTTGCAGAAAATAATAGAAATATAAATATACAAAATATTATTTCATTAAGTAGAAATGATTTTTAATAAAATAAATGATTGTTAAGATAATTTTAAATTTTGGAGTTAAATTAAATCATGACAAATAAAGCAAAAGTTGGTGTAATAGGAGCGGGATGGTGGGCTACAACAAATCATTTACCTATATTAAAAAAACGTGAAGATATAGAATTAACTTCTGTTTGTAGATTGGGTAAAAAAGAACTAAATAAAGTTGCCGATGAATTTGAATTTTCTCATTCTACTGAGAATTATCATGAATTACTTGAAAATGATTTAGATGGTGTTATTATTGCATCCCCACATACAAAACATTATGAACATGCTTTAGCAGCAATAAAAAAAGGTTTTAATGTAATGTGTGAAAAGCCTCTTACTACTAATTCAACAGAAGCTAAAACTTTAATAAACGAAGCAAAGCAAAATGATGTAGAAATTTTAATCCCATATGGATGGCACTATGTTGATTTTATCCAGAAATCAAAAAAAATAATGAGAGAGCGTTCTGTAGGTAATATAGAATATGTGATGTGTCATATGGCATCTCCTATTAGAAGCCTTCTTGAGGGAAAACCATTTGATTCTGATGGAGGAGGTGCTGGAGATAGAATGTTTGATCCAGACCCAAAAACATGGGCTGATCCTATAATTGCTGGAGGTGGTTATGGTTTAGCTCAAATGTCACATTCTGCTGGATTAGCTTTTTGGTTAACTGAGTTAGAATTATCTGAAGTTTTTGCATATACCTCCTCACCAACTAGCAAAGTTGAACTTTATGATTCTATATCAGCAAAATTTACTAATGGTGCAATTGGTGTTTTTTCAGGCGCTGGTGCACTCCCCGATAATAGAAAATTCCAACTAGATATTAGAATTTTCGGTTCAGAAGGTGTACTAAATATAGATTGCGATAGAGCTAGATTACAATTGCTTAGACATGATGAGAAAGATTATGATGCACAATTATCTATTGATGATGGTGATTATTACGGAGGAGGTCCAACAGATAATTTTGCAGATTTGATCACAAAAAATTCTACGGAAAATTTTGCACCTGGTTGGTGCGGTATGAGATCAATAGAACTAATCGATGCTGCATACAAATCAGTGAAAAACAACTCTCCTGTCAAAATTAGTTAATATGATCTAAATTCTTTTGAGGTTAAGTATCCATATAGATGTAAATTTTAAATAAAATAATATTAATTAATATATTTATTCCATAGTCACTAAAATATTACGATATTCGTAAATAAATTATTATAAATACTATTTTTACAATAATATGTATTTTTTTTTTGTTGCAATAATATTTCAAGTCATTTATATTCACGAGTAGATTACTGTTTTAAATAAACTTATGGAGTATAAACATGGTGAAAAAATATACGGGATTAATGTTAATAATTGGTCCTCTTTTGGTGATTATTGGCTATATGTTACAGCCACAAAATCAAGCTTTTGGAGAAGACCCTACTGATGCAGCTTATGTAATAGGAAAACTCGCTGCTGCTAATTCCACTCTTCTGGATATAACAACTTTAATGTTAACTGTGGGTATTTCTACTTTCCTTGCTGGAGTGTATCTTGCAAATCTGAGAGTATCCAATGAAAATAAAGAACAAGACGCAAGGACAAGTTGGGGTATGATGGGTATATTCATTAGTTTCTTAGGATACATGAGTGCGACGGCAGTACAGGTAGCAGTTAATGGTGCTGTTGATGCTGGAAATAATATGGCAGCAGGAACATATATTGGATTAGGATCAGCTATACTTGGAACATCAGATGTTGTATTTGGTATAGGTCTAGCTGTAATAGGAAGTGCATGGGCAGACGCTGGAGTATACAACAAAAGATTATGCCAAGTTCTTAGTTTGGCAGGTATTTTAATTGTACTTGCAAGAGTGCTTCTAGGTTTTGTAGATGATTCAGGTGCCCTAATGGCTTCAATTGGATCCCCTATATATATCGTTACTACTTTAGTTACAGTAGTAATTGGTGTACAAATTTTGAGGGAAGATAGTTAATAACTTTTAACTTTTAAAAAAAGGGTCAAATGTATGACCCTTTTTTTTTTAAGTTACTTTGTCGTTCCAAAAACCTTAGGTATATAAATATATAAAATTGAAAAAATAATAATCAATGGAATAATAATTAGAACTAGGAACCAGTTCTTCAATCCAGCGCTTAAGATACCTCCAATAACTAATCCTATTGAAAATGCTCCCAAAATTATACGATTTTCAAAATTTTTGTTTTCTGGATATGGAGTAAAAAAATTTATCAAAAATAAAATTATTGTTATCACCCATAAAAAAAATACCCAAACCATTAATAATCTCCCTAAATAGATTTAAATTATTATTCCAGTACGTTTCAATTCGATAATTTGATTTTCATTATAACCTAATAAAGTTAATAAAATTTCATCCGTATTTTGTCCTAATTTTGGAGCAGGTTCATTATTTATATTTGCTCCTTCTGTATCAAAAGGTGATTTAATAAAACGCATAATTCCCATTAGTGGATGATTAATATTTATAAAACTTTCACTAGATTCTTCTACTAAATTATCCATTGAATCTTCCATAGATAAAATTGGTGCGGCTGGAATTTTATTCTCAAACAACTTAATCCAATAATCTGTAGTTTTAGTTAAAAAAATTGACTCAAGAATTTCATTTAATTCTTTCCTATTCTTTCTCCTTTGTGAAAAAGAAGTGAATCTTTCATCATTATTTAAAGAATTAAACTCCATAATTCCAACTAAATTTATCCAAAATTTTTCTTTAGCACAAAATATAGTGATCCAACCATCAAATGTTTTGTAATTTTGAGCAGGAGTGATTGATTGATGAGCAGAGAAATTTTGCTTTTCAGATATCCATTGATGGTTTAAATACCATGAAGCTAAATAAGTTAGCATAGATATAGCTGTATTAAAAAGAGAAATGTCAACATTACGCCCAATTTTATTTTTTTTTACATCTAATAAAGCGGCAGAAATTCCTAAAGCGGCTGCAAATCCTGCAGAAAAATCAATTATTGATACGCCTGTTTTTATTGGAGGAGAGTTAATCTCTCCTGTTAATGACATATAACCGGTCAAAGCTTGAATAATAGAATCATAACCTGGTTTAGACGATGTTTTTCCTTTTGATCCAAAACCAGACAAACTACAAGTTACTATCATTGGATTTATTTGTTTTAAAGTATTGTATGTAATTCCTAATTTTTCTGGTAAATCACCTCTTAGATTATTAAAAACCACATCTGATTTCCTTACTAAATCTTCAAAAATTTTTCGACCTTCAATTGTACGAAAATCTAAAGCAATTGATTTTTTCCCTCTATTGAAAGTTTGAAAATATGTAGAATCGCCTTCAAATACAAACGGTGGAACTTTTCTAGCGACATCTCCTTCTGATAATGGATCCTCTATTTTTATAATTTCAGCTCCAAGATCAGATAATAAAAGAGTGGCAAATGGTCCTGCTCCGAATTGTGATATTGCTAGTATCCTTATACCAGATAAAGGAGCGTTATTTTTACTATTATTAATTTTCTTCTCCGTAAAAGTCTGAACCATAACTTCTATTTTTTTTCAACGGAACTAAAGTTTTTCTTTTTAATGTCATTACAATTTCTTTTTTTTGATTCATTACCTTGATTTCTGAAAAAATTATTCCTGAATCTCCTTTAGAAGTTAATGATTTGTCAAGAATTTTAGATTCTGAATATATGGTATCTCCAGAATATGTCGGTGCTAAATGTTCAATTGAATCATATCCTAAATTAGCTATAGCTTTTCCACTAATATCAGCTACGCTTTGACCTACTGCAATTGCCAACACTAATATACCGTTAATTAAACATTTCCCTTTTTCTGAGACTTTTGAAGCGTAATTATTATCTATATGGATTGGATGTTGGTTTTGAGATAAAAGTGAAAACCAAGTATTGTCTGTATCAGTTATTGTTCGACCAGGCCAATGTTTATATACATCACCAACAGAAAATTCTTCATAAAACCTTCCATATTGCAATTTAATCTTCCTTGTAAAATTTATGGTTCAATTTAAATCCAATATATTTTTAGCTCTTTTTACCACAGGAGCATCAATCATCTTTCCATCAATTCCTATTGCTCCAACACCTTTTTGTTCAGAATTTTTTACGATTGATAATATTTTTTCAGCCCATAAAATTTCTTTATCTGAATACTTAAATAATTTTGATATTACTTCTACCTGAGAAGGATGTATAGCGAATTTACCCTTATAACCTAAAGATTTTGCTTCCTTTATGTCTAAAGTTAAACCTTTTTTATTTTTATATGATGTATATGGAGTATCTAAAATATGAACTCCTGCAGCTCTAGCAGAAATAGAAACACTAGATCTAACAAAGAGTAGGTTGTTATCATTTATATTTTCTTCTACATCATCATTTTTAAGAATATTCATATCAGCACAAAAATCTTCAGCTCCAAATGCAGACCATAAAATTCTACTTGAAGATTTAAAAATATTATATGAACTAATAACAGCCTCTGCAGTTTCAATCCAAGGTAATAATCCTATAGATTGATTAGTAATATTTTTTTTATTTTCGAAGCTTGTAATTAGTTCAGATATTTTTAATATATCCTCTACATTTTGTATTTTTCCAATTGATATCCCTGAAATCCCATCAATCATAATGCTTTCTAAATCGTCTAAAAAATAATTTGTTGATAATGAATTAATTCTAGGAATAATTTTTTTACCTGAATTAATTAAATTTACAATCGATTTTTTTGTTATATCTCGAGCATAATCTTTTTCAGATAAAGGTACAGAATCTTCTAAATCTGGGATTACCCATTCAATGTCCATATCAATAACTTTATCTAACATATCCTGTCTATTTCCAGGTACAAATAATGGAGCTATTGGCAAAGAATTCTGATTTTTATTCAAATATATCAACCTTAAAAAAATATTTATTTCATAATTATAGAATAAGAAATAAATATTTTAATTAGAAAAGATAAAAATGATAAATAAACAAAGATTAATTAATACATTCTGTGATTTAGTGAAAATTGATAGCCCATCAGGAGAAGAAGATGAAATAGCATCTTTTTTATCAAAAAGACTTACTGAATTAGGCTTTAATATACTTACAGATAATTATGGAAATATTATCGCTAAAAAAGGTGAAGGTAATACCCTAATGTTATCTGCACATATGGATACAGTTGAGCCCGGAAGAAATATCCAACCAATAATAGATAATGATCTAATAAAATCTAAAGATAAAACGATCCTCGGCGGAGATTGTAAAGCAGGAATTGCTGCAATTTTAGAAGGTGTAGAATCTGCATTAGAAACAAATAAAGAAAAAAGAAATTTAGAAATAGTTATTACTAGAGATGAAGAACCCGGGCTTCTAGGTGCAAAAAACTTAGATTATTCTTTAATTGATTCTAAAGAATCATTAGTTTTCGACGGTAACGGTCCTGTTAATACTGTTACAGGTATCAGTCCTACATATATAAAATTTGATATCACAATAACTGGTATTGGTGCCCATGCTGGAGTAGAACCAGAAAAAGGATTATCAGCAATTAAGATAGCAACCGAACTAATAAATGATCTTCCTCAAGGTCGACTAGATGAAGAAACAACATTCAATGTAGGAATAATAAATGGAGGAACAGTAAGAAATGCTGTCCCTGTTGAAGCTTCAATTAATGGAGAATTTAGAAGCCAAAATACCGAAACTTTGGATTTGCTATACCTACAACTGGACAACACTATCAATTCTTTTCAAAAAAAATATGACAAAAGTAAAATAGACCTTAAAACAGAAGTTATGTTTGAAATGTATAAATTAAATGAAAATTCAAATATTGTAAAATCTGTCTTTAAATCACTTCAAACCTTAGATCTTATTCCAAACATAAAACCTAGTGGTGGTGGGACTGATGCTAATATAATGTTATCCCATGGAATAGATTGCATAGTAGTAGGAATGGCTACAAATGAAATGCATACAGTAGATGAATATGTAGTAATTCCTGATCTAGTAGATGCAGCTAAATTGTGCGAATTACAAATAACGAATAACAAATAAAAATTTAATGACTGACAATACAATTTTTTTTCTTGTAAATTTAATCGGTGGATTTTTGGTAATTACAAGTTATATATGGGGGATTATAAATTTTCCTTATCATAGAAACTTACTATGGGGGGATATTGGTTCTAATTTAAAAAAAATAATAGTTTCATCAATGCTTGCCGGGGCAATTGGTTATTTATTTACTTTTATATGGTTTTGGAAAATAATTGATAGTAATTCGTTTTATTTTGGTAATAATTTTGGGTACAACCAAATCATTTTACTTTACTCTATATTTCTTGGTGTCTCCACTCTTTGGATGCCGTTTGCTATAAAATCAGTAATATCTAAAAATATAATACATATATATTCTGCGAAGTTAATATTATTAACTGTTGCAATAGTCTCGATTATAATTTTATATTCGATTATGACATCTCAATATTTTCAAAATGAACTAATGCCATATAAAAAACTCGCTATATTTAGTTGGATTTTATTATCAATTCATACCATAATTTTCGATAGTATTATTTGGTCAAAAAAATTTAATCCTAAATAATTTATAAAACTTTTCTCTTTTTGATTATTCAAAATAAAATTTGTGGAATTTATCCATATATAATTAACTATTGTAGGTTCTAATCCACCTTTTATAATTAATATTATGAAATCGAATCAGATAAACATAAATTCATTCACTGAATTGCAAAAAAAATTTTTACATGAAGCTATTAATGGAGAACATGAATTAACACAAATAACATCAGATATATCGTATTTGAAATTTGGGTTAGAATTCACATATCAAAATTTATATATACATTCTCTTCATAAATTAGGTACTCTCTGGTTAAATGGAGCATTGTCTATTGCCCATGAGCACAGAGCTTCTCAAATAATTATTTCATGTATGGATAACACAATGTCTAAAATCCCCAAACCTAAATCGAATCATCTAATTGCAATCACAACTACACTAGAAAATGATTTACACTGGTTACCATCAAGAATAGCAAAAGATTTACTTTTTTACTCAGGTTATATGGTGGATTTTCTAGGCCCAGAAACTCCAGTTGTTGACCTTTTACAAATAATTGAAGAACGGAATCCACACTTACTTGTTATACCGTTTACTGTAAAATCTGACAAGAATTATTCAAAATTTATAGATTTTATGAACTCCGACAGAAAATATCCTTTTCTACTAGCAGGAGGTATACATGGTAAAGAGATGACTAGATCTATTTCCTCGAAAAAATTATTATTTGCTGAAGATCTAATTAATGGTTGTCAAAAAATAACAGAAATGATAAACAATTCTCTTCCTGAAATAGATTATGATAAGCAATTCCTCAACAAGATCGGAAATAATATTAAGAACTATAGACAAAAATCTGGGTTAAGCCAATCAGCTTTATCAAAAGAAACTGGAATTGATAGAAGTTATCTAAGTTCTGTAGAAAAAGGAAATCAAAACATATCTTTGTTACTTTTAGAAAGAATTGCTAAGGCCACTGGAACTTCTGCATCAGCACTAACATCAAGGAATTAAATTGATAGAAACAGGAAAGATTTCTTTTAATAAACATTATCTAAAAACATCAGTAGAAGTAAATTTGAACATAGAAAAAACTTTTAATTTTTTTTCTAAACCGTCTAATTTAAATCTCATAACACCAAATTGGTTAAATTTTAATATATTAAACACTTCAGATGTAAATTCATTTGAAGGAGCAAAATTTTACTATAATTTAAAATTACATGGGATCACAATTAAATGGAATTCAATAATCTCTGAATGGAATCCATATAAATCATTCAGAGATATACAAATAAAGGGTCCTTATTCTTACTGGAATCATCTTCACACATTTACTCAAAAAAAACAAAAAACTCTTGTTGAAGATAAAATAATATATTCTATGTTTGGAGGATCAATAACTAACAATATATTTGTGAAAAAAGATTTGATAAAAATTTTCACTTATAGACTTAAGCAACTTAATCTAATATTTAATAGAACGCAAAATAATTAGATATGAAAAATTCAAATTACATCGAAAAAGTAAAAATACCAACAAATTTAGTAGATAAACCCGTTAGTCAAGGCTGGAGTCTAGTTTCTTGGAATAATGAATTCTCAAAAATTATAAATAGTCCAAAAAGTGAAAAACGAGAAAACACAAAAAAATTATCAAAAAAAATAATTAGATATTATAGTTCAAATTTTTATACAGTAAGTAGAATTTTACCTAAACAAAAAAGATCAGATGTAGAATGTGTTTATGCTAGTGTAAGATTCCCTGATGAAATTGTAGACACATTTAATGTCTCTACTAAAGAAAAAATTAAATTACTCGAAAATTGGGAAAAAGATTATGAAAAATCTTTAAAAACTAATTCCTTTGATGAATGTTTAAGTATAACGAACAACCCAATAATTTCATCGTTTAGAGAATTATGTATTATGCATTCAATACCTGAGGATTATTACCCAAATTTTTTACAGTCTATGAAAGAAGACTTAAGACCAAAAGTTTATGATGATTTTAAAGATCTTATTGAAAATTATATTTTTGGTTCCGCAATTATTGTAGGGCATCTACTTACTTATGCATATGGTCATTCTAGAAACTCAAACATTACGTCAGCATTAAAAACGAGTAGAGACTTAGGAATTGCTTTACAGTTGACAAATTTTGCTAGGGACATAAAAGATGATTTTAACAGAAATAGATGCTATGCCCCAAAATCAATAATGGAAAATATATTTAAAAACAATCTTATCTCTATAAATAGTGAAGAACAAATGAAAAAAATACAAAAAATTATCGCTGAAGAAGCTGAAAAATATTATATGGAAACTTGGAAAGGAATAAATAACTTTTCTATAGAATCTGTACCTGCAATTTCCGCATGCACAAGTGTTTTTCAAAAGTTAAACCAAAAAATCATTACTCAAGAAAATTCTGTCAGTCAAAGATGTTCTTTGTCTATGTATAAAAAAATCACTTCAATCCCAATAAAACATGCCGCAAAAATTTCATTCTTATATCTGATAGATTCATTTAAAAGATGAAAACATCAGTAGTAATTATAGGAGGTGGAATAGGTGGTATCAGTGCAGGAATAGAATTAGCACTTCAAAATTATGATGTTACCATTTACGAAAAAAATTCTTCTTTCGGTGGTAGAGCAAATCAAATTACTCACAAAGGATATAAATTTGATACCGGTCCTTCACTATTAAATTATCCTCATTTATTTAAAAAAACTTTTAACAAAAGTGGTAAAGATATAAATGACTACTTAGAACTTATTGAAGTAAAAAAAGGGGTGTTTTTTGAGTGGCCTAATGGAGAAAGTTTCAATTGGTCATCTAATTTAATTAATCTCTCAGACAACGTAAAAAAATTTTCAAGAGAAGATAAAAATCAATTAATAAATTTCATATCTGATTCATATGAAAAACTTGAAATAGCTTTTGAGCATCTTATAACTAAAAATTCAGACAATCCTCTAAGTTGGTTAACCAATGTGGGTCTAAAAAATATAAAAAAACTTGGTATTACTAAGAATATGTCTCAACAAATTAATCTGCACATTAAAAATAAGAAAATCTCAGAAGCTATAGGTTCTTATGCAATGTATCTAGGAGGAAGACCTGAATCTATTCCTGGTATTTTTTCTATACTACCTACTGGAGAAATAACATATGGTTTATGGCATCCTAAAGGAGGTTTTTATGAACTCATTAAAGCTTTATTACGATTAGCAAGTGATTTAGGTGTAAAACTTAAAAATAATTCTGATGTTGAAGAAATAATCATAAAAGATAATAAAGTTAATGCAATTAGAGTTAATAATAAAATAATAGAATCAGAAATAATTATTTCTAATTTAGACAAAATTAGTACTAATAAACTAATAGAAAGAGAAAATAAATTAAAAATTTCGGAAAACAAAATTAATTACTCTCCAGCAGTAATTACTTTTTATTTAGGAATTAATAAAAAATTAGATAAACTACCACATCATAAAATATTTTTATCTAAAAATATGGAAAAATCATACGATAGTATATTTAAATATGGAAAAATTCCTCACGATCCGCCTTTCTATATATCTTCTCCTTCATCCACAGATGAAAGCATGGCTCCTAAAGATTGCTCTAATATTTTTATTCTTGTTCCAGTTCCAACAATAGATAAAAAAAAATATTACAGTCGAAAAGAAATTTCAGATATTAGAAATAAAATTTTCAAGAGATTAGAATTATCTGGATCTATTATTGATGAAAGATTTATAGATTTTGAAGAAGTTTGGACACCTAATGACTGGGCTGAAAATTTTTCTCTAACAAATGGATCCGCATTTGGAGAATCTCATAATTTTTTCAACATAGGACCTTTCAGAAGTAAAAATTATTCCAAAAAAATTAAACATCTATTTTTTACTGGTTCATCTACTACACCAGGAACTGGAGTCCCAATGTGCTTAATTAGTGGACAAATGACCGCAGAAAGGATAAAAAAATTATTTGAAAAATAAAGATTTTAAGATATTGGGAAAAGGGGAACCTAAATTCATAGCTGTCCATGGATGGGGTGATGATAATTCTACATTTGATCCTATTGAAAAATACATCCCGGAACATTTGTCAATTTTATGTCCTAATTTACCAGGATACGGTGGATTAGAACCTCCTAGTGAATGGACTGTAGAATCAATTTCAAAAAACTTAGTCAAATTTCTAGCAGAAAGAACAGATCTTGAAAATAAAATTTTCATAGGAAATTGTTTTGGTGCAGTACCAGTCCTAGAAATGTTAATTAGAAAATATATATCTCCTAGTAAAATAATAATTATAGATCCTTATGCTTTTATTCCTTTTTATTTTAAAATTTTCCTTGCTGGTAAATTTAGAGAAAGAGCCTATAAAACTACTTTTGATTCCAGAATAGGGCGTTTTATTACAAATTTTGCTCTTAAAAATCATAGAACAGATGAATCTGATTTAACTAAATCTTTCAGTAAAGTAGACCATGATTCTGTACATAAATATTTAAAATTAATGTCTAAAATTAGTGGTCCTGAAAAATATAAAGATATAAACGTACAAATAAAAATTCTTTACGGAGAAAATTCTTTCGGTGCTGTTAAAAAATCTGCTTGGATATTAAAAGAATTATGGCAAAATAAAGCTAATTTATATCAAATTCCTAACTCTGGACATTTACCTATACAAGAAAATCCAAAACATTTATCTGAAATAATATTTAAAAATGAATGAGCTAATACTTATAATTTCAATTGTTATTTATTCACCATTTGTTTTTGCTACTTTGACAAATATTATTTTTTTCAAATCCTTAAGAAGTGAAGAATTTAATATTAATGAAGATTTATTTATAGACTCTGTATCAGTACTAATTCCAGCAAGAAACGAAGAAAAAAATATCGGAAAATGTCTAAATTCTCCAGGATTAAATGATAAATGTATTTATGAAATATTAGTCTATGATGATGATTCTACAGATAATACAAAAAAAATAGTAGAAAAGATAATGGAAAAAAATGGGAAATTAAAATTAATAAAAGGTTCAACTAAACCACAAGGTTGGGTTGGTAAAACAAATGCGTGTTTTGAATTATCCAAAAAAGCTAGTTCACCCTACTTTCTTTTTCTAGATGCTGATACTGAACTAAATAAAAATGTGATTAAAATACTTATACATAAATCAAAATCAAATAATATAACCTTAATATCTGCCTGGCCAAAATTATTACTAAAATCTTTTCCTGAAAAGATTCTGATGCCTATGTTGAACTTTTTAGTCTTCAGCACATATCCTGGAATATTATCTAGTAAAGTAAAATCTTCATCAATGGGGATAGCACATGGAGCAATGATTCTATGTAATGCAGATATATATAAAAAAATAGGTGGGCATAAAATTGTTAAAGAATCTCTATTTGAAGATACAACTTTAGCAAAACTTTGGAGAGCAAATAACGAAAAAACATTACTGATAAATGGTAAAAATATTGTAAGTACTAGAATGTATAATAATACAAATGAAATTTGGAATGGATTCAGCAAAAATTTTTATCCTGCATTTAATAATGACCTAAAATTTTTTCTTTTTATAACATTCTTTTTATTCAGTTTTGTCCTTTTCCCAATACTTATAATTTTATTATCATCATTTAAAATCATAAGTATCTTTCTTATATTCATAGTAGTAGCGCCATTAATATTAAGACTTATAATTGATATAAAATTTTCTAGTACTTTATTTAGTGCAATATTTTACCCAATTCCAATAATTTTTATGTTTTTATTAGGATTGAATTCAAGAAATAAATTTCTGAAATCTGGTGTCGAATGGAAAGGGCGTAAATATAAAAAATGAGTAAATCTTTAATAATAATAGGTGGAGGATTAGGTGGACTATCTTTAGCTTTAATTGCAGCAAAGAAAAATTGGAAAGTAAAAATAATTGAAAAGAATTCTTCTTTAGGTGGAAAACTTAACCAAAAAAAGATTAATGATTTAAGGTGGGATTCAGGGCCTTCATTAATTACCTATAAAAATATATTCGATCAACTACTTAGTTTTTCAGAGAAAAATAATAACCCTCCAAAATTTATAAGGTTAGATAATTTATTTAGATACAAGTTTTCAGACGGAACAAATTTAGATTACGTGTCTAACCTAAATCATCTCATAGCAAACATTCAAAAGATAACTGAAGATAAAAAAGATGTTATGGGATTTTTAAATTTTATAGGTTTAGGAGAACAAATTTTTAATTTATCTGAAAAAACTTTTTTTAAGAATTATTTATTTAATCAAACTAACCTACAAGGTTTAAAAGAACTACTTTCAGTATCGCCAATTAAAGCTTTTGGAAATTATTCTAAAAATGTTTCTAAAAATATAAAAAATCCAAATATACAACAACTTTTACTAAGATATCCAACTTATGTTGGATCTTCTCCATATAAAGCACCATCAACTTTGTGTATGATTCCTTATTTAGAGTTAGCTTATGGTGGTTGGTATATAAAAAATGGATTATATGAATTGGTAAATTTTATAAAGAAAGATTTAATTGATAAAGGTTGTGAAATAATTATGGAAGAAGAAGTAAACAAAATAGAAATTTCGAACAATAAAATCAGTTCTATATCTACTAAATCAGGTTCCAAAATATCGGGAGATGAATTCGCCTTCAACATAGATCCGGATATAGTATATAAAATTTCGGATGGAAAGATAGGAAAAAATCTTAAACAAAAAGATGCTTCAATGTCCGGAGTAGTAATCTTAGGTACATTACCAATCAAATCAACACCAAAAAATCATCATACAGTAATTTTCAGTAATAATTATAAACAAGAATTCGATCAGATATTTGATGATTATTCATTTCCAGATGAACCTACCATATACATAAACAACCCTCCAAAAAATGATAATAATTATAATGAAAAAGAAATATTTATAATGGCTAATGCTCCTCCTAATGGTAATAATTGGTCTGATGAAAATACAAAATCTAGCTTGGATAAAATTTTGAATCTATTAGATAAAAAAATAAGTATCGCTAATGATTTAAAAATTTTGGATATTTGGGATCCGAATAGATTTTCCAAAGATTATAATTGTCCATTCGGTTCAATATATGGAAGAGTTTCTCATGGTTGGCTAAATACATTTCATAGAAACCCCTTAAAAAAGTCGAAAAATACTCACTTTTTAGGAGGTGGTGCTCATCCTGGAGGAGGAACACCTACAGTAATCATTTCAGCTTTTTTATGTGCAAAAAAATTAGGAATAAAAATATGATAATAATTATTAAAATCTTATTATGGTTAATTTTTATGACTATGAGTATAGGTGGAATTTTTTCATTATTTTTTGATTTAACTTTTTCATATGCCCCATTAATATTAATGACTTCTGGATTTTTCATAACTTTATTTAGTTCTGAAAATAAAAAGTCGTTCATGGTTATTTTATTATTAATAATTTTTGGAGTTTTTATAGAAAATATAGGTGTAATTTATGGAATACCGTTTGGATCTTATGTATACAGTGATTACTTAGGAATAAAATTATTACATACTCCGGTTGCTATAGGCTTTGCATGGGTTATGCTAACAATTCTAGCTTCTTCCTTTGTTAATCATAATATATCTATAAAAAATTTATTTTTAGGCGCCTTTATACTAACTTCTTTTGATTTAATTATTGATCCTGTATCAGTAAATGTAATGGGAGCTTGGGAATGGGAATCTTCAGGAATATATTATGGAATTCCACTCTCAAACTTTATAGGTTGGTTCTTAACCTCTATATTGGCAATGATAATATTATTAACTTTTAAGCCAAAAATATCTTACTTTGGAAATCTTCCTGGAATAATTATTCTTACTTTTTTTTGGATTATTTCTATTATAGAAGGAATGATTATACCCTCAATATTAGGATTGATATTAATTGTTTATTTTGTAATTAAAAACATAAGAAGTTTGTTTAAAAAAATATTCTAATCTAAATTTTACTAATATTAATGGGAGGCTTATTAGATCTATAAAAAATTTTTTCTTCTGTATCAGTACATATCCAAGTGGGTACAGATTTGATGTTGAATTTTTTTATAAAACTTCTATTATTATTTTTTGTTACATCAATTACATTCAAATTATTGTATAGATCTTTATTGGAAATATTATTGATTACATCTGAAAATAAACAACCGGCGCATCTAGGAGAATGGAAATAATAAATTTCATAATCACTATTTATTGAAGAACCAATTGAAGGATGGGTAACATAAATTCTTAGAAATAAAAATAATGATACTAATATAATAGTTGAAATTATACTTACTAAGATTCCAAAAAAATATGTAGTTAATCCAGCAACAAATAAAGGAATTAAAATTAGTGAATTTTTATTCATATACTCATAAATAAACCTTGAAACTTTTATCAATAAATTCATTTTTCTGAAATTTTTCTAGATGGCCACCAATTATATTTACCTAACATAGCTGCCATACTAGGAACTAATAATGCCCTAACTATGAAAGTGTCTATCAATACACCTAACATAACAGCAAATCCTAATTGGAATACATCTCTTAGGGGTAAAGTGGTAAGTACTGAGAAGGTTCCAGCCAAAATAATACCTGCGGATGTTACTACCCCTCCAGTACGACCAATAGCTTCAGAGATACCTTTAACATATCCTGATTTCTGAACCTCTTCACGTATTCTAGACATAACAAAAATATTATAATCAGCTCCTAAAGCCACAAGAAAAACAAAAATCCAAACTGGATTTTGATACGCTACTCCGTTATGACCCAATATATTTTGAAAGATAAATACAGATAATCCATATGTTGCTAAATATGAAATTATTATACTAAACATAAGATAAACTGGAGAAATTATAGATTTTTGAAGAATAATAAGTACTAGAAAAATTGCTAAAAGAACAATTGGTGCAAGAACTAGCATATCTCTATCAATAGCATTCTTATTGTCAGTCTGAACGGCAGTTTGTCCACCGACCAAAATATCAATATTTCTAACTTTACTATCATTTAAATGTTTACTAGATATATCTCTGATTTCAGTAATTTGATTCAAAGACTTTTCAGAATATGGATCACCATCAAAAACAATATCTAATCTAGTTGTAGAACCATCATTAGAATTAAACCTCAAGCCAGCAAAAGATTCAGGAGAATTTTCATCCACATAAAAACCATTAGGTCTTGTCACTCCCATAACTTTGTTTACACCATTCATTAGTTCAATTTTTTTAGCTAACTCTTCGACAAACTCTCTTCTTTCTACAATATTCCCTGAAGAACTAGTAATAAAAACATTTGAAGGTGAAAGCTCACCAGGAGGGAATCCTTTTTTCATTAATTCATAACCTATTTTTGATTGAGCATCATCTGGATATCCATCAATGAAATTAAAACTTGGGATAAGACTAAATATAGGTAAGATTGAAATACCTAATATTATCGTAGTTGAGATAAAAACAAATTTAGGTTTTAGAGAAACAAAATTACCTATACGATGCCACACACCTTTTTTGTTTGCCCTCTTAATATTGGAATGAATGCTAATAGGCCAAAAAGCCCATTTACCCATTAAGGCTATAGTGACGGGAATTACAGTTATCCCAGCTATCAATACTACTCCAACAGCTAAAGCTAACATAGGTCCCATTGTCCTAAATGATCCAGACAAAGCAAAAATTAGTAACATCATTGCAACTATAGTAGTAGAAGCAGATCCAATAATTGATGGTGCAACTTTTTTAACTGTTTCTGACATGGCTAGAAATCTATTTTGATTTTTACCAAGCTCTTCTCTATACCTTGAAATTATGAATAAAACATAATCTGTTCCAGCTCCGAACAATAATACAGACATGATAGCTGTAATTTGCCCATTTACAGCTATATCAAAATTATCAGCAATTAAGGCTGCCAAGCTTTGAGCTAAAATTAAGGCTGTTCCAACCAAAATTAACGGAATAAGTGCAAGACCAGGAGATCGGTATATTATAAACAATATTACTAATACCAATAAAACTGTAACCATAGTAACTTGAATATCAATTGATTGAAATACTCTAATAGCATCAGTAAAAATTGATGCAGGACCAGTCACTCCTGATTGAATTTTCAATTTTCCTCCAAACTCTTCTGCTTTTTCAGCAATTACATCAACAGTTTTTTGAAAGTCTTCATCGGCTGGATTACCACCAATATTTATTAATACCGTCATAGTAGAACCGTCAGGTGAAATAAGCGAAGCTGATGCTTCAGGAGAATCATAAACAGATAAGATATTTTCGATTAATTTTAATTCTTGATTCTCCTGAAAAAAATATACAAAATTTTTCAATTGATTAATATTATCTATATCTATATTTCCATCTGTAGAGAAGAAATTTTCTGCAGCATGGAAAACTACTATTGCTGATAAACCCGAATTAGTAGGATATTTATCCAATTGAAGATTTATAGCCTTAACAGATTCCACATCAGCAGGTAAAAATTCCTCTTGTTCATTAGAGGTAACATCAGATAAAGATGGGGAAATAATATTTATAACAACTACTAAAAGAATCCATGTAATTAGTGTAATTAATGCATTGATAGGATTTTGAGAAAATTTAGATAATACTCTTGTCATTATTTTGGATTTCTAGAAATATTATTCAAAAATTCTGTTCTTGTTGCTAAATCTGTTCTAAAACTACCTAGCATTACATTAGTTATCATTTGAGTATTATTCTTTTTTACACCTCTCATAACTGAACACATATGTACTGCATCAATTACTACTCCTAAACCTAGTGGTTTCACTACAGAATAAAACGCATCAGCTATATCTTTAGTTAATCTTTCTTGTACTTGAAACCTTTTAGAAAAAGCATCCACTATTCTAGGAATTTTAGAAAGCCCAATGATTTTTTTATTAGGAATATATCCTACTGAAGCTGTACCGTAAAAAGGTAAAAGATGATGTTCACATAGACTATAAAAGTTAATATCTTTCACAACAACCATTTCATCATATGAAACATTAAATAATGCTCCATTTACCAATGATTTAATGTCAACTTTATAACCAGAAAGTAATTCAGCATAAGACTTTGCTACTCTGGTAGGAGTTTTTTCCAAACCTTCTCTTTCTGGATTTTCACCACAAGCAATAAGAAATTCATGCATTAACTTAGTTATTTTTTCGGAATCAAAAGAATTCATAATTAAAAATTTGTAATACCAATATATAAATTGTAGTATATCATACGCAAATCTAGTAAATGTGAGTATATATACCACTAATTAATATTTTTTGATTTTTGTTTAAATTTATACTTAAATATAATATAAAAAAGTACTTATTATAAATATGATAAAGGAGAAAATTTGAAGGCGGCTCTATATAAAGGAAACCAAACTTTTTCTGTTGAGGAAATACCAACACCAAAACCTAATGTAAATGAAGTTTTAATAAAGGTCAATCTATCGGCAATTTGTGGCACAGATGTTCACGCTTTTATGTATGATTTAGCTCCTCCTGAAACAGTTTTAGGTCATGAATTCACTGGAGAAGTTGTTGAAATAGGGAGCAATGTAACTAAATTATCAATAGGGGATATAGTAGTGGGCGGAGGTGGTACACCACCCCCTGGGCAAGAACTGCCACAAAAAATTCTTCCTCGATATAACTATAGAAAAATGGGATTTGTTCCTGAAAAAACTAGGGCATATGCCGAATATACATTATTACCAGAATGGAACCCAATAAAAGTTCCTGATGGTGTTTCTGAAAAACAAGCTGCTATGTGTGAACCCACTGCAGTGGCTATTCATGCAATAAGAAATTCTAAATTAAAATTAGGAGATTCAGTTCTAGTTATTGGCGCTGGGCCTATTGGTCTATTAACTATTCAGGCATGTGCTGCTGCTGGAGCAGATAAGATTTATGTTTCCGAACCTTCATTAACAAGACAAAATTTAGCAAAAAAATTAGGTGCTACGGAAGTATTATCTCCATCTGTAAATAATATTGAAAACGAAGTCGTAGAATTAACTGATGGTATTGGTCCAGATGTAATTTTTGATTGTGCAGGATTCCCTCAGACACTAGATCTTGCTTTTAATACTGTTAGAAGAAATGGTCAAGTCATATTGGTAGCTGTCCCATGGGAAATAATTCCCTTAGAACCTGCAGACTGGATGGCAAGAGAAATATCTTTTAAATCTAGCTGGGGATCAGACCCTATAAACTGGCATAATGCTTTAAATCTAATGAAGTCAGGTAAGATTGATATAGATATGATGACAGAAAATAATAAATATATAACTTTAGATAAAATACAAGAAACTTTTGAAGGTTTGATGAAACCTACTGATCAAGGACAGATAATTATAAAATTTTAAGGTTTAATAAAATAGTTTATTAACGTGGTACACCAAAAAAATGAACATATGCAACACCTAACACTATAGCGGTAGCTGGACCAAATATGACTGTTCCTATTAACCAGAATTTGAATAAAAGTATTCCTAATTTCATTATCTAATTTCTCAAAATATACACAATTTTTAATTTACTTTAAGAGTTATTATACTTATCTATCAAAATAATAAAAGTAAATCTAGCGAGAATAAAATTCTACTTCAGGATTAAATTCTGTATCTTTTTCCAAAGGGAACATAGGTCTCTGACAATGTTTATGCCCCAAGGTTGGTAAATTAGCACTTGTAGATCCTGGGGCATCAATATTAAAATTTTCTTCCACCCAGTCATCATAAAATTCAGGCTCACAATGAGGTGATTTAACTATAGTCACGTGAAAATCTTTTGGATCAAGAGGGTGACCATCACCAGTACCATCATTTCTTAAATATATTGATCGGTCTGTTTGCATAATTGGTTTTGAAATAACTACAAGTGTTATGTTATCTGATTTAAGTACTGCAGTTAAACCGGGATCTAGAAAAAAACCCCAATTTTCAGGCATAAATGGTTTAGTAGAAAGTGAAATAACTTCCCAGGTAAGCTCCAAGGGTATATATCTTTTATCAAAGGCACCACCTATAGGCACATTTATAAACGAACCAACTCCTTTATCTTGAGCAATTTTTGCTGCATTAGGATCAACAACACTAGCAAGTACAGAATGAGGATATTTTTGTTTAACTATTTCAGAAAGAATAGCATTACTATCTCCCTGAGACCCTGAACTTGGTGCATCAGCAGCATCAGTAAATGCTATTGGACCTACCATCTTAGCTGCACTACTCACAGCATCTTCAATCGAAGTGAACTTACCTTGCATTTTCGATCTGTTTGGCCAAAAAGTATTTGCCATATGCAAAGCTTCTTCTGAAGCTAATTCTCTGTCATTATCTGTAAAAACATAAGATTGGCTACAAAGTTCAGGTACATCAGTGAAGGGATTACAGATCAAAAAACCTGCTGATAAAATTTTTTCATTTTTATGTAAAGATTTTGCATATCTTATTTGTTCACCAAATATACCTTTTTCTGTTATAAGTTCAGTTCCTCTAACAAGTGTAGGGATTCTTATTCTTGCACAAACTGGATTTACACCATCATTAATTATCCTCGAAAGCATTTTAATGGCTCTTTTACCAGTATCATCAAAATCTACATGTGGATATGTATGAAGAGAAGTAACTCCATTGCAATTATCTAACATTTTTGAAGTAAGGACACCATGTAGATCTAAAGATATAACTATAGGCACTGAGTTACCTAATATTCTTCTAGTTCCTTCTAATATATATCCTTCTGGATCTAATTCTTCTGTTGTACCCATAGAGCCATGCAATGAAAGATATACACCATCTATTTTTCCTGCATATTTTTTTATTGAGTGGAAATATTCATCAGATATTCTAACAAAAGATGAATGTTCCAACGGACCTGCAGCTGTACCTTCGGCATAATAAGTAAAAATAGGTTCAAAGTCATTAAAATTTTTCAGTTCTTCTATAGCTCCACCTATATAACTATTTAAACCTGTATTAAATTCCCTTATACCTTCTTCTCTATATATTTGAAAAAAATCATAATCACATGTAACGGGATTAAAAGAAGAAATTTCTTGATTACAACCAGCAATTAATATTTTTTTCATTTTTACCTACCTAATTTAAATATAAAATTATATTTTATATCTAAATAGCAAGAAAACATTTGATTAATTCAAATTAACACCGCAAAATTTGTAATTAATTTATAAAAGAATAAATATTAATTTAGGTAGATTTATATGATAAAAAATGTTTCAACTGCAGAAAAATACCCTCCACCATGTCGTATGCCAAATGGTCTACAATGGTACAATGAACATCTATACGTGATGGATCAACAAACTGATCAAGTGTATGTTTTAAACACTGAGGGATATGTAACTAAAACACTAAAAACTCCAACTGAAAATGGATCAGGAATTACTGTTGGAGGAGGATTTTTATGGACTGCATCTAATGGAGGTCCTTCCCAATTTAGAGAAAAAAGACCTACTGATACAGATATTGGTTGGATATATCAATTAGATTTAGAAACAGGTTCTTTCGTAAATAGATTTAGAACACCTGATGGCGGAGGAATACATGGAATAGAATGGGATGATGGGAAATTATGGGTAACCGCGTTCAGTCCTAAAGCAATATACTTATGTGATCCATTTGATTTAGTAGTAAATGAATCCACAGATAAAGTACTAAATAAGCAAAGTGGAAAAATACAAGGTTCTGCGATGAAAGTAATAAAAAAGATAGAAGTTAATACTGATAGGCTACATGGTTTGGCACGGGATGGAGATGGAATATGGTGTGCCCATACTTCAGATAAAGTAATTATAAAATATAACGTAAAAGATGGTGGAGAAATGGAAAGATTAGTCTTCAGTGAAAAAGAACCTGGAGATGCCCCTGCTCCACATGGTTTATCAATTAAAGATGGTGAATTATGGTATTGTGATGCAATGATGGTAGGGGGTGGACATGTAGACCCTGTTAGGCATGGTCCTGAAATAGGAATAATTAAAGTATAATAATTTCCATGAAAACTAAATCAGCCGTTTTATATGATGCACACCATCCTCTAATAATTGAAGAATTAGATTTACAAGATCCAAATGAAAATGAAGTATTGGTTAAAGTCTCAGGTGCGGGAGTTTGTCATAGCGATTATCATTATATTGATGGCCATAGAGCGATACCTGCAAAACCTATTGTTATGGGACACGAAGGCTCTGGAATAATTGAAAAAATAGGAAATAATGTAAAGTCTGTTTCTCCAGGTGATAAAATTATATTCTCCATGGATGCAATGTGTGGATTTTGTAGGAATTGTACTAATGGTTTACCTACACTATGCACAACTTACGGAAGAAAGGTTACTATGCCTGATGGAACAACTAGATTTAGTCTGAATAATAATAATGTTTATCAATCAAATGGAGTAGGAACTTATTCAGAAAAAACCGTAGTGCCTGCAGATACTGTTGTGAAAGTTTCTGATGATACACCTATAGAAAAAGCATGTCTAATTGGATGCGCAGTTATCACCGGAATAGGAACAGTAGTTAATAGAGCAAAGGTTGAAAAAGGATCAAATGTAGCTATTTTTGGCTGTGGAGGAGTAGGTCTTAATGTTATTCAGGGTGCAGTATTAAGTTCAGCTTCAATAATCATAGCAATAGATAAAAGCGAATTTAAACTAAAAAAAGCTAAAGAAATGGGTGCAACTCATACAATAAATCCTGATAAAAATAATCCAGTAGAAAGTATTCTAGAAATTACTAAGGGTGGTGTAGATTACTCTTTTGAAGTGGTTGGCTTTCCAGAGATATTAAGTCAAGCTTTCCAATCTACTTGCCCTGGAGGAACAGCTGTTATGGTAGGCGTTCAGCCAATTGATGCAAAAATTTCAGTTGATTGTAATGACTTATTATTAGATAGATCTTTAATAGGTGCTTACCACGGAACTGCAAGACCTAGAGTTGATTTTCAGTGGCTTTTAGATTTAATTAAAAATGGAAGATTAAATTTAGATACATTAATTTCTAAAGAGAGACCTTTAGAAGAAGTGAACCAAGCTTTTGAGGATATGAATGCCGGTATAGTTGCAAGATCTATACTAACATTTAACTAAAATAACTTGGAGGCGACGGCGGGATTCGAACCCGCGAATAAAGGTTTTGCAGACCTTCGCCTTAGCCACTTGGCCACGTCGCCTTATTAATATAACTTATGGTGCCGAGGGTGGGAGTCGAACCCACACGCCCTTACGAGCACTACGCCCTCAACGTAGCCTGTCTACCAATTTCAGCACCCCGGCCATATTTCATGGCAGGAGCGGGAGGGCTCGAACCCCCGACCTCTGGTTTTGGAGACCAGCGCTCTAGCCAACTGAGCTACGCTCCTAAGTAATAAGTATTTAATTCTATCACTTGAAACCAAAAGTGATAATGTAAAAATTTTTCATAGAAGAATTTTAAAGCAAATATGTATACATCAATAAATCATGTATACATATTTGCTCTATTTAATACTAAAACAAACTTATAAAGCTTTAGTTCCAGTATCTCCTGTCCTAACTCTTATTACATCAGTAACTTCGGAAACGAAAATCTTTCCATCTCCTATTTCTCCCAATTCACTGGTTTTTGCAGCATTTATTATAGCTTCAATTACAGATTTTTTATTTGAATTTTCTATCACAGTAGTAATCATTACTTTTGGAAGTGAAACTCTATTTGTAGTAGCACTTCCTCTACCTGTGAATACTTCAACACCTTGTTGGGTACCTCTCCCTGTTACATTACTGTAAGTAAAGCCAGTACAGCCAGACTCAGACATTGCATCTAATACAACATTTACCCTTTCAGGTCTAACAATTGCATCTATTCTTATCATTTGTGTCTCCTTTTCGATATTTTTCTATTAATTTGCACCATCATTAATAGATGCTTGCTCACCATGCGCAGATAAATCCAACCCTTGATCTTCATCATTCTCAGATACTCTCAATCCTAATCCAGGAATTTTATCTAGAACATACAAAATTATAAAGGAAGCAATAAATGAATATGCTAAAGTGCCAACAGCAGTATAAATTTGAACCCAAACTTGATTGGCATTTCCTTCTATTAAACCTTTAACACCTGCAATACTTTCTAAAGCAAAAATTCCAGTAGCAATACATCCCCAAATTCCTCCAATCCCATGTACAGCAAAAACATCTAATGCATCATCCATTTTTGTTTTGTGAATTAATTCAACTGCATAATAACAAATCACACCTGCTCCAATACCTATAGCTAACGCACCTAAAGCATTAACTGATCCTGCAGCTGGTGTTATTGCTACTAAACCTGCAACCGCACCTGTAGCAACTCCTACCCCGCTCATTTTTCCTGTAGAAATCAATCCTATAATTCCCCAAACAGTAGCAGCAGTAGCAGCTGCAATCTGAGTAACTAACATTGCATTGACAGCATAATCATCTGATGCTAAAGCTGAACCTCCATTAAAACCAAACCATCCAAACCAAAGAATTGCAGCACCTAAAACTACATATGGAACATTATTTGGTTGTAATCCTGGGTTCCTTCTTTTACCAACCAACAATGCAGCAGCAACTGCTGCTGCCCCAGCGTTAATATGTATTACTGTACCTCCTGCAAAATCTAGAGCGCCTGCACTTCCTATCCATCCACCACCCCAAACCCAATGAGCCACGGGAGAATAAACAAATGTGATCCACATTACTGTAAAAATCAAATATGTTGAAAATTTGAATCTTTCAACAAATGCACCTGTAATTAAAGCTGGAGTAATAATAGCAAACATCATTTGAAATAAGACATCATATAATGGACTAATGCTATCTCCTTCTCCTGAGAACATCGGGATTCCAGTTAATCCTAATAAAGAAAAATCTCCTACAAAACTAGGTATAAGTTCACCATTACCATATGCAAGACTATATCCCCACAATGTCCATACAATAGTTACTACTCCTATAGTAATAAAACTAAGAATAATAGTATTAACTAAGCTTTTTGCTCTGACTAATCCACCATAAAAAAAAGCCAACCCTGGTGTCATAAAAAATACCAATGCAGACGCTGTTAACATCCAAGCCGTATGACCAGAATCCATAATAACCTCCTAAAAATTTGTATACTTGATAAATCAAATTTATAAAATTAATATTTCGGAAATGTTTCTTTTATGTTTCTTAAATGTTTCATCAATTGCTATCAGCCTTTAGAATAATAAAATGATTATCGATTCACATTGTCATGCATGGTCATACTGGCCATATCTTCCTCCACCTGCCCACCCTGAGCAACATGGTTCTATAGAAACCTTAATACACCAAATGGATCAAAACGGTGTTGATAAAGCTACTATTGTATGTGCACAAATTTATAGAAATAAAACTAATAATGATTACATTTCTAATGCCATAAAGAGTTATCCCAACAGATTAGAACAATTTGCAGATGTAGATTCTTTTTGGTCTGAAACTTATCATATAAAAGGCGCGGCCAAAAGATTAGAAAAATCTATAGAAAAATGGCCAATGAAAGCATTTACTCATTATTTAGCTAAATCTGATGATGGTAAATGGATGAATTCTAAAGAAGGAATAGATTTTTTTAAAGTGGCTGAAGAAACAAAAATTATTGCCAGTTTAGCTGTAGCTCCTCATCATCAAAATGAAATTAGAAAAGTGGCAGAACGCCATCCTAATCTTAAAATTTTATGCCACCATATGTCTGGATTAAAATCCTATGGTACAGATAAAGATATAAACTTAATAAATGTATTAGAATCGGGAAATTTACCAAATATCTTATTAAAATTATCTGGATTTCATTATGTTTCAAAAGAAAAAGATTCATGGAATTTTCCTTATCATGAAATAAAATACATTTATGAAAAATGTTATGAAGCTTTTGGAAGAAATATGTGTTGGGGTTCAGATTTCCCAGTAGTAAAACCACACATGACATATAAACAGTCGATTGAAGCATTTAGAACATACTGTGATTTCGTAAATGAAGAAGATAAAAATTATATCTTAGGCAAAACCCTAAATAAATTACTCCAAGAAGCAAGGAAATAATTTAAATTTTATTCCTATCTCTTCTATAAAAGATAAGAATTAGGATTAACGCACTAATTAATGAAAGATCAGATCTACCACTACTCGAGCATCCAACAGTTTTATCAGAATTTTTATTAGTAACTTCATTAGAATCACTACTTGGAACTGATGATATATCAGTTCCTTCTTCATCAGGAGATAAAGTCAGAATTTTATACTCATTTTGTTTATCTAGAGTTTCAATTTTATTAAGTTTAGGTTCTGGAGGCACATATTCTGGGGCACCAATACTTCGCCTCCAATCTGATTCTAGAGTCAATAAATCCTTACCATAAATTTTCTTTATTGCTTTATCTATATCTGAAACAGATTTTAACTCAGACATTAAATTCGACATTTTTTTTGGTCCATAATTATCCAGCATAAATTTAACCATACTTCTACTTTGTCCATACGCTACTAATATTAAATTTGGATCCCCAGGAAATGTTTTTAAATGACTAAAAGGGAGTAATCGATTAGTATCCATAGCCCATTCCAAAAATCTTATATAAGAGATAGATTTATCCATATTCCCATATTCTGCTAATCCTTCATTTAACCAAAGAGGTACTTGCCCGGAAGATCCAGCAGATCTTCCAACTAATATATGAGTAATTTCATGTGTAATAGTACCAATATCTCTTCTACCTGCTAAAACTAAAACAACTCCATGAGAATGAAATGCTTGCCCCTCTGTAATCAATTCTCTACTAGTTGTCATACTCTTAGATTTAACTGCACCAATCATTTCAGAATTATTGTTATACAAAGTTACAACAATTGGAGTTTTTATTTCCGATCCTATTATAGGTCCCATAATTTCTAAAGATTCCTCAGCAGCTTTTGCTAAGGTAATTGCTCTACTTTTCATAGGGCCATGATACATTACTGTAATTGGTCCTTCTTTCACACTTTCCCATTCAAACCTCGAATCTATATAAGTAAAAGATTTTAATTTAGTCTTTATTTCTGTACCTGATTGTGTTGTGATAACGTACCAATAATCGTAAACAGTTCCTGGAGGGATATATCTATTCCCATCAGTTCTGTAAAACAAATCTCCATTATGTGAAAACTCTGAAGAAAATAAATCCAAATATGCATACTGGGGAGAATCACTAGAGATAGGTTGAAAAAAAACTCTGACATCAGATAATTTTTCTTCAGAGTAAAAATTTGCTTCGAATCTAATTCCTTCTGGAAATTCTGAAGTTACCTGTTCAGATAGTATTGTAATACCCTCATATTCTTCAGCATAAATATCTTGGCTATTTATAAGTATCAAAAAGAGAAAGAAAAGAAAAATTAAAGCTTTTAGATTTTTTATTATAAAAACTTTTTTTATTATCATAATTATTTTTTATCTTTCATAGAAATTAAAGAACCTATTAATCTATGTATCGCACTAATAGGAGTACCAATTGCCAATATCCATATGGCATAACTTGGATTACCAAGTAATAAAGAAATCACAATGATAACTATTCTTTCGGGTCTTGTTAATAAACCTGAAGTACCAGAAACACCTAGGCTTTCTGCCCGTGCCCTTACATAACTAACCATAATGGATCCAGATAATGCAATAAATGTTAATATAACCATTAATTCATCTTTATTATTTAAGAAATAAAAAGATAATCCCAAAAGTACTACAATTTCGCTAATACGATCAAAAACTGAATCCAACATAGCACCTTGAGAACTAGTCTTACCAGTTTTACGAGCTACACCACCATCTATAAGATCAAATAATGAACCTAATAAAACTAAAAGACCAGCATAAAGAAATTCTTCAATATAACAAAAATAAGCTGCAATAATTGCAATCACTAATCCTATGGAAGTAATGACAGAAGGCGGAATTTTCAAGAAAACAAATAAATTGACAAGTGGATTTTCAAACCATCTAGAAATTTTTTGTCTAATATTAAGTCTAATTATTTGCATATTAAAATTATATAAATCGTTCGTAAATATTAATTATTTTCTCAGAAATATTATCCCATGAATATTTATAGGAAGTGTTAAGTCCATTTAAACCAAATTTTTTTCTTGAATCTGGATTATTAATCAAAATAAGTATCGATTCAGCTAAATCAATCTCATTTGAAGGATTTACAAAAAAACCATGAATATTATTTTTCATTACGGATCTAAAACCAGAAATATTTGAAGCAATTATAGGTGTAGAAGCTGCCATTGCTTCTATAATTATAAATCCAAAACTCTCATTACCTGTATTTGGTGCACAAAAAATATCTGCATGTTGATAAAAAGCAATTAAGTCTTCATCTGCTACAGCTCCAGTAAAAATTATATTATCTAAAGACATTTTCATAATAATCTTATTTATTTCAGAATTTGGATTTCCTTCTCCTACAACTATTAATCTGATATCAGATCTTTGTTTTTTTATTATTGAATAGGCTTTAATTAGACAGTCTAATCCCTTTCGAGATTCATTTATCCTACCTACAAAAAGTAAATTATATGAACCTTTAACAAAAATCTTAGGATAAGGTTTCAGTGAAGAAAATTTCTTGATATCTATACCGTTTGGTATAACACTGTATTCTCCAGGAAAGAATTTATTTACATAATTTTTCGATGATTCTGAAACAGCAATTTTAGCTGAAAGTTTATTTACAGTATTTCTCAATAAATATTTACCTAAATTAAAAAATAACGATTCATTTTCATTAAATGTATGAAATGTTCCTATCACCGGAACATCAGATATATTAGTTGCTGTTAAAGAAATTATAGGTACAAATGGTTCATGTACATGAACTATATCAAATTTTTCTTCTTCAAAAATTTTTTGTATTATATTTTTAGTTCTAAGATACGGAGATATTCTTGCCACAGAACCTGCGAACGGAATAGGAATTGTACCTCCTAAAGAACGAAATTCTAAATTTTTAAGCCCTATAGCAGGATTTTTTTTTGAACATGGAGATAAAATAACTACTTCATGCCCTTTAGATTGAAGATTGTTACTTAAAGAAGAAATATGTCTTTGTACACCGCCATAATAAGAAAAGTCATAGGGTGATATCTGAGCAATTTTCACTTTATTTATTCCAAATAATTTAATATAAAAATATTATTTTATATCCATTGGAAAAAATTAATTAATATCAGAAAATTCTTCAACCGCTCTTCTCGCATCATCATCCCTCATCTGTATTGAAGGTGACTTCATAAAATATGCAGAAGCTGATTCTATAGAACCTGAGACTTTTTTATCTAGTGCTATTTTTGCACATCGTATTGCATCAATAGCAACCCCGGCAGAGTTTGGACTATCTTCAACTTCAAGTTTTAATTCAACATTCAAAGGTTGATCTCCCCAAGAGGTACCTTCTAACCTTATATATGCCCACTTCCTATCTTCAAGCCAAGGAACATGATCTGATGGACCGATGTGTACATCATCAGTAGGTAGATCTTTTTCTAGTTGAGATTGTACAGCATCAGTTTTTGAGATTTTTTTAGATTTTAGTCTACTTCTCTCTAGCATATTATAGAAATCAGTATTTCCTCCAAAATTCAATTGATAAGTCTTATCTAATCTGACTCCTCTATCTTCAAATAATCTTGCTAAAACCCTATGAACGATAGTAGCTCCTACTTGCGATTTAATATCATCACCAACTATTGGTAACCCCTTATCTATAAAACGTTTTTGCCAATAAGGTTCTTTAGCAATGAAAACAGGAATACAGTTAACAAATGCACAACCTGCAGCCAGTATTTGTTCAACATACCATTTTGTAGCTTGTTCAGAACCCACTGGTAAATAATTTATAACAACATCAACATTACGATCTCTTAAAATTTTTACAATATCTGAGGTTTCTCCATCAGATTTTTGAATTATATTTTCTAAATATTCACCTATTCCATCATGAGTCATACCTCTGTCAACTGATACTCCCATCGAAGGAACATCATGAAATTTTAACGCATTATTATTTTTTGAAAAGATAGCTTCTGAAATATCTTTACCAACTTTTTCTTTATCAACATCAAAAGCAGCTACTATATTTACATCCCCGACTGTATAACCACCTAAAATATTATTCATAACTCCAGGAACATTAAATTCAGAAGATTCATCTAATTCCGAGTATTTGTGTATCCCTTGAATTAATGATGAAGCACAATTTCCTAAACCTATAATTGCAACATTTATTTTACCCATTTTATTTACCTATCTACTTTTTTTATATAAACATTAAACATATTACAAATATTTATTTAGAATAATAAAGAATATTTTCTACGTATTTAAATAAAAAGTTCCTATTTATTCCTATAAACTATAAAGAAACTTTCATAGATTCAGATATTTCTTTTAAGGTTTTTATATTAATTATTGGATTACCGCCATTCCATATATACTCAAAATGATGCTTTAAGACTTTATAGTAATCACTATTATTTTCTACCTGGAGCATTGGCACAAGACCGTCAATCGAATTAACACTAATATCATTATCTGGTTTACCAAAATGGTAAGATTCTACAAAACAATAATTATTTGTCATAACCATATAAACTGATGGCCAATAATCAATAAATCGAGCTTCAAATTTAAAATTTTTCTTATTTTGAGCACTATTTCTTAAAGCTACTATTACATTTAAACTTCTCCATGAATCACTATAAAGTGGGCCTGAACGAAATTGTTCTTCATTTTGAAATTGAATACCATCCTCTAGAACAGCCCTTGCTCTTGCAAATTTTCCTACAGGATCTACTAGTATAGCTTTAACTGAAACATTTTTATCTTTATCTGACATTAAACGTAATATTCTTGAGTGCCCCTTATCTGCAAAAAATTCTCTTAGACCTATTCCCATCAATCTAATTTCACCAGTAGTATTTTTCAATTCATTTGCAATTATGTCTTTTGTTTCAGAATCACTAGATCTAGGACCCAAAATAGATTGGACACCAAAATTTACAGAATTTTCTAATAATTTCACAAATCGATTTAAACTATAATTATCTCTTTGGCGAGAAGAAATTAAATCACTCTTTTGTTCATTTTCTTTAGTATATAAAAATTTTTCTTCAGAATAATTATTTAGTAATTTATTTAATGATTCTTCATTAATTATCCAAGTCTTACCTATCCTAGCAGCAGGCAAAATTCCATTTTTCAACCATTTATAAACAGTCTTTTCACTTACATTTAACCTAGCAGCAGCTTCTCTTACCTTTAAACCAGTCAATTACATTTATCCAATTAATAATAATTCAATACATATATTTTACACTATTTTCCTAATAAGTTATAAAAAAGGTGTAAAAGTCTTATAAAAAGTTTACCAGCCCACTGCTGCTCCATCTTTTCTCGGTTCCGAGCCTGCAGAAATTATTCCAGTTTCAGGGTCACGGCAAATTATTTGACCGCCACCCATAGTCATGCGATCAGATCCAGAAAGTATATTTATATTATGTCCCCTCTTTATTAATTCATTTATAGTATTTATATCTAATCCTTCTTCTAAATTGATATCGTTTGTGTCAGTGATATCTACATTGAATCTTAAAGCATCTAAAGCCTGTTGAGGATCCATATTATAATCAACCATATTTGAAATCACTTGCAAATGCCCCTGAGGTTGTTGAAATCCACCCATAACTCCAAAACTTAACCATAATTCAGAACCTTTTGTTGCCATCGCGGGAATAATAGTTTGATACGGTCTCTTTTGCGGTAACAAATAATTTAAATGATTCTCATCCAAAGAAAAAAGAGAACCACGATTTTGTAAGGCTATACCAGTTGTTGGGACTACCAAACCTGATCCGAAACTACTAAATAAACTATTAATTAAGGAACAAGCCATTCCATTTTTATCGACAACAGTTAAATATACTGTATCTGAAGGTTTTAATGGATCTCCATAAGAAATATTATTATTAGATAAATAATCATCTATTTGAGACATTCTTTTTTTAGCGTAGGATTTTGATAAGAGAGGATTTATAGGTACATTTGATTTCCTAGGATCCGCTACATAGTGTAACGCATCACTAAATCCTAATTTCATAGATTCAATTAAGTAATGATATCTTTCTACTGATTGACTTTTAAACTTAGATATATCAAAGTTTTCGACAATATTTAATGACATTAATGCAGCTATACCTTGACCGTTTGGAGGACATTCCCAAACATCAACACCTCTATAATTTGTTGTTATTGGTTCATCCCAATCGGATCTATGGTTATGCATATCATATTCAGTAATCCATCCACCTTCTTTAGATATAAAATTTACTATTTTTTTTCCTATTTCGCCTTTATAAAAAGCTTCACTACCTCCCTCTGCAATAATTTCAAAAGAACGTCCGAGCTCAGGTAAATTAACAAATTCACCATGTTCAGGAGCCTTACCTCCAGGTAATAATTCTATCCCTGAAGGTCTGTATAACAATTTATTAGTATTGTTTTTCCAAGATTCAGAAATTAATTTTGATACTCCAAATCCATTTATTGCATAATTTATCGCCGGCTTCAAAACTTCTGAAAAAGACATATTCCCATATCTAATAAGTGCAGTTTGCCATCCATCTACAGTTCCCGGAACACTGACAGAAAAATGTCCTCCATCGCCATCATTAGGAATAGAATTATAACCTGAATCAAGTATTTCATCTACATTCGCACCTGAACCCGATCGACCGGAACCATTCAAGGCTGAAACCTGCTTTTTTTTAGGATCCCAAATTAATGCGAACATATCACCTCCTATACCGGTAGACATTGGTTCTAAAACATTCAATGTAGCTGCAGTTGCAATAGCTGCATCTACTGCATTACCTCCATCCATTAATATTCTTAATCCTGCTTGAGCAGCTAATGGTTGACTAGTAGCTACACTTCCATTTTTTGAAATAACAGGAGATCGCCTGGAGTTAAAAAAATTCATATCGTGTCCTTCATTAATTATTAGCTTAAATTAATTCTATATATTCAAAGAGTAACATTGTTACGGTACAGTGTAAGTATCCGTTTACGAGTAAAAATTATAAACTTGAAAAACAAATAAATAATTATAAATAATAAGTAATTTATGAAAAATAATAATTTTAAATCAGAGTATCAAGAAAATAGTATTTCTATAATTTCTACAGGAAAGCTTGGTTCAAATTTAGCTATAGCTTTACAAGATTCCAAATATATTCTCAAAGCAGTACACTCCAGTAGAAAAAATCAAAGGATTCTATTACAAAAAAAATTAAATCCCAATATCTTAATTACTTCTGACATAAATGAAGCTATAAAAGATTCAAAATATATTTTTATAACCTGCACTGATGATCTAATAAAAAAAATTGTTCAAAAAATAAATTCGCAAATTAATCAAGTCTTAATACATTTTTCTGCTTCTGTAACTTTATCTACTCTAAGTATTTGTAATAATAATATGACTGGTACTATACACCCACTTCAAACTTTTCCAAATATAAATTGTTCAGATCGATTATATAAGATTCCATATGCTATAGAATCTAATCATAAAGAGGTTGTTGATTGGTTATATAATTTTGCTAAAAGCTTTGAAGGTATCCCACTAAAGTTATCTCCTGAATTTAGAAATATTTATCACGCCGCAGCGGTAACTTCTTGCGCATTATTATCTTCTTTAATTGCTATATCAAGTGATATGTTAGACTTTCTAAAATTAGATGATGAAACAAGAATTAGTATGCTTATACCAATAATATATTCAACAGTTGAGGGTATATCAAAAGAAGGAATCCAAAGATCAATGACAGGACCTTATATCCGTGGAGATTTTGATACTATAAAATCTCACTTAAATGCTCTTGAAGATTTCGATCCTAAAATTTCATTAGCATATAGTTCTTTAGCATTATATACTCTAGAAAAAACACAAATTAACAACCCAACACATAAATCTATATACGAAAAGCTTTTAAAATCTATAAAAAAGAACTTAGAAATGTTGAATAAATAAAGTAAAATTAAATATGTAAATGTGAAAAATCATAGGCGATAAGCTCTATAAGCAGTCGACCAAAAAAGGATACACATGAACAAAAATAAAATTACCATTAATCATATTCAGCGGATGAAGATTAATAAAGAGCCAATTTCAATGGTTACTGCGTACGACTATTCATTCGCCAAGTTAATAGAATCGACTCAAATTCCTATGATTTTGGTTGGTGATAGTATGGGCAATACTGTTATGGGATTTGATTCTACTATACCTGTAAAAATAAATGATATTGTGAGATGCACACAAGCAGTAAAAGCAGGATGTCCCGATAAATTAATAATAGCTGATCTCCCTTTTTTAAGTTATCAAATAGATTTCAAGAATACTCTACTAAATGTAAAAAAATTAATCCAAGATGGTGGAGCAGATGCTGTCAAATTAGAAGGTGGGAAAAATGTCACTGAAATAGTAAAGAGAATTACTGATGCCGGTGTACCAGTAATGGGACATATAGGATTAACTCCTCAATCTGTAAATCAATTAGGTGGATATATTGTTCAAGGCAAAACTAAAGATAGTGAGAAAATTTTAATTAACGATGCTATCGCTTTAGAAAAATCCGGAGCTTTCAGTATTGTTTTAGAACTAATTCCTTCTGAATTATCTAAACAAATAACTAAATCTATAGAAATACCTACTATAGGAATTGGGGCAGGAATAAACTGCGATGGTCAAGTACAAGTATTGCATGATATTCTAGGATTAAATCCTAATTTCACTCCAAAACATTCAAAAATGTATGCAAATTTGTCTGAGATTGTAATTAAAGCATTAAAAAATTATGACGAAGATATTAAGAATAATGAATTCCCGAATTCTACTAATTCTTTTTTCACACATAAATAAAAACCTGAAGATATCTTGAAAATAATAAGATCAATTTTAGAAATGAGAAATTTGAGAAAAAATATCTCAGGTTTAGTAGGATTTGTACCGACCCTTGGCGGTTTACATGATGGGCATATAGCTCACTTAAATAAAGCTAAAAAAAAATCAGATATATTAATTGCATCTTCATTCTTAAATCCATTACAATTTTCTGCCAAAGAAGATCTATATGCATATCCTATAAATGAAAAAAAAGATTTGGAAATATTTAAGAATAATGGTGTAGATTATGCTTTTTTACCTACCAAGGAAGACATGTATCAAAACTTAAATTCAACATTTGTTGATCCAGGAGAAATCGCTAATGTTTGTGAAGGTAAAAGTAGACCAGGTCATTTTATTGGAGTAGCAACAATAGTAGTGAAATTGTTCAATATTATAGAACCTAATTTCGTTACATTTGGACAAAAAGATGCACAACAATTACGAATTATAAAGAACATAATTAAAGATCTATCTTTCGAAATAAAAATTGTTGAAATCCCCACCATAAGAGACAAAGAAGGATTGGCTCTAAGTACGAGAAATACCTACCTGAGAAGTGAAGAAAAAAAATCAGCAAATAAAATTTATCAATCACTAATTATGGGAAGTAAATTAGCAAAAGAGAATAATATCAATAGTAAATTTATAACCGATAAAATTTTTTCGAAATTAAATGAAGATCCATTAATTACAATAGAATATATTGAAATAGTTGACCCTATTACATTCAATCAACTTCCTTCTCTAAGTCAAAACAATCTCTTGGTTTTAGCTGTAAAAATTGGTAAAGCTAGATTAATTGACAACATAAATATAAATACAAATGAATAAATTAGTTTGTATTTAATTTTCAACATATATAATCAAAAAAAATAAACTTTTTATACATAATGCCAAATTACAATAAACTAAAAAATATATCAGGAAATACTTCTATTGTAGGAGTAGCAGAATCAGATCAAATAGGAAAAGTTCCAGAAAAATCTCCTTTGGCGTTACATGCAGAAGCGGCTTCTAATGCTCTAGATGATGCTGGACTAAAATTTTCTGATGTAGATGGTTTATTTACGGCAGGTTGGTCAACTCTAGATGTAGCAGAATATATAGGTATTCAACCTAGGTTTACTGATTCTACTTCGGTAGGAGGCTCTTCATTTGTTATTCATATTGCTCATGCTATAGCAGCAATTTCAGCTGGATACTGTGAAGTGGCCTTAATTACACACGGACAATCAGGTAGATCTGATAGAGCCCCATTATCTAGACATGATGGAATACCTATGATTCAATATGAATATCCCTATGGCATCATTGGGCCTCCATCCTCATATTCTTTAGCATGCAACAGGTATATGCATTTATATGGAGAAGATAAAACAAGAGAAGCTATGGCTAATATAGCTGTTTCTACTAGAAAATGGGCAAATTTGAATCCTAAAGCATATTTTTATAATAAAGAAATGACATTAGATGATTATCATGATTCAAGATGGGTGTCTTGGCCTTTTCATTTACTAGATTGTTGTTTGGTTACTGATGCCGGAGCAGCAATAGTAATAACCACAAAAGATAGAGCAAAAGATTTAAGAAAAAAAAGTGTAAATATTTTAGGAATAGCAGAAGGTCATGATCATTCTATGATTTCACAAATGCCAGATTTGACTAAAGCATTTGGAACAAAAACAGGACCTCAAGCTATCAAAATGTCCGGTATAAATTTAGAAGATATAGATTTAGCTATGATTTACGATTCTTTCACTTTTACAGTGTTAGTTTCATTAGAAAATATCGGATTTTGTAATCCAGGCGAAGGGCCTGAATTTTTACTTGAAAAAAATATCTCTCCAGGAGGTGGTTTCCCTTTAAATACTAACGGAGGCGGATTATCATACACTCATCCAGGAATGTATGGGATTTTTACGATAGTTGAAGCAGTAAGACAATTAAGAAATGAAGCAGAAGATCGCCAAATAGATAACTGTAATTTAGCTCTGGCTCATGGAACCGGAGGATTATTATCTTCTACAGCCACAGTAATTTTAGGAATATAAAATTGAACAATAAACCCAAACCAATTTCTCAACCTGAATCTGATAAATATTGGAATGGACTTAAAAATAAAGAAATATGGATTCAAAAATGCAAAACAACCAATAAATATCAATTTTATCCTCGGGTTCATTGCATAAATTGTACTGAAAACGATATCGAATGGGTTAAGATAAGTGGAGAAGCAACTTTATTTTCATTTGCGATTGTGTTTCTGGCTCCCACACCTGCATTTACTGATGATGTTCCGTACATTAATGCATTAATAAAATTAAAAGAAGGACCCATCATACCTACTAATTTAGTTAATATTAATCCTGATCCTGAAAAAATAAAGATAGGCATTAAAGTAAAACCAGTTTTTGAAAAAATAGATGAAAATTTAACCCTATTGAAATTTGAACCATCAGAACAAACCTCTAACTAATAAACAATATGAAAAATTATATTAACTTTAAAGATATTAAAGTAGAATCTATAAATAATGTATTAGACAAAGCATTAGAATATAAATCTGGTAAAAAGAGTAATATCCTATCAAATAAAACTGCTATTCTACTATTTGAAAAACCTTCTCTGAGAACAAAATTAAGTTTTTGGAAAGGAATAAAATTACATAATGGAGAACCTATATATTTTGGTCCCGATGAAATTGGACTAGGAAGAAGAGAATCTATAAAAGATGTTTCTAATGTAATTAATAAAATGGCTGATTTAGTAATAATAAGAACATTTTCACATAGTTCTTTATATGAATATGTAAAATATTCAAAAATACCAGTCATTAATGCATTATCAGATGACGAGCATCCATGCCAAGCTTTAGCAGATTTATTAACTATTTATGAAGATAAAAATACTTTAAATAATTTATCTGTAGCATATATAGGAGATGCAAACAATGTCGCCAAAAGTCTTGCATTTGCTATATCAGGTGTTGGAGGAACATTTAATATAGCTTCCCCAAAAGAATATAGTTTTGACGATATTGTTATAAAAAACATAAATGAATATGGAACAGGACGTATTTACCACACAGAAGATCCAAGTGAAGCTGTAAAAAATTGTGATTTTATTTATACAGATGTATGGACAAGCATGGGGCAAGAAAAAGAAACCCAAACAAGAAAAGAAAAATTCAAATCATATCAAGTAACACCAAATTTACTTGATTCAGCTAACCCAGGAGTTAAACTTATGCATGATATGCCTGCACATGAAGGAGAGGAAATAAGTAAAGGACTTTTATATGATAATAGGTCTATCGTATTTGAACAAGCTGAAAATAGAATTTGGGCTCAAACAGCTTTGATGGATATAATATTCTCTATAAATAATGAATACTAACTCATATGAATATACCAATTATTACAATTGTTGGAAGACCAAACGTAGGTAAATCTACTCTGTTTAATAGGATAGCTGGTAGAAGAATTTCTATTGTAAGTGATATCCCTGGTACAACGAGAGATAGAGTATCATTTAATTCTGAATGGAATGATAATAAATTTTGTATCATTGATACTGCTGGATTAAATGATAATTCCCATGAAGACAAATTACTAAAAGAGGTGAAATTTCAATTCTCTGAAGCGCTAAATAATTCTAATCTAATTCTTTTTATCGTAAATGTTAATGAAGGATTAACTCCAGAAGATAATGAAATAGCAAGAATTATTCGAAAGTCAGGTAAACCAATATTATTAGTTGTCAACAAAGTAGATTCAAACGAAAAAGAATCAGGAAGTATGGAATTTTACTCTCTAGGCATGGGAGATCCATTACCTATAAGCGCATATCATAATATTGGAATAACAGATTTAATCGAAAAATGTATTTCGATAATTCCAAAATTTAAAAATGATGATGATCAAAATCAATTAAGAGTTTCTATAGTAGGAAGACCTAATGTGGGTAAATCTTCGATATTTAATTCAATAACAAATTCAAAAAGATCTATTGTAAGCACTATTCCTGGCACAACTAGAGATTCTATAGACAGTTATTTAAATTTCAAAGGGAAAGATATACTTTTTATTGATACAGCAGGTTTAAGAAGAAGAGGAAAAACAGAAAAAGGATTAGAAAAATTTAGTATCCTAAGAACTATCAATTCGATTGAAAGATCACATATTTCTATATTAGTTTTAGATACATCAGAATTAATTACAGATCAAGATACACATATAGGTGGCTTTATAGAACAAGCAGAAAGAGGTTACATAATAGTGATCAATAAATGGGATTTATCAAAAAATTTAGGTATAAATACAAATACAATCACAGAAAGAATTTTTGATAGATTCAAATTTATGAGAGGAGCTCCTATAATATTTACCTCAGCAAATACTGGATATGGAATAGATTATATAGCTCCAACTATAATGAAAGTTTGGTCAGAATTTAGCAAGAAAATCAATGACGTTGATCTAAATAGCGAACTGGTTAAGTGCATTAGTAGTAATCCCATACCAAGATCCGGTAATCAAAAACCAAAGATTTATAAAATTACTCAAGTCAGAACAGCGCCTCCAACGTTTTCTGTGGAATCTCGGCAACCTAAATTAATACATTTTTCTTACAGAAGATATCTAGAAAATCATTTTAGGAAAGAGTTCGGTTTTGATGGAACTCCTGTAGTTATGAATTTTAATTCTAAAATCAAATGAATAATTTACTAATTGGATTTATATGCATAATTATAGCCTACCTTATAGGTTCTATACCTACTGGTATCATATTAGGAAAAATTTGGAACAAGAAAGATATTAGACAATATGGTAGTGGTAGTACTGGTGCAACTAATGTAATGAGGACCATTGGGTACAAAGCAGCTGTAATCGTTTTAATTATTGATGTCCTAAAAGGTGTGCTTGCTGTATATATTAGTTCTATTATTAGCAATTATGAATGGGTATATTCAATATCCGGTATTTCAGTAATAATAGGTCATATAATACCAATTTTCGCTAAATTCAGAGGTGGTAAAGGAGTAGCAACCGGAGTGGGAGCGATGATGTTAATTAACCCATTTGGTATCATAGGTTTAATTATTGGGATTCTAACAATATTAATATCACGTCTAGTATCATTTGGATCTATAATAGGTTGTATTTCAGGGATGATTATAATGTTAATCATTCATTTATTCCTAAATAATCAAAAATCATATTGGGATTTGATCTTTTTCATTTTTGCTACAATCATTATTTTGGTTAGTCATCATGAAAATATAAGAAGACTAATAAAGGGTAATGAAAGTAAAATTTTTGAAAAAAATAAAAAATTAAAGTGAATAAAAGAATAACACAATCAGTAGTAATCGGTGGTGGTTCTTGGGGTACTACCATTGCACTTGGTTTAATTAATAATAATAAAAATACAATATTAATAACCTCTTCCTCAAAAAATAATCAAAATGAAAAATTTAGTAAACTGCAAATTTCTGAAAGATATGATGAAATCATTCCAAAATGTGATCTAATAATTTTTGCAGTTCCATCACATGGGTTACGAAAAAGTGTGGCAAAAATATCACCATATATATCACCTCATACTTTAGTTCTCTCAGCGACAAAGGGATTAGAAAATTCAACTAATAAAATTTCTACAACTGTAATATCAGAAGAATTAATAAATTTAATCCCTAAAAAACAAATTGGTGTAATGTCAGGACCAAATCTAGCTAAAGAAATACAAGAAAATAAAATTGCTCTTACAACTATAGCTTATCCTAAAATTTCTAATGCAAAAATTGTACAAAATTATTTTAGTTCAAAAATTTTTAGACCATATACAAGTACAGATCTTATAGGTGTGCAATATGGTGGTTCATTAAAGAATATTATTGCAATAGCCTCCGGTTTTTTAGACCAATCTAATTATGGTGATAATTCTAAATCTTCATTACTTGTTAGAGGATTAAATGAAATGAAAATTTTAGGAGTTTCACAAGGAGCCAAAGAAGAAACCTTTTATGGATTAAGTGGTATAGGAGATTTAATCACTACATGCTACTCGAATCTTAGTAGAAACTATCAATTCGGAGTATTAATTTCTGATGGTTTTAGTGTTAATCAAGCAAAGGCTAAAATAGTTCAAACCATTGAAGGAATTGATACTGCTAGATCAGCTTATAATTTAGGGAAAAAAAATAATCTTGAACTTCCAATAATATATTCTATTTACAAAGTTATACATAAAAATTCCTCTCCAGAAGAAGTTATAAGTAAACTTATGTCTAGAACATTAAAAGAAGAGAGTCCTTAACTAATATTTTGATTAAGGAAAAATGATGATACTATTGCAGCGGTCTCTGTTCTAAAAATATTATTTCCTAAAGACAATCTTTCAATCTTATTTAATCGAAAAATCTCCAATTCTTCTTTAGTAAATCCTCCAGGGGGACCAATAAAAAGGCAAATATCCTTTTTTGTGTTTTTTATTTCATTAATTTTATTTATATGGTCTTCACCAGATATATCCATTACAAATTTATGATATTCTTCATTCGAATTTATAGTAGTTTCTATACTAATTGGATTGGAAATAACAGGAATATTTAATCTATTACTTTGTTCTGACGCTTCTATTAATATTTTATTCCATCTACCAATTTTCTCATTAGAAATAATACTATTTGAAGATCCTTGAACTCTTGATGTTATAAGTGGAATTATTTTTTTTACCCCTAATTCTGTACATTTTTCTAATCCAAATTCAAATCTATTATTTTTACAAATACCTATAGCTAAAATAAAACCTTTAGATTTTTTATTACTTCTACTGAACATAAACGGTATAACAAACACTAAATTCTTTTCTATTTTAGAAATTTTTGCATACCATTCTTCCTCATAATTATTGAAAATTATAACTTGATCCTCTTTTTTCATTCTTAGAACTTTAATAATTTGTTTGGATTGTAAATCAGACAAATTTAATTCTTCATTTTTAACGATATATCTTGGAATGTAAAATCTATGTATCTTCATTATTTTTTTTTACTTCTAATAAATTCCAATCATTAATTTTTTTTTGATTAATAATTCGTCCTCCATTATTACAAAAAGACTTAATCACATCCGAAATTTTCTCATCTAAGATACCTGAAACAATTACTAAACCAGTAGATTTTACTGCATGCAAAAGCATTTTAGATAAAGAAATAATAATTTCACTAGAAATATTTGCAACAATTATATCTTGACTACTACATGGTACATTTACGTTGGGTAAAGAACTTTTTAAAATTAGGGTGTTTTGCTTTATGTTTGCTAAAGAAATATTTCTTCTTGTGGATTTTATAGAATCATCATCTATATCCATAGAGATAACCTTTGAGGCTCCTAACATAAATGAGGCTATAGATAATATTCCAGAACCAGATCCCAGATCAAGAACTGAATCATCCTTATTTAAATTATTTTCAAGAGATTCTAAACACATTCTTGTTGTGGGATGATGTCCTGTCCCGAAAGCTAAACCAGGAATTAAAGGAATTAGAATTTTTGATTCATCATAATTAGATATAGAATTTGGAATTATCATTAATTTTTTACCAATACTAATAGAGGAAAATTCTTGTTTATTCCACATATTTTCATCAACAAATTTTTTTTTAATCTCACCTATTGGATGTAAATAATTAATGAGTTTTATACTAATATCAATTAATTCTAATGAAGCATTTGAAGAACTATAATCAATCCAACATTTTACAGTCTGTAAATTCAAACCATAGTTTTTGATTGGTGATTCTATAATTGCGATTTTATCATTAGAATATTTTGAAAATATTTGACAAACAGGTTCTACAAATTCATTTGGTGCATCTATTGAAATTTCTAACCATTTTTCAACCATATAAATTTATTTTTTACCTTTAAAAGCATCCTTAACCTTATTTAAAATATCTTCTTCTTTATTATTGAAATCATTAAAACCCATAGATTCACCAAAAGTCTTAAGTATTTGCTTCTGTTCAGAGTTTAATTTAGTAGGAGTTAATACTTTCAAAGTAATGATGAAATCTCCTCTTTTATCTGGCCGCCTTAAAAAAGGTATTCCATAAGATTTTAAGCGGAGAATTCTTCCTGATTGAGATCCAGCAGGAATATCTATATTTTGCTGTCCATCTAGAGTATTAATCAAGATATTCCCACCTAATGTTGCAGTTACAAAATTTACATCAAGATCCATCAAGATATCATTATTTTGCCTAACAAAATGATTATGTTTAAGGATTTTAATAAGAATATATAAATCACCGTTTTCTGATCCAGATAAAGAAGGTTCTCCATCACCCTTCATAACAATCCTTGATTCATTATCTATACCTGGTGGGATAGTGACTTTAATTCTTCTCCTAATATTTTCAGTTCCTTTCCCCACACATTTAGAACATGGAGTATTAATAGATTGGCCTAATCCTCTACAAGATTGACAAGTAGTGACTTGTTGAAATTGACCAAAAACTGTTCTTTGGGCTTGAGAAATTTTACCCGAGCCAGAACATGTATTACATGAAGAAATTTCAGATCCAGGTTCAGCGCGTGATCCTCTACAAATTGAACATTTTTCTAATCTTCGGATATCTAATTCTCTTTCAATCCCAAATACAGAATCTTCAAAAGATATTTCCATTACAAACTCTAAGTCTCTACCTTTTGATGCATTTGATGAAGAAGATCCTCCAAAAAAACTATCAAAAATGTCTCCAAAACCGCCAAATCCACTATCGAAACCTTCAAAACCCTTCCCAAATTCCCTATTAACACCTGAATGACCAAATTGATCATAAAGTGATCTTTTTTCTGGATCACTAAGTACCTGATACGCCTCATTAATTTCTTTAAATTTATCCTGTGCTTCAGGAGATTTATTTCTGTCGGGATGATATTTCAGGGCAAATTTACGGAAAGCTTTCTTTATATCATCAGAAGAAGCATTTCGAGAAAGCCCCAATGTTTCATAGTAATCTTGTTTTTGTGTAGACATTAAAAAGTCATATTATTTAGTTAGTAAATTATTCTATATATATATTATATGAGGATATTATCGTTTAACTAAATAATATTTAAGAGATTCAATACAATTACAAATTAATAATTTTGGTAATGTAAAATAATAAAATAATCATTTAAACATATATTTAGGAGATAAATTTCATGGAAATAAAGTGGCTTGGAGAATCATCAATTTTTATCAAAACAAACATATCTACTTTATTAGTTGAGCCTACAAAAGAAATCTTAGATTCGAATATAAAAGAACACAATTTAATATGCCTATATTATCAAGAAAAAAAAGAGTTAAGGTCAAACAGCGATTATAATTTATTTTCTGGACCTGGAGAGTACGAATCTGGTGGAATAGCATTAAGGGGAATACCTACCGCAGGCACAACTGTAAATTCAGAAAAAATAATTAACACAATTTACAATGTTGAATTAGAAGGTATGCAAACAGCATTTTTTGGACGACCATCATCAAAATTTACAGACAATGTAATAAGAGAACTAGGGAAAGTAGATATACTGATCATACCTTCGAATGATCAAATTTTAGATTCTGATCAAATAGCTTATGCAGTTCGTGAGATCGAACCTAAATTAGTTATTCTTTCAAATCATGGAGAATCTGGAGTAATTTCAAATAACGTGAAAAATTTGGTATCTGAATTAGGAACCCAAATAGACATACCTGTAAACAAATTAAATGTAGCAAAATCTAATTTAACTGAAAGTAGACAAGTTATAGTATTAGAGGAAGTACTATAATTTTATTTAATTTTACGTAGTTTCCCAATACCAAACAATATAATAGGAGTTAGCAATAATCCTATGATACCTAAGCTACCGGTACCTTCACTGTTTGCACTACAAAATCCGCCACCATCAGATTGAGAATTTAAAGCAATTTGTTCTAATAAAAGATTTTGAGCAGTAACAGTAGCTTCTAAATCTACTAAAGGGGTTGGAGTAGGCGTTGAAGTAGATGTTTGGGTAGGTATTGGTGTAGCAGTAGCAGTCCTGGTTGGAGCAACAGATGGTATAGGTGTAACTGTCGGAGTAGAAGTTTCAGTTGGTAATGGCTCAGGTGTACTAGTAGGAGTTGGAATTTCAGTAGGTATTGGTGTAGGGTCAGGTATTGTAGGGAAAACTAATAAATAATCACTTCTATAAAGATCATCAACATATGATTCAGCTTGAGAGGCTGATATATCAGAAATATAAAACTTTAATTCCTTACCAAGATATTTTTCTAAAATAGGATCAATAGTTAAGAAATAACGACCATCATATACAACAGCTGACTGAGATACATAATCATCTAATACTGCGTATATTTCAACACCATCAGATACAGCTTTACCATTGGTAATAGCTCTACCTTCGAAATAAGAAGGCTTCAGTATAATAGGAGCTGGTGTAGCTGTAGGAACAAGAGTAGGGGTTGGTGTTGGAGGTAAAGGTGTGGATGGGAAAGTTAAATCAATCTTTCTTAATTGAGGTAACGTCCAAAGAGGGTCGGTGGTACCATCGGAATTTTTAAACATATATATTTCGGTTTGATCAGCAATAATTTGATCTTGTAAAATAAATTGAATAGATTTACCTATATATTCGTTAGGTGCGTCAACAAATAAACCATGAAACATAGAAGTTTTAAATTCACCAATTTGAACAGGTTGAGATTCCCAATCATCTATTCTAGCTTTTATAAAATAATTATCAGGGTTAGAAGTACCACTAACATCAACATTTCCATAAAAAGTAAGAGATGTAATAGATGGGACTTCTGAACTAGCTGATACTATACCGGATGTCATTATAAGAGATAAAATCAAAATGGAAAAACCACTGATAATTTTTTTATAATGCTTCATAAAATAACCTCAATACTAGTATTTATATATATATAAAGATTTTATATATAGATTATCTACAATTATAGAAATGTTCGCACAGTAAGTTTAATACGTATTTAATAAACTGAATAATATTTTCTTAAAAAGAAAAGAGCCCCTTCAAATTGAAGAGGCTCTTTTTCATACAATCACAATCGTAATCGCATAAAGTTTCGGTTTATTTACGGTACAATGTCCGGTGTTGAGCCGTCGCTTTGAGCTTTTACGTATAACCATAAACCATCACCAATAGTGGCATTGGTTTGGTTATCAGCAAGATTTAGACCATCAAATTCAGCAGATGCAGCTAAGTATTTATAACCCTTAGTTACAGTCGTACCTGCAATGTAGTCAAACAAATCTTGGTTTGTTGACGAACCATCTATATTCACAGCAAGTTGCGTACCAAAGTCTGACTTTTGAGTTTGAATCTTGTCTTGGTCAACTACACCAATCAAGTTCCAACCAGCAACTACTGGTATAGTGATTAGAGCTGGTCTAACATCACCTGCACCTGAAGGTCCAGATAACGCTACAGTCTGATCTTCAAAGTCTGAAGACTCAACCCAATATCCAGCACCAGCTGTTATATTTTCTAACTTAGGAGTTGTCTGACTAGTCCACACACCTTCAGCTTGAGAAGCAATTCTCCATGGCTGTTTAGGTGTAGTAGCTGAGTATGTAACAACCTGCTTGATTCCTGTGTTAGAGAATACATTAGCAATTGCTGTATCTACTGGATCTGAAGGTACTGAAATCAAGTTCCAACCTGCGTACAGAGTCATCTTGAAGTCAGTTCTAGCAGACTTAGTTACTGTCAATGTGTCAGTATCAGTGTTACCAGCAGAGTCTTTTGTTTTGATTACAAATTTGTGTTTTCCAGTGGCAAGTGCTTCACTCGGTCGATAGAACCAGGTTATACCATTTGCACTAGAAACCAAATCAGCAGCTATGTCTACAAGGTCGACTCCATCTGCACCAGCATCTACTGTAGCAGAGGTAATAGTAAGAGCAGTTGACTCTCTATCCTCAGCTGCAGTTCCTGAAGCTGCAAAATCAAACTGTATGTAAGGTCGATCTTGTGTAGTTGTAGCCGGAGACATAGCGGCGTCACCAACTTTACTGTCTAGAGTATAAACGTATGTGCTAGTCTTAGTGTCACCACCAGCTGTTGTCTCGTTAGAGGCAAGGTCAGTAGCTAGTACACGAATAGCCATTTTTCTAGATTCAGTAGAAGTTCCAGACGAATTTGTATTATCTAGAACTATAGAGTAGGTGTTACCACCTTTAGCAGTAGCTACACCAGATCCTCCACCACTACCAGTAGCGGCAGTTCCACCTTCACCAGCTGTGTAGTTATTTTGGATAGGGTCTGTGTTAGCACCACCATCATATCCTTGTTCAGTTACCCAAACAGATGGGTTACCATTCAAAGATTCATCAGCAACAATAGTTACTGTCATTTTATTCTTTGTAAGCGACTCAGGGCCTGTAGCTTCACCAGCAGCACCTAGACCAGAACCTGTTCCAGTTGTTATAGTCAAAACTGGAGGAATTCCATCAGTAGCGCCCGCTATGCTTCCTGAATCTGTAACGTTACCTGCTTTGTCAGATATAGATCCAACAATTGTAACCTTAGGCGTGTCATTTGAAGGAATAGTACCTTCTAATGTCAAGTAAACGTCAGCATTGTTTACGCTAGCTGCAGTTGGGACCTTAGCTCCACCTGTATCAAGTGTTATTGAGAAGTCCGAAGCAGCAACAGTATCAGCATCAACATTTCCGTCAAAAGTTACTTTCACAGATTTACTGTTAGCTTTATCTTTTTTAAGAGTAGAATCATACTCTTTTCCTGTTATAGCAGAAGAAAGAGTAGGAATAACTTGGTCGATCTTCACATAGTGAGGAGCGTATTTAGCGAACACACCATCTACATTAGTGGTTGCTGTGTCTGAGTCAGAGTAACCATAGTTACCAGCCATATCTCTAACCTGTACCTGGAAGTCGACTGTGTCATTTACTGTCACACCGGCTAATAGGTCAGTTGGTAGAGCATCTGGGTAGTTATAAGTCCAAGACTTACTGGTTACACCATCAACCCAAGTTGTTACGTTCACGTTAGCTTTGTTACCTGCAGCCTTAACTGTACCAGTAGCACCAATTACGTCTTTGTAATTAGTTGCGGTAGTGTCGTCTTCAGCTTTATCAACGTGAAGTTCAAATGTACTTACATCTATTCCTGACTCGGTATCAGCTAAAGAACCAGCAAACGAAGGTGTTCGTGTCTGGATTTCAGCTTTATTAGTAGGAGCAGTAATATCAGCAGTAGGAACAGTTGTATCTATCTTCATAGAAGCTGTTCGAGCAACATTTGTTGATCCTGATTTTGTAGCTGCATCAGTGTAAGTTATAGTTACTGGACCGTTTATAACAGGTAGGTTCTGTACTGCAGTTTCTGATGTTGTAACAACACAGTCTGCAAGAGTCGCACAGTTTGCACCACCATTTGGATTCCAAGCAGAATTAGCAGCAATAATACCTTTAGTAGTATCGTGCTGTCTTAACCATATCTTGTTATCGAAACGACCAGTATTGTATCCAGTCTCAACCAGAGGAATAGTTACGGCAGTAGATGCCACAACACTCTTCATAGTTACGAGAGCTGTGTTTTTAGCTGATTCCTTAAATGTAATATCAACTAAACCTGTGTATACGATATCATTTACACCATCGTTAAACGTCACATTTGCTGCGTTCTTTGACACCTGGATAATAGGTGCGTTAGTACCATCACCATTAAAGGTAATAGCATCAACCTGAATTCCACTCAATGCACTAGAAGATCCAGTAGCAAGAAGTGAGAAATCACTAACAGCTCCAACGTTTACTTTAGTAGATTGATCTTTTAACTGAATAGATAATTTTTCACCAACGGAAAAGTCATCAGTACCAGTTATAGTACCAGTTATAATTATTACACCTGACTGATTTGTAACTACACAAGCATGTGCGGCAGCTTCAGCGACAAAAGCCGCAGCTCCTGTACATGATCCACCCATATCAGCGTCAAGACCTAGGTTAAATCCAGATGATTGAATAACACCCGAAGGTGTAGCTATTCCAGTGAATTTACTAGTTGAGGGTCCGTTATCCGATACAGTACTCGTAGTATTCAAGTCAGAGTCTGTAACAGTCACAATCATCCAATCATAGTTTGCACCTATGTTTCGGACTCCTGTGTTTGCGTATGTAGAGTATACATTCGCAGAGTATTTTCTACCGGTGGGTGGCGATGACTCAGTAGTGAGTGTTGATGATTCGTTTGTAACATACACACCTCCATCAGCAGCAGCGCTAACGCCCGTGCTGGTTGAAAGTCCTGCGTAAGCTACAACAGAAAACACCAATATTGCCAATCCGGCTAACCATTTTACTGAAAGCTTCACAGCCTCAGTCCTCCTTTATTTTCTCGTGTTCCCTCCCACTCCAAAAGACAGAAGACAAGCAGTTCATCATCAATAAAATATTTTTTATGTTTGACTTCTGCCATTCGCTTATGTAGGTGGTTGAAAACTCGAAGGTTTCCGATTCTGTCGGACTTAGCTAAATCTGTAATTAGATATATCTAAGTTGCCGGTTCCGTCATAACTTTCGTTCAAGATATTATTCCAGCGAACCGGCGCGCGCGGAACATAATCTTGGGACATGCCAATGTGATTTAATCATTGTTATGAAAACAATGTCAAGTCATATTGCATGTCTCTAATTTATTTCATTAAAAAAAAGAGATACACGCTAACGTGTTAATAATCATAATTTTCTTAACGAACATAAGAAAAATATACGTAATGTAGAGTATAAATGTCAATGATATATAGGGCAGATTTACACAAAAATAACATTTTTATTAATTTTTATGAAATGATTATTTTTTTTCTGGTTTGGTAATAGAAGCTAAAAATTCTTTATTACTCTTAGTTTTAGATAATCTTTCTAAAATTCTTTCCCCAGCTTCAGTAGGGTTATTTTCATCATTTCCAAGAATTGCCATCATCCTTCGTAATAACCAAACTTGTTTTAAAGTTTCCTGATCTTGTAACAATTCTTCATGTCTAGTTCCACTACGTTCAATATTTATTGCAGGCCAAATTCTTCTCTCTGCCATCGATCTATCAAGATGAAGTTCCATGTTCCCCGTACCCTTAAATTCTTCATATATTAAGTCATCTAACCTAGAACCAGTATCAATTAACGCCGTTGCTATAATCGTCAAACTTCCAGCTTCTTCACAATTCCTTGCTGCCCCAAAGAAACTTTTAGGAGGATATAATGCCACTGGATCCATACCACCTGAAAGTGTTTTTCCACTACTTGGTAAAGCTAAATTATATGCTCTAGCTAATCTTGTAAGGCTATCTAGAAGCACCACAACATTTTCTCCATTTTCAACTAATCTTTTTGCCCTCTCAATAGCATCTTCAGCTGTTCTACAATGATCTTGAACTGGTTCATCAAATGTAGAACTATATATTTCCCCTTTAATAGATCGTTTCATATCGGTAACCTCTTCAGGCCTTTCACCTATTAAAGCAACAATAATGTATGTTGAAGGAGAATTTTCTGAAATTCCTTGAGCGATTTGTTTAAGTAAAATAGTTTTCCCAGCTTTTGGTGGGGCAACAATTAATGACCTTTGTCCTTGACCTATTGGGGAAACTATATCTATGATTCTAGTAGAAAGTAATTTGGGATCAGATTCAGTAATAAATTGTTTGTCAGGATATACAGAAGTTAATTTTTCAAATTTTGGTCTGTTCATCGCCCTTTCTGGATCAATACCATTAACAATCTCCACACGTAATAAACCATAATATTTCTCCCCTTCACGTGGAGGTCTGACTTGGCCAGCCACCAAATCTCCAGTACGAAGACCAAAACGCCTTATTTGACTGTGAGAAACATATACATCATCAGATGTGCTCTGACGTCCTGGGGTTCTTAAAAAGCCATATCCATCGTGAAGAATATCTAAAATTCCTGCACCAACTAATTGACCTGTTTCTTCTGCAGCTATACCTAAAAGTTCAATAATTAAATCTGACCTTCTTAAAGGTATCTTTTTTATTTCTTTTTCAGAGGCAAGCTTAATTAATTCTTGATCTGTTTTAACACCTAAGTTACCTAAATCAGGTAAATCTATATTTTCATTCTCGATGTTATCTTCTGGAAATCCAGAATTTCTATTGTTATCCGAGTTGCTTCGGGCTCTACGTTTTGGACGACGATTGGATTGAGTTCTAGTAATGGGAGTCAGGGCTTTTTCCTTTGTATTATTTGATTTACTAACCCAAAATTATCTTTCTCCAGAATATTTTGTGAAATTTCAATAGAGTGGATTAGTTTTAGTGACGCTTTTGTGGAAAGTAAGTTCTCAAGAGAGACATAACGTAAAAACAAAAAATAAATTCTGACTAAACAGTGATAAAGAAATCACAATCACATCATAAACATACTACGTCACATCAGTGTTGTAATATAACACAAAACTATTATAACAAAAAATATCCAAACATACTAATATTGTAATTTCTAATCAAATAGAATACGTTGCTCACCTTCAAGAACTGTATTATTGGATACTCTGATAAATTCACTAAATAAAGGGTGAGGTCTCTCAGGTCTAGAACCAAACTCAGGATGGAATTGACTCCCTAACATGAATGGATGTTCTTTTACTTCTACAATTTCTACCAAAGAATCATCTGGTGAGGTTCCAGAAGAAACTAAACCTGTCACTTCTAATCTTTCTCTATAAATATTATTTAGTTCATATCTATGTCTGTGCCTTTCACTGACTAGTTCAATCCCATAAGCTTTTCTTGCAATAGTTCCAGTTCTTAATTTACAATCATAGGATCCTAATCTCATTGTACCGCCAGTAGATTTTAAATCCTCCTGACCTTCCATAAAAGAAATTACAGGATCATTAGTATCTTCTGCCATCTCAATAGAATTAGCATCCTTAATTCCAAGGACATTCCTAGTAAACTCTATAACCATTATTTGCATACCTAAACATAAACCTAGATAAGGTATCTTATTTTCTCGAGCATATTTTGCGGTAATAATCATTCCTTCAATACCTCTTGAATCAAATCCTCCAGGTACTATAAAACCATTAACGTCACCAAATAAATCTATAATATCCGTATCTTCTCTCTCTATATCTTCCGCGGCGATCCATTTGATTTTTACGACTAATTTATGGAACATAGCTGAATGATTAATAGCCTCTATTACTGACATATATGAATCACGTAATTCAACATATTTACCAACGATACATATTGTTATTTCTGGCCAATTTGTAGTATCTGAAGAAGTTATTTTTTCCCATTCTGTTAAATCTATACTAATCTTAGGAAAATTAAATTTTTCTGCAATTATCTTGCCTAATCCTTGATTTTCTAAATGAATCGGTACTTTATATATATTATCTAATGTAGGCAAACTAATAACGGCATCCTGTCCAACATCACAATAAAGAGCAATTTTATTTTTTACAGATTCAGCAATATCTATATCGGCTCTACATAATATCGCATCCGGCATAACTCCCATACCTCTAAGTTCTTGTACACTATGTTGAGTTGGTTTCGTTTTTAACTCATCAGTAGAATTTAAATATGGCAAGAGAGTAATATGAATATAAAAGGTGCTTTCTTGACCTACAATTCTCCTCATTTGCCTTATCGCTTCAATAAATGGCTGCCCTTCTATATCTCCTATAGTACCACCAACTTCTACTATCACTACATCAGATTTTGATTCATCTGAAAGTCTTAATAATCTAGATCTGATAGCATCAGTTACATGAGGTACAGTTTGTATAGTGCCTCCTAAATATTTACCTTTACGCTCATTTGATATTACTTCTGAATATATTTGTCCTGCCGTGACGTTAGACATTGAGGTAAGCTCAACATCTATAAATCTTTCATAATGCCCAAGATCTAAATCTGTTTCAGAGCCATCAACGGTTACAAATACCTCCCCATGTTGGTAGGGAGACATTGTTCCTGGGTCAACATTCAGGTATGGATCCAATTTCATTATTGCAACAGACAATCCTCGACTTTTCATCATCTTTCCTATTGATGCAACAGTAATCCCTTTACCTAAGGAACTAACAACCCCTCCAGTGACAAAAATAAAACTTGACAAAAATTATCTCCAATTAAAACAAAAAAATAACCTTGTTAAAAATAACACTAAATAACTTTATCAAAAAAAAATAAAATCTCGTTTTTAATAGCATCAGGAATTAAATAATTATGTTCAAGAATATAAAATCATTATCAAGCATTCTCTAAAAATACTTTCCCAACAAATAATATGGCTGAAATAAAGAAAGAAAATATTAAACATATAGCACGTTTATCTTATTTGCATCTAAGTGAAAAAGAACTAGAGCTAATGCAAAATGACTTAAACGATATATTAGATAAATTTCAAAAATTATCTACTATAGATACTGAAAATACACTACCTACAGGTCACCCATCAGATGTTTTCTCAGAAATGAGAGAAGATAAAGAATCTGAATCATTGTCAAAGGATGAAGTTTTACAAAATGCACCTAATAAGAATGAATCTTTCATCATAGTTAAGCCAGTATTAGATTAAAGTTCAAAATCGAGAATTCTAAGTTGTCAGACGAAATATTATATAAAAACATTTCAGAACTAAGAAATATGCTAGATAAAGAAATTATTTCTTCAGTGGAATTAACTCAAGAGTTTTTGAATAGATCAAAAAAAATCAATCCTGAAATAAATTCAGTCATTAGCCATACAGAAGAATATGCAATGAAATCTGCCCGAGAAGCAGATATGGCAATTAAAGATCAAAAAACTAAATTTCTAACTGGTATCCCAGTTATGATTAAGGATAATATATCCACTAAAAATATAGAAACAACTGCAGCTTCCAAAATATTAAATGGATACATACCACCTTATGACGCAACAGTAATAAAAAATTTACTAAATGATAAAGCAATAATATGTGGTAAAACAAATCTCGATGAATTTGCTATGGGTTCATCTACTGAAAACTCTTCATTTGGAGCTGTAAAAAACCCATTAGATTTAAGTAAGGTACCAGGTGGAAGTAGTGGAGGATCTGCTGCTAGTGTAGCTGCTGGGCAGTGTGTTTTTGCATTAGGTTCTGACACTGGTGGAAGTATAAGACAACCTGCTTCTTTTTGTGGAGTAATAGGAATGAAACCTACTTATGGATTAGTCAGTAGGTTTGGACTTATCGCATTCGGAAGTTCATTAGATCAAATAGGACCTCTTTCTAGAAGTGTTGAGGACTGTGCAAATATATTAAATTCTATTTCTTCATTTGATCAAAAAGACTTGACTTCATTAAGAAGACCTTTCAATAATTTTGGAGAAAAAATAGGCGAGTCAATTGAAGGTTTAAAGATAGGAATACCTAAAGAATATTTAGTTGAAGGTATTGAATCTGGAGTTAGGATAGCATATGAAAATTCTCTTAAAGAACTAGAAAAAAGTGGCGCAATACTAGAAGAGATTTCTCTACCATTATCTGAATATGCATTAGCAGTATATTATATAATTGCTCCAGCCGAAGCTTCCTCAAATTTATCTAGATATGATGGAATTAAATATGGTAAATCTACAGATATAGCAAAAAATTCTATAGAACACACACTCCGTTCTAGAGGTGAAGGTTTTGGAAATGAGGTAAAAAGAAGAATTTTATTAGGTACATATGTTTTATCAGCTGGATATTATGATGCTTATTATCTAAAGGCACAAAAAGTCAGGACTTTGATAAGAGAAGAATTTCAAAAAGCTTTCAATAAATTTGATGCTATAATAACACCTACTACTCCAAATGTAGCATTTAATTTAGATGAAAAAATTAATTCCCCATATCAAATGTACCTAAATGATGTTTGTACTATTCCAGTAAACATAGCTGGACTACCAGCAATTTCTATACCAAATGGTATTGATAATAATTTACCAACTGGTTTACATATAATAGGACCACGTATGGGTGATCAAACAGTAATTCAAATAGCACACCACTATGAAAAAATTTCTCAATGGAAAATAAAACCAAAGATTTAACATAAAATGAATAGTTTTAAAAAAATATTTATAATCTTAATGATATTAATTTTTTCTATACATATTTCATGTGTAGAAAATGAACAGGATTTAAGGCCAACTCAACAAATTATTAACTCTGAAGATTTCCAAATTTTAGAAGGACCTCCTCCCCTTCCATTTATATTCAATGGTAAATTTACTATAGATAATAAACCAGGACCTGCTGGAATTACAATTTTTGCTCAAATAATTGATGGAGGTTCACCAATAGCAGTAACTGAAAATGGTTCTTACAGACATATAATTTTATCTCCTGTAAGTCAAAAAGATTTAGAACATGGAATTATTCATTTTTATTTAGGTGATCGAGAAGGAAATTATGTTGAATCAGACCAAATATTTAAATTAAAAAAAATCAATAATCCTACTACAATAAATTTAGATTTAAATTTTTCGAATATTCCCACTAAATAATTATGATCAGAAGCTTAAACGGGAAAAAACCAATAATTCATAAGGATGCATTCATTTCAGAAGCAGCTTATTTAGTAGGTGAAATAATTATAGAAGCCGATGTTAGTATATGGCCTGGGGTAGTTATACGTGCTGATTCAGGAAAAATTATCATAGGAAAAGGAACAAATATTCAAGATAACTCAGTTCTTCATGCAGACGATGATGCTTTCATAGGAGAATATGTGACTATTGGGCACAGGGTAATTTCCCATGCCAAAAAAATTGGAAATTTAAGTTTGATAGGTAACGGTTCAATCATAAATGATGGTGTTATTCTTGGAGAAAAATGCCTAGTTTCTTCAGGAAGCACTCTAACTGAAAATAAAAGTTTCCAAGATAAGGCATTAATAAGAGGTACTCCTGGAAAAACTATAGGTTTAATTAGAAAGCGACATGAACAATTAATGTTTTATGCAAATAGCTCTTACATAAAAAGAATAGAATTATATAAAAATTCTGGATTACATATGGAATAACTACATTACTTCTGGAGCATTCATACCCATCATATTTAAAACCTTAGAAAAAGTAATCCTACTTGCTTCAACTAATTTTAATCTTGCAGCACTTAAATCATTTGGTTTTTCGTCTTTTGGAATTACTCTACATTGTTCATAAAATTTTTGTAATGACTTTGCAAGACTTAATGAATAATGAGCTAAATGATGAGGCTCAAGTTGTTCTGCAGCATAAGTGATAATTGTAGGAAATTCTATTATTTTTCTGATTAAAGATATCTCAGATTCGTCATTTAATAACAAAACATTCCCATTAGACTTTAATCCAAGTGATTCAGCTGATTTTTGAATTCCACATAACCTAGCATGAGCATATTGAATATAAAATACAGGATTATCTGAAGATTGTTTTTTAGCAAGAGATAAATCAAAATCCATTTGAGACTCGGAAGAACGACTTAAAAAAATAAATCTGCATGCATCTACACCAACTTCAGTTATCAAATCATCCACTGTGGTAATTACTCCCTTTCGTTTACTAAATTTCAGCAAATGATCACCATCTTTAAAATTCACAATTTGATTTAAAATAATTTTTAATCTTTTTGAATCAATATCCAATGCTTCCATAGCATATTTCATTCTAGAAACATGAGCATGATGATCAGCCCCCCAAATATCAATAACCAGGTCAAAATTTCGACTCTTAAATTTATTATGATGATATGCTATATCTGTACCGAAATATGTAGGCCCTCCTTGGTCACTTCTTATTAAAACTATATCTTCTTCCAAGCCTAATTTAGTACCTAAAAACCATAAAGCACCATCTTTATTTATTACTAATTCTTTATCGTTTAATACTTTAATTATTGAATCAAAGTACCCGGAATCTAATAATTTTTTTTCTCTAAACCATTCTTCATAATTTACACCTAATTTAGATAATGTCGATTTTATATCATTTAATATAGAATCTAGAACATGGGGAGAAAGAAATTCTATAGCTTTATCTTTAGGCATTTCAATAGGTAATTGTTCGAAACGATCATACAAAGATTTTGCTAATTCAATTAAATATTCTCCGGAGTACAGTTCTTCAGGTTCTTGTATATTTATTCCAGCTTTTTGTTGATACCTATAAAATAAACTTTCTAAAAATAAACGCATCTGATTTCCTGCGTCATTAACATAATATTCTTTATGAACTTTATGTCCTTTAGATTTAAGAATGTTTGCCAAAGTACTACCAATAACAGCTCCACGAGCATGCCCTATATGAAGTGGACCTGTTGGATTTACACTTACAAATTCTAATTGAATATTCTTTGTATCTATTGCATTTATATCTCCATATTTTGACCCTAGATCAATAACTTCTTGAATACTTTTTTGGAGCCATTTTTCAGAAAAAGTGAAATTTATGAATCCAGGTTTGATA
>MDTE01004809.1_pt1 | contig 60003 bp, 56 predicted proteins | sample 811231 | NCBI WGS metagenome assembly MDTE01 (sample SAMN05326651, study PRJNA326480) | marine metagenome | isolation source: seawater | place: Indian Ocean: Red Sea | collected 2010
CATTCTGTAGATCTACGACTGTTCCTCGATACACCCTCCACCGCGCAGAACGCCGCTCCGGGCACTCCTTCCTTCGCCAAGGCTACGGCAAGGCAGGCGGGATGAAAGGTTTGGACGGGAACCAATTGCACAATGGCGTTGTGTTAGATGCGGGCAAACTTCTGGAGACGGTCGGGCTGAAAGGGGACTTCGGTGACGTAGATGTCTCCCCGCGAATCCACGCAGATCCCGTGCGGATAGTCGACATACTGACCCGCCCCATCTCCTTTTTCGCCCCACCGGTGAAGGAGGTTGCCATCGAGGTCGAAAATACTGACGCGGCGAGGTGCTTCAGCGAGGTAGAGGAGATCGTCCTCCGTGATGTGGATGTTGTTTGGCGATTCGACGTTTCTCCACTCCTCCAGGAATTGGCCGTCTAGATCGAAGAGCTGGATACGATGATTTTCCCGGTCGGTGACCAGCACGCGATCACGTGAGTCGACCCACAGGTCGTGCGGGAGCGCGAACTGACTGGGTCCGGTACCCTCCTCTCCCCAGGAGAGCTCGTGATCGCCGTCGGGCGAAAAGCGGTGGATCCTATGCTGACCGTATCCATCAGAGACGAAGAGATGCCCGGTCGGGGGGGCCATGGCTTTGGTTGGACGGTTGAATGGATCTCCTGGTTGACCGGTCTCGTTCTGTGTACCCCACGTCTGGATCAGTGTACCGGCCGTGTTGAACTTGCGGACCGTATGGTCATCCGTGTCGGCGACGTAGATCTGGTCGTCCGAGTCGATCCAGATGTTGTGCGGGTTCGTGAGGATCTCGTCAGCGAGCGTTCTGAGGAAAGTCCCGTCCCGATCGTAGACCAGGATGGCTGGTGGCTCTCGGCGGGTGATGTAGACTGTGTCGCTCGAATTGACCGCCACATCGGGTACGACACCACCAAAGGGACGACCATCCGATCCCAGACCCCAGCCCTCGACGGCTTCGTATGCATAGTTGTCAGGCATTGGTTGCCTCCTGTGTCCTCACAAACTGCAGTCGACTGTTCACGCCGGGCGAATCATATACCTGAATGCGTATGCCTCCTCGAATCCCAAGCGGCTATACAGACGCCACGCCCCCTCGTTGGTCACGCTGACTGGCATGAACGCTGTCGTGGCACCCGCCTCCAGTCCAATCCGGAGCAGGCCATGTATAAGACGCGTTCCCAAGCCCCGGTTTCGGAGGGTGGGTGAGGTCCACAGCTCGGCTAACTGGAACAGACTGCCTTTCCGGACAGCGCGACCGTAGGTGCAGGGCTCATCTCCGTGCGACAGCAGACCATACCACGCAGGAAGCGTGATGCGGGACAGCGGGCCCCGTTTCATTTCGATTGCTTCGTCGGTCATTTCGGGATCGATGCGATTCAAGGTCTCGAGCCAGGTGTCCATGTTGACCGAGTCGACGTCACCGTCGGATTCCGAGATGGTTCTTGTCAGGACCTGGTTCGGATTGTGGACAACGTAACCGCGCTGACTGAGGATATCGGCGATCGCGTCCTGGTCGTCACCTTTGGTGAGTCGGAAGCTGCAGGCAAGACCACGGTCAGCATACTGCTGTTCGCAGAAGCGAACCCGGTCTTCGATCGGATCGCTACCTGGGTAGAGTGGCCATACGGAGTTTGGATTGCGGCTGACACCCCGGGTGAAACGCAGGAGCCATCCATCGTAGAGCATGCTGTCCCTAGGGGGCAGCATGCTCGCCATCGTTTCTTCGAGCCGAACAGATGAGCGAATAGGCATTGGGCCGAGATTGGGCTACGGATCGCAGTGGATCTCGTGACCTTCGCCAGGGAAGAAGAACACGTCACTGACTGCCCCGATAGCGACCCCGGTGACGTAACCCATGATCATCCCCAGGAAGAACGGGGCATAGCGACGGTAGGCCGTGAGCCCACCAAGCTGCATGATGATGCTCTTGGTCGCCCACATCAGGAAGATGCTGAAGGCGTTGTCCTGCATCTCGACCATGCCGCAGATCGTGAAGCCGATCGGGTGGATGGGGAAGCCCGTGAACCGGTATCGCAGGTAGTAGAGCACGGCGGTTATCACAGAACCGATACCCATGAACCCGAGGCGGTTCCATTCGGTGAACTTCGTTGCCGCATCCTGAAGACGCGACACGGCAAGTCTGCTGAAGCCGGCCCCGTTGAGACTCCCGACGCCCTGGAATGTGGTTCTCCCGAAGTTCGCACTCCCGACGCCATAATAGCCCTGGTAGATCACGAACCCGATGACGACGGCGGCGCCAAGGAGGCAACCGCCGAGGACGGTCGGCGCGATCGACCTCCGGCTCCGTTTCGCCATCGCCATGCTGAATCGCGGGACGTGGGCCATCTGCGTCATCGCGAATCCCTTACCGTCGGCGACGAGGCTCATGGTGAGCGTCAGGATCGAGGCCGCCTGCGGTCCCAGGTTACCCGGCCCGAAGACGTGCCACGTGAAGCCTTGAGCGGTCAAGGGGACCCGAAGGTAGACGAGCCCGCTTTCGACGACGATCCTGGACATCCCGACAAACAGGATGAGCATGGCAAAAGACCAGGCCACAGTCGGCCCGAAGCCCATGCCCGCTTTCAGGAACCAGATGATCGAGAAGAGCGAGCAGATGATGAACATGAAAGTCGCCGTTCGGTACGACATGATCTCGTCCGAGTCGTCGACGGTTTCGTCGTTCAGGAAGGCTTTCTTGAAGATGTCGCGGAAGTGGTCGCGGGCGATCCAGAATCCCCAGCCGACGAAGACGATCATGCCGCCGAAGGTCATGAAACCCATGGCGGGGTGAGCGGAGCTGTAAGGATCGTTCGCTCCGAGGTCGAGCCCGAAGCGGTTCATGATGCCAACGATCAGGATGTTGATGCCGTGGAAAAACCAGAGGCTGAATAGCACCTCGAGCTTGCAGAAGTAGCCCAGACAGAAAGTCAGGAGCACGAAGGTGGTAACGATGCTCGGGAACCCGGGCGCGATCGGAAGCACGTGCCGCCCGTATCGTCCTGCCAGGAAGGGGAACATGGGTAGGTTGATCGTGAACCAAGTAAAGACGTTCCAACCGATGATGGCAAGGGTAAGTCCGAATCCCCACTGGAAGAGACGATTCCCCGCGAGTGTCCTGAGCGTTCCGGTCGAACCGGAGACGCCCGTCAGCTCGAGCATCGCCGTGGCGACCGGGAACGACAGCTTCTCGTACTCCATCCACTGTTTCCGCAGCAGCACGCTCAGGCACAGGTGGATGCACAGGATCGAAGCGATCAGAGCACCCCACCAGAACAGGACGGTGAACCACTCCGACCAGGGGAAAGCCGTTCCTGGGACAAGTCCCTCGTAGAAGCCACGCACCGCTTCGCGGTTGGTGATCGTGGTCCAGTCCGGCATGTGGGGGAGAAGGAACTCGTCGAACCGGTTTTCCGCCGATGCGTAGTAGGCCGGCATGGTCAGCATCTGGAGGAACCAGACGGTGATCCATTCGCCCTGCATGATGGCGGCGACGAAACCGATGCAACAGACAGTCAGGAGTTCGGTAGGGGAGAAGCCGATTCCCCTCCGCTCCAGGAAGGCGTTGATCACCAGGAGGGCGACGAACGGGATCAACATTGCCATCGACAGGTGCGAGTGATCGGCCCGTGTCGAGTGCAGAATCAGGCTGGTATACGTCGGCCAGAATGGCATGAGCACAGCCATGCCGATCCCAACGATCAGCGATCGCTTGGTGATAACCGAGCTACCTTCTGCTTCCGACGAATCAGTCTGGGTAAGAGGAACTGGATCGGCTGCCAACGAGGTCTCCCAGTATAACTGAGCTTACAGTTGTACGATGCTATAATTATGTGCTCAGAAGCGGATTGGTCAACAAGACTGATCGGATTCAGAAGAGGGGCTGATCATCCACCCTCTAAGTAGGTAGGGACGTCGATCGGTTGGCCACCCCGCCGCGCTGATTCCCATCCGGCGAGTACCGGGGCGAGCGAATACAGACCATCGTGATAGTCATTCAGCATCTGGTTGTCGTCACCGGCGCGCACGGCTTCGCAGAACCGACGATCGATTTCGAACCAGGGGTTAAACTCCTCGGCCCGGTAGACAGTCTCTCCGTTCACGTCGATGTGACTGTAGCCGTGGATGCCTAGGTAGCCGTCCTCGAAGTAGACGAGGAAATTCGGCTCGCCCGACGGCTGAGCGGGGGAGGCGCTTACAAACACCATCGACATGGTGGCGCCGTTGGACATGAGGAAATTGAAGGAGGCCGACGTGGGCGCGCGGTGACGGTCAGGATCGTGCTTTAGGTAAGCCTGAGCGGTCCGGATATCCTGGCCGGATATATACCGGGAGTAGTCGACGGCGTGCGGACCCCAGTCGAAGAAGGCCGATGCGCCGCGCTCGAAGTCCCCGTGCCAGTCGCCGGAGGGACGTGGCTCGGGAATCGGGCGGATGCTCTGGAAGCGGATGTGGACGATCTCCTTGTCTGCGAGCAGGCGCTTCGCTTCGATAAAGATGGGTCGATAGCGTTCCCGGAAGCAGACGGTGCTGAACACGCCAGCCTCGCGGATGGCCACGTCGATCCGGCGCGCGACGGACATTTCCAGAGCCTGGGGTTTCTCGCTGAAGATATGGATGCCCTTCGAGGCAGCAGTTGCCTCGACATCCGTTCGCGCGAAGGCGGGGACGATCGACCACAGGGCGTCGAGCGACTCCTCTTGGAGCATCTCGTGGGCGTCGGTGTAGATGTGTGGAATGTCGAAGCGGCCGGCCGTATCCCGCACAGCCTGCTCGTTGATGTCGCTGACGGCGACGATGTCAACGCCGTCGATCTCCGCCAGGTTGGGCAGGTGTTGATTGTTCGCGAATCGACCGGCGCCGTAGACGCCGACCCGTATGGTTCGTGCCAAGGGGGGCCTTTTCAGTGTGCTCAGACGATTAAGCTGAGGATCAGTGAACGAGGCGGCGGAATGGCTCCTGCCGGGTGTCGCAAACGAGCAGTTCGTCGATGTTCTCGTTGTCCAGGCCCTGCTTGATCACCCGGAGCGACGCCTCGGCGGCTTCGGCCGTGATCAGGATGTCCTCATCCGTATGGGCCAGGGTCGGGCCAAAACCCATGTAGCCGTGGATGCCACGCTTGGCCATTTCCTGGATGAAGAGCGTGAACACCTTCGGTTGCAGGTCGGGATCCGGCAGGTCGAGGTTCAGGTTGGGCGTGGTGGAGAAGCCGGTGCAGGTTCCCGTGAGGCCTGCGGATTGGACGGCGCCATCGATCGCACGGGCCGCCTGCTCGCCCATTTCCTTGAGGCGTTTTTCGCTGTCCCGCGCTTTGAGCTCGCGGATCGTGGTTAGGGCTGCTGCAAGACCGACGTTGTCCGTCCAGTAGGAGCTGGAGATGAACATCAATCGCGCGGCTTCCATCGCTTCCCGTGAACCCACGATCGCACCCATCGGGTAGCCGTTCGATATCCCTTTGGCCAGGACCGTCATGTCGGGCGTCACGTCCAGCACCTTCTGCATCCCACCGATCGATTCTCTCCAGCCGCACGATACCTCGTCGAAGATCAGGAGCGATCCGTTTCGCTTACAGAGCTCCTTCACACCTTCGAGGTATCCAGGTTCAGGACGGTCGGAGCGAGCCGGCTCCATCATGACACCCGCAATCTGGTCCTGATGCTCGGTGAACAGCCGGCCGAGCATATCGAGGTCTCCGTAGGTGAAGGGGATAGCCGTTCCGGCGAGTGCACGGGGAACGCCGATCGGCTCGATGCCGGCGAAAGGGTACTCGCCGCTGTCCGGGTCGACGAGGTAGTTGGCCGACTGATACCAATCGTGCCAGCCGTGATACCCACAGAACAGAATGATGTCTCGGTCGGTGGTACCTCGGGCGATCCTGGCTGCGACTGCACAGGCTTCACCGCCGCCTTTCGTGTACCGGACCATCTCCGCGCTCGGGATTGTTTCGATCAGCTCGTCGGCGAGCTCGATCTCCAGCGAACTGCTCATCGAGTGCAGGCTGCCCTTATCGATCTGGGCCTTGACGGCGGCGTCGACGACCGGATCAGCGTACCCTAGGATGATCGCACCGAGCGCACGGGTCCAGTCGATAAACGCGTTCCCATCGACGTCGATGAAACGCGACCCCTTCGAGCTCTCGATGTAGAGCGGGCTGACGCCGTTCGCGAATCGCTCGGCGCGCCGGCTGATCAGCTGTACCCATCCGGGAATCCGCTCACCGGCTTTCCGGTAGAGCTCCATTGATTTCGAGACTGTCGGTTGATCAGCCATATGCCTTCTACTCCTGCCAGTCGAAGATGACGCCTAACATCGATTTCTCTCTAAGATCGGCCATGTCGTAGGCTTTGACCATCTCTGTATAGTGGAGTCGGTGCGTGATCAGCCGGCTGGGTTCGAGACGTCCATCAGCCATCAACGATAGCACGTGGGCGGCCCGACGATCCGCCTCGAGCACGTCGCTGTCCGCACGGGGATAGTCATCACCCGCCGATCCCGACGCGGCGATCAGGCTGATGCCTTTGTTGTAGAACCAGGCCATATCGAGGGGATTGAAATCCAGCGGGTCCTCGCCGCGCCCCTGCAGGCTGACGATCGAGACACGTCCGTTCTGTCTGACGACCTCGACGGCCGTTCGATACGCCGGCCAGGGATTGGCTGTGAGGATGACCAGATCGATTCCGTCACCGTCGGTGAAGGCGTCGAGCTTCCTGGCCAGGTCCGGATCACTCGACAGATAGCCGGCATGGGCGCCCATCCTGGCGGCCATGTCGAGTCGGAGGTCGCTGTTCGCGAGCGCTACAACCCTGGCCCCGTAAAGAGGGCCTAGTGCGATGGCGCCTAGACCAAGTACGCCCACCCCTACGACAGCAACGTTCTCTCCTGGACGGAACTGCGCTTTCTCGTAGCAGAGCGCACTGAGTGCATACAAGTGTGCGTAAACAGCATCCTCGGAGTCCACGCCGTCAGGCACCTTGATGATGCTGCCGTGTTGATACATCACAAACTCGGATTGATGCATCTGGCGCGTCACGATCCGGTCACCGGGACTGAATCGAGAGACATTTTGCCCCACGTTCTCGATGATCGCGAGATTGCTGTCTCCAACACCCCTCGGGTAGTCGGGGGCACCGGGTACCTGCTCGGCTCCCTCGTAGTTGCCTCTATCGGTCCCGATCTTGAAGGCGCTGATCACCGTTCGAGCCCAGATATCATCCGGCCCGAGTGCGGACGTGTCGAGAGGTCGATTTTCGATCCGCAGATCGCGGGGACCAAAGAGAATAGCAGCCTTCACAGCCTTGATGATCCTCCAATGCGAGTTTACGCAGTTCTCCAGGCGGAGGGTCTCCGGGTCCATTCACTTGACGGAACGTCGACGCTACCACCTCGCCGGGCTTATTCTCCGGCCCGAACGAGTCTAGAATGTGCGTCGATACAGCGAGACACAAACCTAGAATAGACCGCCCACGGAGGAATTCGTGAGATCCGTTCTCTTTGTCTGTAACGGAAATATCTTCAGAAGCATGATCGCCGAGCATGCGCTGCGTGCACAGATTGCCGCAGAACACGCAGATCGGGTTTCTTCAGCCGGGGTTACGGCCAATCCGCAGAAGATGCAGCCGCTTGTTCGGGCGCGCCTGATCGAAAGGGGAATCGATCCAGCAGGGCACCAGCAGCGAAAGCTGACAACTGAGATCCTGGAGGGAGCTGATCTGGTGGTGGCGATGAGCCTCGATCATCAGGCCCACCTTGCGGGGCAATACAGGCGGGAGGTCCCGTTGTTCAATCGGGTCTGCTTCGGGATAGACGAGCCGGTGCTGGACATCGGGGAGCGTTACCCTGACTGGCAGGAACGACCGGATGAGGTCGACGCGCATATCGTCGGGATGGTAGACACGGTCTGGGAAGCCATTCCCCGATTTCTGGAGAATGAGTCGAGATTCTGATCTGCGTGATCAGTCTGCCGCGCGGCGTTCCTCGTGCAGCTGAGACGGTCCAGGACGCGGCGGCTCCGTGATCAGGAAATCGGGAAGGTCGCTTATGGATCTGGACCCTAGTTGGCCCATGGTCGACAGAAGCTCGGCCTTGAACAGATTCATGACGTGGTCCGGTCCCTGGTGGCTGAGCGCTCCGAGACCATACATGAACGGTCGACCCATGATGACGAAATCAGCGCCCAGGGCTAGCATTCTGGCGATGTCCAGCCCCGACCGGATGCCCCCATCAGCGATCAAGGGAATGTCTGGGCCGACAGCTTCACGAATGGTCGGTAGAACGGTCACAGCCGACGGTGCCGCATCCAGTTGTCGGCCGCCGTGGTTGGAGACCACGACACCATCCGCCCCTGCATCGACGTAGGCAGCGGCCTCCTCCGGATCCAAGACGCCCTTTACGACGAGATTTCCCTTCCACCGTTCCCTGATTCCGCCCATGACCTCGCGCGTGATGTGTACGCCGAGCCTGTTCTTGATGAAGTGAACGGATCGCTGAATCTCGTTGCGCCGCCGCTTGAGCGTGTCCGCATCGTAGTAGGGTGCCAGGTTCACGAACTTGGGTATACCAGCCGCCAGCATCCTGAGGGCCCAGCCGGGATGTGTCATCATCTGCCAAAGATTCCCGGGGCCGAAGCTCGGCGGGACCGACAGACCGTTACGAATGTCGTGCGCACGGCGCGTCCCGTACGGTACGTCTACTGTCACGACCAGTGTCTCGTATCCGGCGTTTGTACAGCGGTCAAGGATGTCGTTTCGGACATCGAGGTCGCGCGGTGTATAGAGCTGGAACCAAGCGTGCTCGCCGGCGAGGTCTCTAGCGTGCTCCAGGGTGATCGTGGCGACCGTGCTCAGGATGTATGGGATGTTGTGTGCGGCGGCTGCCCTGGAGAGGTGCATCTCCGCTTTCGGCCAGATCAGCCCGCCCAGCCCGACCGGGGCGACTCCAAACGGTGCATCGTATGTCTTGCCGAACAGCGTGCAAGTGTAGTCCGGTTGGTCGAGGTCGGAGAGATACTTGGGCATCAGCTCGACTTTGTCGAGCGACTCCCGATTCTTACGCACGTTGACGTCGAAGCCGATCCCGTGAACGAGGTAGTCCTTAACGAACTTCGGCAGCCGGGGCAGGGCAGCCCGCTCGATATCAGGTATGGATGGGAACTTCTTGTCGATATTCATGCGTAGATCGTCTCAAGATGATGAAATCAGGTGATCTGACGCCGTGGAAGATACACATATCGAGACCCCCAAGCCATACAGTTGACGATCTGGTGGGGCGTCAGCTTCTTTGGTATTCCACACGCCGAAACACGAAACGCAGCGAGAAAGGATCCCCACAATGAAACGCATACTGATCGCCGGGTTCCGCCAGGAAACGGGCAGCTTCAACCCCAAGCCGTCTACCTACGACGACTTCGACGTTCTGACCGGACAAAACCTACTGGATGCTTCGCGGGAATCGGGTGGATACGTCGGAGGCGCGTTGAAGGTGTTCGACCCGCGGGAAGACATCGAAGTGGTTCCGACCTACTCGGCGAGCGCAGGTACCGGTGGTCCGGTTACGACAGCGGATCTGGATCGACTGATCTCAGAGCTGCTGGAACGGGTTGAGAGTGAGTCTAACATCGACGGCGTCTACCTGTCGCTTCACGGCGCGATGGCGGGGGAGACCGAGGACGATCCGGAGGGACGCGTTCTCGAAGGTGTACGGAAGCATGTCGGTGACGTGCCGTTGACGGCCTCGATGGACTTCCACGGGATCATTACCGACAAACTGGTCGAGGGGATCGACGCGATCTCTTTCCTCCACACCTACCCGCATATTGACTCCTTTGAAACGGGTGAGCGGGCGTCGATCAATCTGCTCAAGATGCTGAATGGGGAAATCAAGAACCCAACGACGGGTCGGGTGAAGATCCCCCTGCTGGCGCGTGGAAACCAACTGATCACGAAGACCGGCAAGTTCGGGGAGGCGATCCGCGCGTGCCAGGACATCGAAGCGTCTGAAGGTGGCATCGCCGCTGGGGTCAATGTCGGAAACCCGTTCACCGATGTGCCCGACCTGCGGTCGAATACGATCGTGACAGTGGACGGGGATCAAGCGCGTGCAGACGAGGAAGCGATGAAGCTTGCGCGATTCATGTGGGACAAGCGGCACCTGTGGTTCGCGACGCTGCAGTCGATGGAGGAGATAGTGCAGCGAGGGGAAGCGGAAGATGGGCTGATGGTGTGTGGGGATCCCGCAGACTCGACCGCGTCAGGGGCGTCGGGAGACAGCAATGCGATCCTCAAAGGGTTGCTGCATTACGGATACAGCAAGCGGGCGCTGATATTCATCGTGGATGCGCCGGCTGTGGCGCAGGCGTTTGAGGCTGGTGTGGGCAGTACGATTCAGGTGGGTCTGGGCGGGTCGATTGATCAGGCGCGCTTCCGGCCATTGGACTGCGAGGTCTATGTGCAGTCCCTGAGCGATGGCGTACACGGCTCCGGCATTGTCAAGAGTCGGGCGGGACGTACGGCCAAATTCAAGCTGAATCAGCATACGGTGGTCGCGTCCGAGCGAGCCGCCGCCACGACCTCGTCGACCTTCTTCCTGTCGCAGGGCGAGGAGCCCAAGGACTACGACTTTGTGATTGCCAAATCGCCAAACGGCTTCCGGACGCACTACGAATCGTTCGCCTCGCAGATTGTGTATGCCGACGTTCCCGGGTCTACGAGCGCGGACGTGACGTCACTGCCGTATAAGAAGTGCCCGAGACCGATCTTTCCGTTGGATGAAGGAGTGGAGCCGGGGTTCTGATGGAAGGCGTTTCCACGGGACGAGTCATTCCCGCCCCTCGACTCCGCTCGGGTAAACTGCGGGAATCCAGCATTAGGCTAGGTAACCTTGGATGCCCGTGTAAGCGGGCATGACCACCCAAGCAAGACTAGCTATCCGCCCGGGTCTTTAACGAACACCCCTGGTGTCGCTCCCGTATGTTTCCCCTCCTCCAGCACACCTACCCCGTTCACGAACACATCGCGGATCCTGACACTGAGCTGATGGCTGTCGTCGAAGGTCGAACGATCGATCACGGTATCCGGATCGAATACGACAACGTCAGCGAAGCAACCGAGCTGTAGACGTCCGCGATCGAACAGCGACAATCTATTCGCGACGGATGACGTCATCTTGCGGATGCACTCCTCGAGTGACATCAGACGCTCCTCTCTGACGTAGCGCCCAAGTACGCGCGGATAGCTCCCGTAGCTGCGGGGATGCAGGGGACCTTCCGCCTTCGCCCACTCGGGATCCACGCCACCCGCATCTGTCGAGACCTTGATCCAGGGCAGCTGCAGTTGAAGCCTCGTATTTTCCTCTGACATGGTGTGGTAGATCGTAAAGATGCGCTGCCCTTCGGCAAGCAGGAGATCGATCGTCGCATCCACCCAGTGCTGGTTCCGCACGTCCGCGATCTCGGACAGCCGCTTCCCGACATACTCCTGCTGTTCCTGCTTCTTGAACCCGACAGGAGCAACCTGATCAGGCCGTCTGGAAATCTCGCCGCCAATGTCCTCGATCTCCCTGTGGATTTGGGCCTGCACATCCGAGTCCTTCAGGTTGTCGAAGAACTTGCCGTCTGCGGCGACCCAGGTGGGCAGTACGGTCGACAAGCCGGTTCCGCTGGCCGGATAGGGATACATGTCGGCTGTGACGTCCTGCCCGGTTGCTCGCACCCCGTCGATCCGCTCGATCACGCGATGCATCTTGTCGTAGTTGTGCTCGGCGACGGCCTTGAGATGGTAGATCTCGACCGGGATGTCGGCCCGATGGCCAATCTCGATCGCCTCTTCCAGCGCCTCCAACAGCTCATCTGCCTCCGATCGCATATGGGTGATGTAGACGCCGCCCCGTTCCGAAGCCGTCCGACAGATTGCGACGATCTCGTCTGTCGTGGTGTAGGTGTCCGGCGGATAGATCAGCGCGTAGGAGGGTCCGAATGCACCGTCTTCCATCGACTCCCCCATAATTCGGTGCATCTCTTTCATCTCGTCGGGTGTCGGCTCTCCCATCCGCATGCCCATCGCAAGCGATCTGAGGGTTCCCCCCCCAAGGAACGATCCCAAGTTGGGCGACACGCCGGCTTCCACCATCGCGTCCAGCCAGCTGCCGAAGCGGTGCCAGGATCGTGCCCGATCCTTCCAGTCCTCGGGAATCCCGCTCGCGAGGGCGGAATCGGCCCCCACTGGTGCGGGCGTCCACGCTTCCCCCATGATCTCCGACGTGATGCCCTGCGTGATCTTGGAAAGACATCGGCCGTCTTTCATCAAGGGGATGATCGAGTGGCTTTGAATGTCGATAAAGCCAGGACATACAACGTGGCCTGAAGCATCGATGGTGTTGGGGATTCCCTCAGACGGTATTCGTCCAGGTAGCTCGAGCGCGACGATACGGTCGCCGGACAAGCCCAGGTCGCCGTAGAACCAGGGATTCCCAGAACCGTCGATGATTCTTCAGGAGTGGATGAGTGTGGTGATATTCATGGTGTGACCTTTGTTCGCGTGTTCAGTTGCCCAAGTCCAGCCTGGCGAGATAGATGCTCGACTTCCCCTCGTGGGACGAATAGTAGCTCATCCAGAGCAGTCCCTCGTGCCAGACCATACCGGCGTATGAATTGTCACCCCCGCTGGGCAGATGATAGGCCGGTTCGAATGATGTCCGGGTCATACGGGCAAGGGTCGTGCGGGGAAGTGCGTCATCGCCGCGTGTTCGGCCGGATGCCCAGAGGGTGCCATCTGGCAGGGCGATGAAGTTTGGGCCACCCAGCGCAAACTCGATTTGCGTGAAGGTCCAGTCGGTGTAGGGTGGTGGGCTGACGCCGATCCAGTCCGGACGGATCAGGGCGACCATGGTGTCATCGGACAGAATTCGCAGGGTCGTCTCGCTGGCCGTCCAGGTATCGTTTGGGAGGATGAATTCGGTCATCCATTCCCAGTCCAGCCCGTCGATTGTTCGGTAGAGGAATCCGCGTCGGGGATGAGACCCTTCGCCCAGTTTCGAGACGGCATAGCCGACATCACCGTGCCAGGTGACCCGCCACAGCCAGTGGTCCTCGGCCAGCACTTTCGTGGGAGCCGTCCACGTTCTGCCCTCTTCCGAGAAAGCGACGCGAGGTGAGCGTGTCAGGTATCGGCCGTCAGCGGTGTTCAGGCTGCCGCCCATCAACAGGAACAGACGCCCGCCCGGCATCAGCGAGATCTTGGGGTCGCGCAGGTCGATCCTGTCTTCGGTAAGGTGAGCGATGTCCGACCAGTCCGACCCATTCTGGGACTCGAGGACGCGGATTGTCCCGTCAGGGGAGCCGTGGGTGGAAGCTTCCCGGAACGTACACAGCCATCGGTCTTCGTGACGGAGCAGATCCGTGAAGGCATTGTGGGGGGCACTGTCCCAGATTCGGTGGAGTGAGACGAGATGGGGCATCGATTGGGCTCCTAGCGATTCAGGGTCGGGTTAGGTCGCTTATAAGGTCCGAACAGAACCTCGTCGGCGCTACCCGCGAGACCAGAGGGGCCGTCAGAAAACTGTTTGTCGACGTGGGGACAGGGGCTATAGATGGTGATTCCGAGGCGGTGCACCTGGAATCAGCTCAAGGAGGATTGGCGTGGCAGAGCCGTTAACCATCCTGTCGATCGGAGCTCACCCGGCTGACATTTTCGACCAGTCCGGTGGGACGATGGCCCATCACGTCGCGCGAGGCGACCACGTCGGCTGTGTGGTGCTGACGCACGGAGCCCGCGTGCACGATGCGGTGGTGAGCGAGGAGATGTTTCACAAGAAGCAGGTTCCCACGGGCGAAGAACTTGAGACGCTGATGGCCGAACGCTCCGACGTTAAGGCGGAGGAGGTCAGAAAGGCGTGTGGCATCGTCGGCGTGGACGACATCACATTCTTCGGCGAGGATGACTTCGTCCTGCTGGTGACGCCTGAGGCCGTGATTCGCCTGGCGAAGCTGTTCAGAGAAAAGCGGCCCGATCTTGTGATGACCCATTTCCCGCGCGAAGCGGACGGGATCACCAATGCCCACGCAGTGGCCGGTCAGATCGTGATGCACGCCGTGGCGAAAGCCGGTACGGTCGACCCTGAAGATCCGAACCCGCCGCATCGCACTGCCCGGGTCTTCTTCTTCGGAGCTGGCGCCGCGCGATTGAGGTCGACGTTGTGGGATGCAGACGGCGGCTACTACAACGACGTCTTTATCGATATCACCGATGTGATCGAGAAGAAGCTGGCGGCGTTGGACTGCCTGGTGAGCCAGGGATACGGCGGGGCCTACGCACGGAAGCGGCTCGAGACGAATGACGGCGCTTTCGGCGTTTCAGGCGGGGTGCCCTACGCGGAAGGGTTCATTTCAGATCGGTCGGAGACGCATTATCACCTGCCGGTGAGCGACTACTCGCTGCAGAAGGCGAGGTCGTCGGATCATGAAGTCATGAACAGATACTCGTATAGGATCAAAGTCGAGTGAGGGCAGGGCGGAGCGAGGATAGGCCAGGAAGAAGCCAGGGTTCAGAGTTCAGGCCACACCAACCCTACAGTTCGGTTCGGCCCTGGTAGTAGAGGGGTTGGATGATTCCCAGGGAATCGATTGCGGCGTGCAGGTCATCGGGTAGGGGGCCGCGTTCGATGGCTTCGATGTTGGCCTCGATTTGGGGCCAGTTGCTGAATCCGGTCACGATGCAGTGGATGCGTGTATCCTTCAGGGTCCAGCGGAGGGTGAGCTCGGGGAGCGGAATGGTCGAGGTCTTCTGGATGTCCAGATAGCCGAAGTAGGCGTCGTAGAATGCGTCGTCCATCCATTCTGGTCTGTTGTCTCGCCAGCCTTCTTCTGCGACGGCGAGCCAGCCCTTTTGGAACATCGCGCCACCGGCGACACCGACGTCCTTCTGATCGGTGACGGGGAGCAGGTTCTCGGCAGCGTTCCTGAGGATCGGGTTGTACTGATGGGCGACCATCATGGACTCGACGGTGAAGGCCTCCACGAGTCTCGTCAGGCGTCCTGAGTCCTTGCCCGTGATGCCGACGAATCGCGCTTTGCCCTGCTCTTTTGCTCGCTCGAGAAACTCGACACACGGGGCATCCGCGAACGCATACGTTTCGTCGTGACGGATCAGGGGACCGCCGTGTGAAATGGCGATTTCCAGCGGCACCGGATCGTCCGACCACCACTTTCGCTGGTCCGATTCGTGGATCTGGATCAGGTCGACGCAATCTGTCCGCAGTCGTCGCAGCCCGCGCTCGAACTGCTTCATCAGTACATCTGCATTCCGATGGCCGCCCGGCTCTTCGACGCCACCTACCTTCGTTGCCAGGAATACCTTGTCGCGGTGTCCCTCGAGCGCTAGGCCGAGCATCTCCTCGTCGTGGCCGTAGTCGGCGGCAGTGTCGAAATAGTTGATGCCCCGATCGATCGCATCAGCGACACACGTGTTTACGCCCGACTGTCCCAGCCCTGCCATGAAGGCCGTACCCAATCCTAGCGTGCTGACCTGGAACCCCGTGTTGCCCAGCGTTCGCGTTTTCATGGTATGGTCACTCTAACCTTTCCAGCCCGCTGGCTTGAGATTACGACTGTGCCGGACGGATCACCCGAAAACCGAACGGTCCACTCCGCCTTCTTCCGTCCGCCATATCCCGCGATGTTGCCGAGTTCCTGTTTGGTGTCGCCAACAAGTACGGTGTCACCGTCGCCGAGTTCGATCTCGGCCGTGACGGGCTGCGCCTGCTTCATCTTGACCGCCTGCTGCGTCACGTTGGTCGGCAAGTAGCCGTCGTTTCGGATGGCTACCGAGATGGTGTAGACGTTGTCTCCGATCTGTTCGAGTTCGTGGATCTCGGCGCGCAGTCTGGGATACGCTTCAGCGTGGGCGAGGAAGAAGCGTGACATCTTCTCGCACGTTTCCTCCAGCAGTTTCGGCGGGGCATTGTTTCTGTAGAGCCGATTCCATCCGCCGATCTCGACCGGCCCGAGCTGTGGATGCTCGAAGGGTGTCCAGTCGGTGAAGGCCTCGCCATACAGTTCCTCGTCGTTCCACTTCAGCGCGGCCGCCTCGACCTCCTCGAGTCCATCGAGGTCGCGTTCCCTGTTCATCTCGTTGAGTTCGACGTAGTCCTTCCCACCGCGAGCACGAACGTCCCACAGCTCACAGCAGAAGACCAGCAGGCCGAGCTGTTCGTAGACCCAGGTCGCGAAGTCTCCGTGCGCGACGTAGATGTCGTCGTTGAGCTTCCGGTAGGAGAAAAGGACGTAGCCAGTGAGGTCGACACCCAGCTGACCAATCTCGCGGACCCGATTCAGGTCCTCGCGGGGCATGTCCTTGTCGGTCTGGACCGCAGGTGGACGAATGATCGATTCCATGCCGGTGTGCAGGCAGTGGAAGCTGTGAATGTTCGGGTGGCTCGTGATGAACTCCGCAAGGGCACGCGTTTCTGGCTCGGAGAACGGATACTCGCCCGATCCGCCCTGCTTGAACTGAGGCTCCCAGTTGGCCGGGAAGTTCCGGTTGAAGTCGAGGCCCTGCTTGCGCGGCGCCTCCTTGACCTCCACGCCATCGAAGTTCTGGATGAGGCCCTCCGAGTAGACGCGGTAGAACGGCCCCTCTGTGTCGTTGAACCGGCGCTGAACGAGGAGTCGGGGGTCCTTGTCGGAGACTTTCCACCCGCCGCCATCATCCTGGATGCGCATCTGGAGGATCAGGCCATTCCCGTCGATGTCTTCCGGATGCAGGCCGTCCTTGGGTTCCTCGTGCGGATACATTCGTGTTCCGCTGCGGACGTGCCCGCCTTCCTTCAGTACGAGCTCTACGCCGTCGGGACTGACGACGGGGATGATGTAGAAGGTGCATTCGTCGACGAGGCGTGTGATCTGGTCGTCTTCGCCGTGACCGGACAGGAGGGTCCAGGCCCAGTAGAGCGTGGTCGTCGAGGCCGTGACTTCGCTGCCGTGGATGTTGCCGTCGACGTAGAAGGCGGGTTTGTCGAGGGGATCACCCGTATTGGCGTTCGTGATGGTCAGAGCGTGGATGTCGCGGCCTTCGTGGCTCTTGCCGATGACCTCGAGGGAGGTGAGGTCTGGATAGGTGGCGACGTAGTCTTTGAGCAGCTGGGTCAAGTCGTCGTGGGGGTAGAAGCGAGCGAAATCTGGTTTGTTCATACGTTCCTTGGGGCCGTTAGCAGACCAAGAGCGGCAACTTGGTCATCCTGAGCGGAGTCGAAGGGCATCCAAGTTGCATACGACCGACACTTCGACTCCGCTCAGTGTGACGGTGCGCGTGGGTTGGCTTAATCGGGCACTAACGCGCTCGTGCGAAACACGAGGGCGAGGGGGGTGGGCGAAACGATAGGGTCGCGCGGGCAGAGCCCCCGACGACATTGACTTCTAGCGTGCCCAGGCACCATACACAGGGAACTGACTGCATATGAATTCGAGGTAAGCGGACTGGCCGTTTGCATTCGCGGCGAGGGCGCGTTCGAGAGCGGCTTTGACCTCTGCCGGTTCGGTGATCCGTTCGGTGTGGTAGCCGAATTCGGCGATCGCTTTGGGCATGTTGACTTCGTCCGATCCCATGACGACGTGCGTGTAGGGGTCGTGGCCTTCGCCCCAGAAGCCGGGACCGTAACCAGCGAAGCCGCCGTTGCTGATGTGGACAATCGTCACGGGGAGCTTCTCGCGGACCGGGACTTCCAGGTTGCCCATCATTTAGCCGAGCCCGGCTTCTCCCGTGACGGCGACGGCTGGGCGGTCCGGGTGGGCGAGTTTGGCGGCGACGACAGCGCCCATGCTGAAACCTAGAGACGACACGTTGCCCCAGCCGAGGAATCCGGGTGGGATGAGCGTGTCGTAGACCGTGCTGAGCTGGTCGCGTGTGTTGCCGGACTCGTGCGTGACGAAGGAGTCCATCGGATCGAGGACGTCTGCGAGTGCGCTGTAGACTCGATACGGGTTGATGGGCGTATCGTCCGAGGCCATCGCCTCCCGATACGGTTTCATGGCTTCTTCTCGTGCGCTGGCGACTTCGGCGGCGACGGATTCGTTTGCCAGTACCTTGCCATCTGTCTTCGATGCCAGTTCATCCTGCAGAGCGGGAAGCGAGAACTTCGCGTCACCCAGGACGACGTGGGAAGTCGGGAAGACTTTGTTGACGTCCAACTCGTCGATGTTGATATGGATGATCTTTTTGCCGACGGCCTCAGGAATCCGGTGGCTGAATCGGCCGGGGGAGAGACTGGATCCGATCGCCAGGATCAGATCCGCTCGGGTCAGGTAGTCGACGGCGTGGTCGCCACGGACGCCGACAAACAGGGGATGATTCTCGGGGAAGGCGCCTTTGGCCTTGAGGGTCGAGACAACTGGGACGTTGGCCAGCTCGAGGAACGACTTCAGCTCTTCGGCCGCGTTGGCGTAGATGACGCCTTCACCCACGTAAGCGAGCGGACGTTCCGCCTCCATCAGCGCTGAGATCGCGTCGGAGACGTCGCTGGGATCAGGTCCGGACCTCCACCCTTTGACGGGATGATACGGGTAGGCGTCCTCGTCATACTGACCGCCAGTCTCTGGTAAGGCGATGATGACCGGGCCGGGCCGTCCCGTTCGCAGCATCGTAAATGCGCGACGCATGAATTCCGGGACCCGCTCAGGCTTGTCGATGTGGCCGTACCACTTGGCGACGGTCTTCAAGCTCGTCGTGACGTCGAAATGTGAGTTCTCCGTACCACCCGGGCCGAGCCCATCCGTGATGCAGAGCATTGGCGAGTTGTCCTCGTATGCTTGAGCCAGTCCCGCATACGCGACCTGCAGACCGGCCGCATTCAGACCTCCCTGCGCCGTGCAGACGCCAATCGGGTTTCCGCCCGTGATCCGGGAGTAGGCGTCCGCCACGGCGACCGCATATCGGTCATCCCGCATCATGATCATCGGGATGCCTTCTCGTCCGAGGGCATTGTTCACCTTGCAGACGGGGAAGGTGGAGACCCACTCTACGCCCTCCTGCTTCAGGATGCGGGCGATGCCATCTGTTGCGTTGATCATCGGAGGCCTTTCGGTTTGGTCCTCAGGGAAGTGGGCCTTTGTGATTCGACTCGATCGCTTCGCAGAGCTCCATGGTCTTGACCACGTCGGCCAGCGGGCTCCACGGTTCGGTGTCGTTCAGGATACAGTCTACGAAGTGCCGCGTCTCATCGAAACCGGCACCGCCCACCGCGTCCAGATCGAGTGTGTCGACGGACTGGCCGTCGTCATAGAGTTCGTACGCGACCCCTTTCGTAAGGTCGACGTAGGCGCTGAAGTCCTCTGCGTGTGCCTCGAATCTCTGGATCCGATAGCCCACTGCGTAATGGCTCATCATGATACCACGACAGTCGTTGGCGAACCGGAGAAGGGCGTTGTGTCGCATCTCAGTCGGGTGGGACGGGGCTGACCACCCCTCGGCATAGACCTCTACTACATCCCCGGCGAGCCACCTCAGTAGGTCGACGTGATGGATCGCGTCGAGGGAGATGAGGTGACCCGTTTGGCGGATCCGCTCATTCATCTGTGGCTTGTTGTAGGTCGCGGCGACGTGGACGGGACCGCCACGATCCTGTAGCTGTTTTCGGATCGCCAGGACTTCGGGGATGTAGCGTCGGTTCAAGGACACGATCGCCTTCGCCGAGGAGTCGCGTTCCGCCTGTTCCATTCGTCGTGTGTCGGTCGAGGTGACGCCGGGAGGCTTCTCGACGGATGTATGGAGCCCGGCGGACAGACAGTCGATCACGATCTCGGGCAACGGACCCGGAAAGGTGACGACATAGGCGACATCGAGATCGACCTCGTCGAGCATCTTCCGATAGTCGGTGTACAACGAGCTGACACCGTGTTCTGCCCGTGCCCGATCGAGTCGATCCTGGTCGAGATCGGCGACCGCGACCAGATCCATGCGAGGCTCGTCATCGATCATGCGAAAGTGGTGTTCCGCGTGTCCGCCCGCCCCGATGATGGCTGCTCTCAGATCCGCCATGCCAGTTAGTACCCCTTCTGCTTGTCGACGACCTTTTCCAATGGTTCGCCGTCCACGTATCGATGAAGGTTCTCGATGAAGAACTTCATGGCGCGGGGACGCACATACTGACTCGACCCTGCGCTGTGCGAGGTCAGGATCACGTTGGGCAGATCCCACAGCCGGTTGTCGGGCGGATTTGGCTCCGTGTAGGTGACGTCGAGGCCGGCTCCCGCGATCCGTTCGGCCAGCAGGGCCTCGATCAGGGCATCCTCGTCGACGACCTTGCCTCGGCTGACGTTGATGAAGTAGCTGGATGGCTTCATCCGACCGAAGACGTCGCCGTCGACCATCTTGTGGCTCTCGGGGGTCGAAGGGACGCAAGAAACCAGCACATCGCACTCGGCCGCCATTTCACCCAGCTTGTCCGGCTTGTCTACACGCTCGACATAGTCAGGCTTGTCCACGTCCTCGATGTCGACGGCCAGGATCCGCATCCCAAACGCGTTCCCCCTGGCCGCCATGGCCCGACCGACACCACCCAGCCCGATGATGCCCATGGTCCCGCCAGAGATTTCGACGCAGGGGACTCGTTTCCACGACTTCTCTTTCATGAGCTCGTGCTGCTCGCGGATACATCTCGTGAGCGAGAGGAGCATTGCGAACCCCTGTTCCGAGAGCTGGGTGCTGCCAAGGTCCTTGCAGTTCGTGAGGATGACGTCGCTTTCCTTGAGCGCCGGATACATGAAGCCCTCGACGCCGATCGCCACGTGTTGGATCCACTTGAGGGAGTCCGCATAGGGGAAGTCCTTCTCGCGAACCGCGCCGAAGACGACCTCCTGGCCCGGCAGATACTCGCTCAGCGCAGGAGCCTTGCCCACCATACGTCCCTCGTTGGTCGGGATCGCATCCTCTTGTGGGAGGAATGTGAGCTCGACGCTCTCGGGCACATCATCGAGCATGGATTCGATTTCGGGGGCGTGTCGGGCGGCGATTAGAACGTTGACGGGCATGTGGAATCCTTCTTCATGACATCAGGAGCGTGTTGCCTCGTTCGGGACTAGCTGGCTCGATGCGGCAGCTTTATAGGGCGCCGGGGCGTTCCTTACCCATTCTGACCGTAGAAGGCGGCGCCTCCTGATTGCTATGGTGTGGTAACCCGGGGTGGCGCCTCCGCTCTCGCTCCGGCTTACCCCGGGCTATACTCTGGAGCCCTTTCAGGGCTCCGCCCTCCATTTGTGTTTCTTTGTGTCCATCTGTGGTTCCAACGTCTTTGGTTCTGGTTGTGTTCGCTCGATTTCCAGCGCGGTGACAGCGTTGCGCCAGAAGATGCCCTCGATGTCCTCTGCAGACAGCTCGGCAACCTCTGCTGCCTGTTTCATCGCCAGCAGCTGCTCGTAGATGCAAAGAATGGGGCGCGCGTCTGTATGGGCCATGCTGAACCCGGCGTCGTCGGGATAGACCTGGAACCAGTAGCGTCCGAACGGGACGTACTTGCCGTGGAAGAACGCGGAGTCGATCCCGTCGGATCCGTAGAAGATGCGCTCCAGTTTCTCCTTCTGGAACAGCGTAATGAACGGGCGCAGCGTCGTGACAGCGGACAGGTCGTACCAGATGTTCGGCATATCACGCAGGCGGTCGACGGCTTGCTGGATCGGGTAGTAGGTGAAGCTCCGGGCACAGTGGGCGAGAATCCACTTGATGCGGGGGTAGCGCTTGGTCGTGTATTCGGCTAGGTCGTTCAAGTTGTGCTCGTCAGCACATCCCTGCGATCGGGAGAGGTGCATGGTGACCCAGCATCCGAGGTCATTCGCGAGTTCCATCTGCTCGTGAGGGAGGAACTCGTGAATCCGACAGTTGTTGATGTCACCGGTTGAGGAGAAGACACGATACGGCTTCAGACCGATGAAACCGTGCCGGTCCACATTCTCCCGAATCCGATCGACGTTGCACTCCGGTGTGACCAGAAGGTTGGCCCGCGATCCGGGATCGAGTGCGACCTGCTCGGCCAGGCGTGCGTTGTGTTTGTCGACGTCGGTGCCGACCTTCGGCATGCCGAGGATCAGGAAGCTCATCGGCCGGCCGGGGAAGAGGGCTTCACCCCATTCCTGCAGGTCTGTCAGGTTGGCCTCTGACCGAGGGGAGAAGTCAGCTCCAGGCTTCATCGTGTCGTTCCAGAACAGGTGGCAGTGGGCGTCGAACACCTGATCGGGCACGAATTCGGCCAGTTCCTCTTCCCAAACCTGACGGTCACAGTCGCGGTAGTCTACGGGCATTGTTCCTCCGTACTCAAGCGATGTTCCTCGACACGTAGCCCATCAAGACGACTCGACGGTCGATGTCGCTCTTCCAGGGATAGGCCCCGTGCGTCTGGGCCGCCGCGAGGAAGATGGCGACGTCTCCAGCCGTCATCTCGACGTGTTTGACGAGGCCCATGGTCTGATCGCAGGTGATCATGTCTCGGGTGATCGGATACCGCGCCTTGTGGCTCCCGGGGATGCAAACGAATCCGCCGTCCGCCTCGGTCACGTCTCTCAGCTGCCAGGCGACGTTGATGGCCTCACAGTAGGTCCTGCCATTCTGAACGACATAGGTGCCGACCGGGCGCGCCGGATCACCCCCGCTGTGAAGCCCGTGGCCCGAGGTGCCCTTGACAGAGCAGATGGCGCGGGCGTTCCGGAACATGAACCCGCTGCCCATCATCCAGTTCAGTCGCTTGACCACGGCCGCGTGGGCGAGCATTCGGCGAAACGGCTCCGCTTGTGGGTCCGGCAGCTCGAACAGCCCTCGTAGTGAAGGCACACCCGTTCCGGCCAGCACGTTCGACCCTTTGGCAGCATCTCCCCCGACCTCGATCCGGTCCGCATTCTGGTCGATGGCCTCGTTCGCAGCCTTCAGCCACTCAGCGTCCATGACCCCCTTCAGAACGATATGCCCACACAGGTCCCAATGGTAGAACTCGGCCTCGTCGATCTCGCAGTCCGGGTCGCGTATGTAGATGGACGGGTGATAGACGCCGGGCTCGCCCCGTAATGTCACCGTGTCGCCGTCCGAGTCGAGTATCGGTGCGGCGTCCGGTCTTCCGTCTGGTGCCACAACCGCTCGCTGTTCAGGCGTAAGCTCCGAGGCCCAGTCCGGCGGATCCTCTGTTGTCTGGCCAGGACGCTGTGCTTTGTCCGAGGCATACGTGAAGGCGATCAGTCGTCGTTCGGACCTCCAGGGGCGTCGTCCGTGAAGAAGGCCTTCAACATAAAGAAACACGTCTCCAGCTCGTAGAACGACCTGCTCGACCAAAGGGGAATCGGAACCATCCGTTGTCAGAACAGGTGGCGGCTCGATGGTGCTGTTGTGGCTGGCCGGAACGAACACGAACCCGCCGTCCCCCTTATCGATGTCATCGAGGGCCCAGAGGACCACGATGCCCTGCGCGAAGCGGACGTCATTCTGATGCAGGTAGCTGCGCGTGTGCTCTCGCGGCGCTCCGCCTCCCACGAGACCGGTCGGTGCGTCGACTTCGATTCTGACGGGAGGGCCCTCGGCGTGGTATCTGTCGAACGTGAATTCCTCCAGGACCTTCGCAAGCTCAGGGTGGTCGCGAAGCCGCTCAATGGGGCCGGGCAGTTCCTCAGCCTGCAAGTCCTCGTCCGGCAGCGCCTCCAGGGCCTCATTTATTTCAGACTCCGACAGGATCTGCTCCAGCACGAGGAAGCCTCCGACGTCGAATGCGTAGTTCTGTTCGGGCGTCACGCACATAGGCTGCCGGACCTGTAGCCTGGTAGCGCCTCGACCATCTGGCGAATCCTTCCGTCCGGGTGATCCAGGAAGGCCTCGTCCGGGTCGAAGACGCGAGACGTGTATCGTTCAAGCGAGACGAGTTGGTCGTCGCGGGTTGGGCGAGCGGCAAACTTGAGTGCGACGTAGCGCCGGTCGTGGCCTCCGCCGTACGCGGCGTGCCACAGGCAATGGTTGAAGATGATCAGATCACCTGGCGTGGTCTCGAGCGCAGCGCAGGGGAGATCCGGGCCGTCGAGACCGAAAGGCTCAGAGCCGGCGTCGATTTCCTGGTCCCCCAGGTCGGAATGGAGCGGCATCCGGTGTGATCCTGGAATGACACGCAGGCAACCGGTCTCGCAGGTGAGCGGATCGAGATAGAGCATGAGCTTGATTTGCGCATAGTCGATCCAATGTCCTTCGCCGTCCCGGTAGTACTTCCGGTCGGCATGCCAGTTCACGCGGTTCCTGCCAGAGATGTTGCCTTCCGAGCCGACCCAGATGAAGTCCGGCCCGACAAGCTGCTCTACGACGGGATAGACCCGGTCGTCGGTTACGAGTCGGTGAAGTGGGGGACAACGCTCAATGAATCGGTCGAGGCGGATTTCCTGATTCTTTCGTGGCGTGTCATCCGATTCCCAGATATGCTCGCTTTCACGGGTGATGTCGGCGATATCCTGGGCGAACAGACCCGTGAGGCGTAGGAATCCGAAGCTTCGGAAGTGGGCGAGTTGGTTGAGTTCGAGCATAGCCGTGTGTTCGAGTAGTGCCGAAAGCGCGTATCGAGAACGTAGCCGTTACTGGGTGGTGCCTTGCAACGCGCCTAGAGACTTCTGCGCTCTACGACCGGTCCCTCGATACAACCACGTCCGCAGAAATGCGGCCGTGGTCACTCGGGATGAACGGTGTGGATTCGTCTCTGTAAAGAGCTAGTAGATCACCTAGATGTGGAAGATGTACAGACCACGGTTGCTCAACGGGAGGTCGATCCAGCGCCCATCGGCACGATGGCTTTCCGCGACGGCAATACATGCTTCCGTGATGTGGTGCGTCACGTCGATTTGGCCAAGGGTCGGTCTGTCCTGCTCGTGGGCGTCAATGATGTCCTCGAGGCAGGTGATGACGTGGCTGCGCGCAGTGACCTCGTCGAAGGGCACGGTCTCCCAGGCGAAGCGCTTGCCGATCGGTTCACCCGGCTTCCGCAGCAGGACAGCCTGCCCGTTGTTCTGGGAGCGGATACTGCCTTCGGTTCCCAGGACCTCGAATTCCCATTGGCCCATCGGAATGCTGGCGGCATAGATGCCGTTCTCGAACATCAGCTGATACGTCGCGCGTGGATCGTACGCGATATGGTCGTTCTCGATGACCGTGTCCAAAGGCTGGAGCTCACCGCGAACAGACTGGATTTTCGGGTCGCCGACCAGGTAGGAGACCGTGTCGATCGAGTGAATGTGGCCGTGCATCAGGCTCGAGGCGGCGAAGTGCGTAACGGCTTTGGGTTCGCCGATGATGCCATGGTCGATCGCTGCTTTGACGGCCTGGTAGTGTTCGTTGAACCGGCGGAGGACGCCGCTGTTGAAGACCGTGCCGTTCGCCTTGACCGTATCGCGGACCTCGTCCATCCGGACCATGGAGCTGGCGACGGCCTTTTCGACGTACAGCATCGGAACACCGGCATTGGACAGGCTGACGGTCAGGTCGGCGTGTGAGTCGCCTCTGAAGCTCGCGTCTGGCGCTTCGTTCGCCGGCTTGAACAGGCCGGAAGCCGTCGTGCAGATTGCGACCAGGTCGAGATGCTCTTTCTCGACCATCTCCAGATAGTTCTCGTAGACGGCTTCGATGCCCCACCGCTCGGTGAAGGCCGATCGTTTGTCCTCCTGCAGATCGGTACCAGCGACCAGTTCGAGCTGATCCATTTCCTGGCAGCATCCGGCGATGGCGTAGGGCTTGATGGCGTGACCTTCGTCGTCGATGGTGCTGCCCATCCGGCCCAGCCCGACAATCCCGACACGATATGTCTTCATTTTATTCTCCTGTATTCCTGGTGAACCGAAAATCCAAATCCTTTAACCGCAGGGAACGCTGAGTAAGGCAAGGGGGAGTCCTTGCTCACCCGAATCGTCACCTTATGACAAGCGCTGCGCGTCCAGCAGATCCGGGTCGATCTCCACGCCCAATCCCGGGCCATCGGGGACGACGATATGGCCGGCCTCGTACCGGACCCTCTCTCGGCAGATCTGCTCCTGATAGACGAGCGGGCCGGCCGGGTAGCACGGGAAGTCGACGTTGGATGTCGCCGCGACCAGGTGAGCCCTTGCAGCCGTTCCGATCGACAGTTCGACCGTGCTACCCAGCAGGGCCTTGATGCCGAAGACTTCAGCCACGGCGAAGACCTTCTGGCACGACGTGATCCCGACGTAGCCGGGGCCCGTGTTGAAGACGTCGACGGCGTGGCTGCGCGCGAACTTGTGGGCGATGTCGTGTTCGGAAACGTGCTCGCTGATCGGGATGTCGACGGCCTCTTTGACCTGAAGGAAGTCTTCGACCGGCGCATTGTGCCGACCCTTGACCGGAGACTCGACGAGATTGGGCTCGAACTGAGCGAATCGCTCGATGGTCCGGATCGCGTCATCCGGGTCGAATCGACCGCTCGCGTCCAAAGCGTTCAGTTCGACGTCCTCGCCCCACCGGTGGCGCATCTCGGTGAGGAAGCGCTCGTCCAGGTCGAGGTCGACGCCGAAGTAATAGCGAATGGTTCGATGGTCCTCGTTCTGGAGCCAGGCGATACGGTCCAGGTTTGCATCAACGTCCTCATCGACCCGGCAGGGGGCGAGCGGATAGGCAAACGGGATCCGATTGCGATGCAGCCCTCCGAGCAGTTGATGGACCGGCGTGTCGAGTGCTTTCCCGATCGCATCGTGCAGTGCGATGTCGATGCCGCACGTGACCTGATGTTCCCATGCCTCGTTTGCGAGCGCGCTCTGGATCGTGGTTCGTTCGAACGGGCTTCGGCCCACAAGGATCGGCCGCAATCTGTCTGTCAACGTTAATAGTGTTTGCGGAGTAGGGGAGAAGTTGATGTCCGACATCTCCCCGAGTCCTACGACGTCCGTGTCCGTCTCCAGAAAGACGATGACGTGCTCGGATACCGCCTTCTCCGGGTCGGACGGTCGCGTCATCCCCATTTCGCGGGTCGAGTAGACGGCGACGAGTTGGAGGTCGGTGATCTTCATGCGGATAGCGACGAGATCGCAGATGGCGGGAATACGACGACTCGAGGCGACTTGCTCTTGGACTGGAGGTGGCAGCCGTGCGCCATGAAGAGGATGCTGTCTTCATCGATGCCGGCGTCGACCAGCTCTTCGATCGAGACTGCGTTCATCGAACGATCTCCTGTGCAGCGAATTGCCCGGACCCCGTCCCAGCTCCACGTCGGTCCATGATAGGCTGTCATTCGTGATCTTCAACCAAATAGCGAATCGCGTGATTGACCACCCGGGAGGTATCTCCGGAAGCGCTTGAGCATTCGGTTCCCGTGGCTGCCGTCCTGGACGTGGTGGATGTCGTCGCACATCGGGCGTCCAGGCCTGTATCAGGACTTCGCTTTATTTCCGCTTGAGCGTTTCCGCAAGTCGGATGGGCATTTCTTTTCTGCGCCAACTGAGGAAGCGGCGCTCGTGGGTGTCCCGGTTCCGGGTGGAAGGGGTGGCGGGTATCTCGATGGTGCCGTGGAGGATCTGGGTGACGCGACGGGATCTGGCGACAATTTCGCCTTTGCTGACGATCATGGTGACGCCCACGTTTGCCTCGACGATGGGGACGCCGTTCTCGCGGGCGCGTGCCAGCACGGCGTCGTCCTGGCTCTTCGAGCGAGAGCCGAAGGATGGGATCATGAGGAATTGCGCCCCGTCGAGGACGGCGATGCGGGCGATGTCGGGGTTCCAGCGGTCATTGCAGATGAGGAATCCGGCCCGGCCGAAAGGGGTGTTGAACGCGCGGCTGTTCTTGCCCAGCCGGTTGAACCACCAGGATGAGTGACTCCCTTCGGCCAACTGCATCTTATGATACTTCCCACGTAGTTTACCCGTCTCGTCGATGTAGACCGCGCAGTTGTAGACGCCGCGTCGGATCTTCTCGGCACATCCGAAGGCGAGGCTCATGTTCAGCTCTTTGGCTAGTGCTTTGAATCGTCGCACGGGAGCGCTGGTCATCGTGACCGCCACGTCATTCATGTCCTTCGCCTCTGCCGTGCCAGCGATGATCTCGTTGACGACGTATCCCTCCAGCACGCCTTCAGGGGCAACCGCGAGCTGAGCTCCTCCGGAGGCAGCTTTTCGAAACATCTCTTCCAGGCGGTCACAGTTGGCGTCGAGGTCGAACTTGACGGGCTCAAACGAGATCGCGGCGACTTCTACAGACTCGAACATCGGAACTCTCCAGTCTTGTTTCAGGATGCCGGTTGGGCGTTCAGGATTCTCCAGACGCCGCGCTCATCGCGGGCACTGCCGTCGCAGGCTTCGTAAGCCATTCCGTATCGGTACTCATCGATGCCTTCGCGAAGGGGAAACAAACACATCTCCGAGCACTTGGCACCATCCCATCTGCCGCCCGGGGTTAGCACCGGATCGTCAGCTTTGTGCCAGGTCAGACCGTCCGGCGATGTTGCGTGCAGGATGAAGGCGCGACTCGCAGAAGCGTATCCGGCATAATACATCGCACGTTCGCCGGAGGGGAGGATGACGACCTCGGGCGCGAACGCTACCGTTCCATCGTATGGTCCGCTCTGATCGATTCGGACACCGGGCTCCCGCCCGAAAGCCGATCCATCCTCCGAGATGGCGCTGATGATGCCCGTTCCCCGCTCGAGCAGGTAGAGCCGCAAGCGCCCGTCGTCGAGGAAGGTGACCCGTGCGGAGGCGAAGTTGCTCTCGCTGCCCCCAAAGCGGTCACCTTGTTCGACGGTCCACGTCATCCCGTCTTCGGAGACGGCGCTGCGAATCGTACTCGGCTCAGACTGTGGACCCGGTGCACATTCGTAATACATCCGTTGCCGTCCATCAGTCACCGGAACGACATCCGTGACGACCACCCGAAAGGAGCCGGCTCCTCCTTCTGCCGCGCTCAAACGGACACCCGGTTCAGGCGTCCACGTCCATCCGTCCTCGGATCGTGCGCTGAGGATCCTCGTTGTCGCGTTGCCGTAGTCCAGAGCGCCTTCCGGATGACCGGCTCTCGGCAGGATCTGCGTGTAGTACATCCGGTATGTGGCGTCGGGTAAGCGGACGACCCGTGGTGTTACTGCCCCACATCGCCCTGTCCTGACGGCGTCCGTCGACCACGTGGCGTCTGGCGAGTTGTCAGCCGCATCATCGGGCGGCGCGTCAATCGCCACGGATGCACTGCCCGACCAGGCGATGCCGGGATCGGCGGACACCCGGTGCAGATCCGGTGACGGATCGAGCGTTTGTAGCAGGTCGATCATACCTGACTCTACTCTTGCACCAGGCTGCCCAGCCTGTCGTCCAGCTCCGGTGTGAGCCCGATCGATTGCGCCTCGAATGCCTGATCGATGTGGTCGAGGCTTCTTGCTCCGATCAGCGTGCAGGTCGTGCCTGACCGGCTCAGGACCCAGGCCAACGCAAGCCCGACCATGGATCGGCCTGTTTCCTCTGACAGCGACCTCAACGTCTCGACGGCCTGGAAGTTGGCGTCGCTGTAGTACACATCCTGGTGGCCGGGGATCACGTCGAACCGCGTACCGGACGGAGGCGGATGGCCTTCTCGATACTTGCCTGTCAGAAAGCCGGCGCCCAGGGGGCTGTAGGTGACGACGCCGATCTGTTCACCGTCGCACAGTGGCAGAAGGTCGGTCTCGATCTCGCGGGTGACGAGGTTGTAGTTCGGCTGAACGGATTCGAGCCGCGCCCATCCGTGCGACTCGCCCAGATCGAGCGACTGCTGGAGTTGTTCACCTGTGAAGTTGCTGCACCCGACGAAGCGCGTTTTGCCTTGTTCGACCAGGTGCTGCAGGGCACCGAGTGTTTCCTCGAGTGGGACGTTTTCCGACCAGTTGTGGGCCTGGAAGAGGTCGACCGAGTCGACCTGCAGACGCTTCAGGCTTTCCTCGGCCGATGCCAATACCCATTCGGCAGTCAGTTCGCCAGCCACCTTTGTCGCCAGGACGATGTCGTTTCGGCGGTTCCGGGTCTTGAGCCAGTTGCCGACGGCCTCCTCCGATGCCCCGGCACCGTAGGCCTCTGCCGTGTCGAACAGGGTGATGCCGCGGTCGAAGGCGTGGTCCATGACCTGGAAGGACAGGTCCTGGTCGATTTCACGGCCGAAGGTTCCTCCGCCCATGCCCATTGCGCTGATGGTGAGGCCGGTTTTGCCGAGGGGGCGATATTCCATGGGTTCTCTCAGGTTCGCGGCCAGGATCGGAAGGCCGACGGTTGGTCGAATGGCAATTCCGCTTTTAGGTATCTGACTGGGCGCCGAGGGCCACTTTTGTACGGTGATGCAAGCATATTGCGGCGCCCGCGTCTGGCTGGCGCGGGTACCCGGGGTGGCGCCTCCGCTATCGCGTCGGCTTACCCCGGGCTATATGACGGAGCCCCTGCAGGGCTCCAAACCCATTCGTGTTCATTTGTGTTTATCTGTGGTTCCTAGTCTTTGACTGCCCTGTGAGAACAGTCGCCTCAAGGTACTGCCGATCCACTGGGAATCCAGGCTAGATTGGTTGGGATGGCGCCTGAAGCGTGACGGGTTAAGTTACGGGGGGTACCACTGACCGTGAGGGGATGATGCGTGAGCAGCTCGCGAGATTGAGATCGCTGGTCGATAGCCAGCGGGAGTACAGAGACCAATGCCTCAACCTGATCGCGTCGGAGAATACGCCGTCGCCGTTTGTTGAGGGGATGATCGTCGAGGCGCTTAACCGGCGATACGGGTTCTACAGCGGGAGCGATCCGGACAACCAGCATTATCGGGGGACCAAACAGGTCGCCGAACTGGAGAAGCTCGCGCAGGAGACGGCTCGTGATCTGTTCTGCGCCGAACACGTCGATCTGCGGGCGCTGTCAGGGAACATTGCCGGTATCATCGCGATGTTCGCGCTGGGCGAGCCGGGTGACAAGGTGCTCGAGGTGCAGAATGCGCACCGGTATGCGCACAAGCTGGCGACGTCGAACCTGCGGGTCGATCTCGAACCCATCGCAGTCCCCTGGGACGGGCCGAGTTTCAACATCGATCTGGATGCGACGCTCGAGTTGATAGCCGAACACCGTCCCAAACTCGTTGTGATCGGGTCTGCTACGTTTCTCTTCCCTCAACCTGTCCGTGAGATTCGCGACGCGCTCGACCAGCATCGACCTGACGCGATTCTGGTCTATGACGCCGCCCACGTGATGGGGATGATCGCTGGCGGACGGTTTCAGCAGCCGTTGGCAGAGGGCGCTGACGTCCTGATCACGAGTACACACAAGACGTTGGCCGGCCCGCAGGGCGGGATGCTCATGACGAACGATGGTGACCTCTTCGATCAGATCGGAGAAGCGACCGCGCCGTTGGTGATCGCCAACCATCATCTGGCGCGGATCCCATCCCTTGCCGCGACCTTCCTGGAGTGGAAGGCGTGCGGGAGCGCCTACGCTGACGCCATCATCGCGAATGCGAAGGCGCTTGCAGGAGCACTGGAGGCGCGCGGTCTGCCCATTGTCGGCGCCGAACACGGATACACCGAGTCTCACACGGTGATTCCCGTCGTCGACGCATATGGAACGGGAGCAGAGGTTGCTGAACGCCTCGAGGCGTGTCACATCATTGCTGGCGGGACGGGTGTGCCGGATGAATATGGTAGTCACGGCTTGCGGATTGGTGTGCAGGAGGTTACACGATATGGGATGGACGAGGATGACGCCGACGCGATCGCCGGATGCATTGTCGACGCGATGGCTGGAGAATCGAGCGTCAAAGAGCGCGCGATCGAATTGGCGAACCGTTTCAAGACTGTCCGGTTCACGATCGATGCAGAGGCCAACGGAGGAGAGAGACTATGAGGGGTGTGGTTTACCTGGGTGAGAGCGAGGTCGAGGTAAGAGACTTCCCCGATCCGGAGCCTGGTCACGGTCAGGTGGTCGTCGAGATGAAGGTGGGTGGGCTCTGTGGGAGCGACCTCCACAAGTATCACAACACACGGGAATGGGCAGAGAGCCGGGAGGGGATGATCTCGGGTCACGAGCCAACGGGAGTCGTGGCCGAAGTCGGCGCCGGTGTTGTGAACGTGAAGGTCGGGGATCGAGTGTGTGTCTATCACCGGGTCGGATGTGGGCACTGCGTTGAGTGTGCGTCCGGTACGCCTGCCCATTGCCCGACAGGGGGCGCGTTCGGCCGTACGCAGGATGGATCACACGCCGACTATATGCTGACTGAATCACGTTACTGCCTGCCGCTGCCCGAATCGCTCTCGTTTGAAGTCGGTACGCAGTTGGCGTGCACCGCCGGAACGGCATTCGCCGGAGCGAGCAAGATCTCTGCGAACGCCGGTGACTGGTATGTCGTGTTCGGACTCGGACCCGTCGGTATGACGGCTCTGCTGACCGGACAGGGGATGGGCTATCGCACGATCGGCGTTGACGTTCAAGCGTATCGCGTCGATCTCGCGAAACGAGTAGGGAACGGCGCCGTGATCGATGCGAGCCAGGAGGATCCGGTCGAGGCCATTCGCGAACTGACGGGCGGGAAGGGGGCCGCAGGTGTGGTGGAGTGCTCCGGGAACGGTAAGGCGAGGTTTCAAGCCGCTCAGGTGGCGGGGCGTAAGGGAACCGTGGTTTATGTTGGAGCCGGCGCGTCTGATCTGGCGATCAACATCGGCGATCTGATCGGGAAGGACATTACGATCCGGGGAAACAGCGTCTATCCTGTGGGCGCCTACTACGAGGCGGTTGAGTTTCTTCAGCGGAACGAGGTACCGCTCGACGATATCGTGACGCATCGATACACGATCGATCAGGCAGTGGAAGCGTTTCGGACGTTCGATGCAGGGGAGACGGGGAAGGTTGTGTTCGAATGGACGTAAGCCAGGGTCAAGTGTCAATTTTCAAGTGTCAAAAGGTGGGAGCCGATGGACACAGATGAATTGAGAGCACGTTTCGATAGGGATGGGTTTGTGATCGTTCGGGATTTCCTGACGGGGCAGGCGTTCGAGGAGGTCCGGGAGAATGTGGAGCGGTATGTCCGCGATGTGGTGCCGACACTAGGGCCGGGGAAGGCATACTACCAGGAAAAGGATCGTCCGGAGACACTGAAGCAGCTGCAGGGGATGGCGGTGGATCCGTTCTTCGAGGCGTATCGCCAGAACCGGCGGTGGATCGACCTTGCAGAGGCGATTCTGGGCGAGCCCGTCGAGGCGGGTGAGCCGGAATGGTTCAACAAGCCGCCGAAGACTGAACACGTTACGCCGCCGCATCAGGACAACTATTACTTCAACCTGAACCCGCCAAACGTGCTGACGATCTGGGTCGCCATCGATCCCGTCGACGAGGAGAACGGGTGTCTTCGGTATGTTCGCGGTTCCCATAAGCACGGTGTGCTCCCTCACAGCCGCTCGAGTGTGCTCGGGTTCTCGCAACACCTGCCCGATCACGAAATCGTAGCTGACGAGGAGGAGGTCGTGACGTTGAACCCGGGTGATGCGGCCGTTCACCATGGGAACACGATCCATCGTGCAGATGCCAACCGTACGGATGACCGGCATCGGCAGGCATTTGCCATGGTGATGCGCGGCGAGAGTTGCGAGCTCGACGAGGAGGCGCACGCTCGCTACCTGGAGACCTCCGCCAAGCAGATCGAGGATCTCGGGTAGGTGCAGGTCAATGTCCTCGATCGGGTCGACGTAAACGTCAATCCGGAGCGCGACCTGCACGGGCCGTGCGTGATCCAGGCGTCGAACGGCGATCTGCTGCTGAACCATCAGGATTCGAATCTGCACGGGGGCGGAGATGGATTCGCCCGCCAATGGCGGAGCACGGACGGCGGGTTCACCTGGTCGGATGAGGGACCGGTGGCAGACTGGCGGGATCGCGGGTTCGACTCGCTGTTTGGTGAGTACGGTCTTGCACCCGACGGCTCCCTCGTGATGATCGTGCAGAGGCGTGAGGTGCTGGGTGGGGATGTCGGGATCGTCGGGTCGTGGATCCAGGTCAGTGAGGACGACGGGAAGACGTGGCGTGAAGTTGGGCCAGTCGACGACAGCGATCCCTATGCCGTGATGTTCGCCAGGAATCTCGTTGTTCGAGACGGCATGTTCTACGCGGGGGTCTGGTCCAGATATGGCAACGCGCTTTACGTGAGCAGTGATGGGGGAACAAGCTGGACCAAACACAGCTTGATCTTCCCGACGGACTACCCCGACTTCGACCGATTGCACGAAGCCGGTCCGCCCTTCTATCCCCACGTCGAATTGTGTCCGGATGGGTCGCTGCTGGCGATGACGTATCAAACGCCACCGATCGGGCACTGCTATTCGCGGCGGAGCCTCGACGATGGTCACACGTGGGAGCCGATCGTGAAGGAGACGGATCTGGACATCTGGGCGCCGCGCGTGAATCGGTTCGACGAGCAGACGCTGATTCTGACCGGAAGAGACATCGATCGACACGAGACGGTGGCGGTGTTCTCGGAAGACAGCGGCAGGACGTGGGGAAACCGGATGGAGATCGACAAGCCGCCGTTCGAGGGGAGCTATGCTTACTCGGACTCGGTGCGTGTCGAGGGAACGGGGTTTTGGGTATTCACGAGCAGCCCGAGAAGTGAAGGGAAAGGGGATATCGTGGGGGTGTTGTTGGAGCGGGAGTAGAGAGGTTGGAACGCTGTCTCCTGGTTGGGCGCAAGAGCAAAAGAAGACCACGAAATACACGAAAAGACACGAAAGGGTCTGGTGCAGCGTCAGGTTCGATCGACAGGCCCAGGGTCAGGCACCACGTCGGGGCAGGATAGCCCAGTTTCCGTGGTGTCTTGGACTGGCTACAGCTGGACCATCACGTTTGTCGTGTCGAAGCGGCGGGATTCTGAGTAGTGAAATACGCTAATGTCGTCGGTTAAGGGTGTGGCGACACGGACCATGAATTCGATCCAGTCGGGGGTGTTGAAGGCTGAATAGGCGAGCTCGAATCCGCTGATCAGGTCATCCGGATCGCGATCGAGGTCGGGGATCAGGAGTGGTCCCGTGTCGGTCTGGTAGGCGCTGTCGCGCTCGTTGGCGTTGATGGTCCGTATGGGGTACTCGAGGGTGACCGAATAGCGCGCGACCTCGTAGGCCGTTCGTGCGACCAGATGGCGGTTGTCGAGTACGGCGCTGACGATCTGCTCGTTCGATTCCAGAACCTGAGCCTCCTGTGTTGGGAGGTCGATTCGGACGCTCGCGAAGTTGTCGGCGCACCGACCGACCTGGCGATCAGACTGCTCGCCGAGCGTCGGTGGGTAGAGCTGGACTCGCGTGCCGACTCGCTCGAAGGTCTTGATCATCATGAACTGTTCCTGAGAGAAGACGGGCACGAAGTCCGCATTGGGCATCGTCCAGATGTCCCGGTCTGCCCCGACCCGCTCCGTCTTGCAGTTTCCGCCGAGCACATACGATCGCTCTTCGCCGGTTGCCTTCTCCGTGATGCGGCAGCAGCAATCTACCGGCATCCTCGCGTTATTCAAGGTGTATACCGGCTTGCTGGAGGTGGTTTTGGACGGGATGACGTTCCAGTCTGTTCTCCAGGTCAGGTAGGCGTTCCAGAAATCGATCGCTTCCATCCGGCTTCTCCCTTCAGTTCAGAATAGGCACCGGTTTGAAGTAACCGCCGCAGATGACGAACGACAAACCTCATTCAGGGCGATAGTGATGCACGAAAACCTCAAAGAGCGACTGCGAGAAGTACACGCCTATGCCGTGACGACGTTCAAACACGACGATCCGTTCAAGCTGGATCTCGATGGATACGCCAGCAACATCGCGTTCATGCTGGACCGGGGTGTGAAGATGGTGGTGGTGGGCGGCGGTACGGGAGAGGTCAATGCGCTGACCGTGGACGAACTGGAGACGCTTGCAGCGTGCGCGTTCGAGGTGGCGGGGGATCGTGCACTTGTGATGCCTGCTTTACCAGACAACTTCGGCGCAGCAGCGGCTTTGATCCCCCGTTACGAGAAGCTGGGGGTGGAGGTGATGCTGGGAATGGCGCCCTTTATCCGGAACCAGATTCCGGAAGATCTGGATGGCGTCTACCAGTACTACGAGCGGCTGGCCGGACTCTCCGATGTCGCCCTGATGCCCTACAACACGCAGAGTTGGTCGGCCGCCTTCTTCGCGCGCCTGGCGGAGATCGATCAGGTGGTTGGGGTGAAGGATCCCTGTCTGGTGCCGCACAACCTGTTCCGTGCGGTCCAGCTCGTCGGCGATCGGTTTGTCTGGATCGGGAACAAGCGGCACGATCCGGGTGTTCTGCACCTGCGGTTCCAGATGGGGATCGAGACGTTTACAGCCGGGTTCGTGAACTTCATCCCGGAGTTCGAGCTGGAACTGCTCGAAGCTGCCAAGCGGAAGGATTGGGATCGGATGGTCGAGATCCAGGCGCGGTTGGCGCCTCTCGAGGAGCTGCGGAACCGACACGCCGAGGGGATCATCAAGTCGGCGCTGGATCTCGTGGGGCTGACAGGGGGGCCGGTTCGGCCGCCGCGTACGGATGCGAGTCAGGAAGGCGTGGCAGAGTTGCGTGCGGAATTGGCGCGTCTTGGGGCGGTGTGAGCAGGGTCGGTCGAGTAGAGACACCACCGATTGCTCTACGGTTCCGATAGCCAGGCGCCGGGGCATTGAGACCGCATATCATCTCCTCGATGGCGGCGCCCCTGATCCTCTCGTTTCTGCTTACCAGGGTCTTCCGCCCCTAGCTGTCGAACGATCGCCCCTGCCGGGGCTGAAACCGCCTCCTCTCTGCGGACATACCTACCGGCTATAGAAACCCGGCGACTGTCCACATGGCGCTCAGCCGGTTGTATTCGCCGTCGAGCAGTTTGCCGTAATCCTCGACCGGATCGCCGCCATATCGCCGGACGTATTCAGCTCGGATCCTTCGCTCGACGTCCACTTCCTGCCTGATGGGCAGGTTGACCCATCGGTTCCCGTTTTCCGCACTCTCACGTACTGCGACCCACAGCTCCATATCCTGTCGTGCTTCGTCCGACCCGTAGGCCAGCGGCTCACCTTCGGTGATCGCCCGGTGCAGGCTGTCGAGAATACACGCTTTTGCGGTATCGTCCGTCACGCCGATCCCGTTAGACTTATACGGGTTTTCCCATACGACGGGCGGATCCGTGTCCACCCGGACAGCCGACAGGACCTGCTCGCCGTTCACGTCCTCGTAGACTTCCTCGATCTCGTGTGTGGCCCGCTCGCTCCCATCATACAGGACGAGTGTGCGGCCGGAGAGATGGCCGGACGTCCCTTCGACTTCCCACAGGATGTTCCGGGGACTCGGGCTGGGTGGCATCTCATACAGGCAGGTGATGTCGTCCTCGAACTCGATGACCGCACTGTCCCACCAGCGGGTGTTCTCTCGGTCGCCGCCGTAAGTCTCCTGTTCGGGGATGTCGACGCACTGGGCGTAACCCAGGACGCGCTTCGCTCGTCTGCCGAGCAGCTTTCGGATTCCATTGAAGCCGTGGTAGCTCCCGTGCGTGTAGAACATGCGCGCGTGGGTGATCTTGCCGAGAAGGCCCTGCTCAACGATCCGACGCTTGAGCTGCTCGTTCGGCCATCGCCATACGTTTTCGGCGATCTCCCACTGAACGCCCTTTTCTCGCGCGGCTTCAGCCACGGCGTCTCCCATTGGGAGCGTCAGCGCGTAAGGGATCTCCGTGAGGACGTGACAGCCGCGATCGATCGCCTCGAGTGCAAGCGGCGTCTGGCCGTCGGAGGGGACGAGGAGGAAGACGACATCCGGCTCGCTCTGATCGAGCATGTCGGCATATCGTCTGAACCGTGCGGAGACGCCGAATCGTTCGCCCATTTCGTCCAGGGCGTCACCCGAGTCACAGAGGGCACAGATCTCCCATCGATCGTGGAGTCGCTTGATCGTGGAAAGATAGCCTCGGGCACGGGATGTTTCGCGGGTTCCAACGCCTACGACAGCGATTCGGAGTTTGGTCATGGACGGTTTCCGGGGTTCAGCCTCTATATGCCGGCTTCTCGATACAATCCGGCCTGGGGGCCGGATCACTCGAAGACACGGCGCTAACGATCGTCTGCACTGTCTTGTGGTTCGAAGCCAAGGACTTCCTTCGCGTGGCTCATGTCGCGGTATGAGTAGCGGTTGTTCGAAACGACGAAGAAGATGTCGTATTTGATGTCCGCTTCCGTTTCGATGCACGTCCTGACCATTCGCGCCACATCACCCTGGCTGCAAAAGACCGAGTGCTGGCGCGTCTGGAGCGGTCGATCCTCCTCGTTCACCGCACCGATTCTCAGGCCGATCATGGACATGCCTGCTGAGTCGGAGTAGTAACGGGCGAGGGCTTCTGCCCAGACCTTCGTGCAACCGTAGATGCCCCGAGGGTGGAGCGGGCTCAGATGGGTCAGGTCATCCCACTCGGTCACTTCCTCGTAGCGGCCCTCACCTAGTGCCTTGTAGGGCTCCGATAGCTCGTATCCCGAGATAGTGGCGCCACTGCTGGCGTAGATGACGCGTTTGACGCCAGCTTGCTTTGCCGCCTCGAACACGTTGTAGGTGCCGATGACGTTGAAGGGGAGGAGCTTGTCCCATTCCGGGCTCCCGTGCGCGATCGCCGCCATGTGGACGACCTGATCGACGCCGTCGAAGGCGGGGCGGATGGCGTCGAAGTCGGAGATGTCGGCCTGGACGCAATCGATGCCGTCGACCGCGGATCGATTGAGGGCGCGCAGATCGTAATCGCCTTCGAGGTCTTTACGTATGGCCTTTCCGATCAGGCCGCTCATGCCGGTGACGAGGATTTTCATGGGGTTCTCCTGTTGGGTCTACAGGACAGAATGGTGCGAGGCCGGAACGGCCCTCACCCGGCCTGCGGGCCTAACACCTCGCCCGCAAACCGCCCTCTCCCGCTCGCAGGAGAGGGGAACAACCGCTTGCTGTAGGGTATGGTTGGTACTCTGTCAGTCCCATTCGAGGATGACGCCGAGGGCTTCGTTTGGTTTCTCGTAGAGCATGTGATAGGCGTCGGGTACCTGCTGCCACGGCAGACGGTGGGTGATCAGCTCGTCGACCTTGACCGAGCCATCGATCAACATCTGAGCGGCGTCGACCATGCATTTCTCTCGGGGAGTGTCGATTCGCACGCCGGCGATCAGCTGCTTGTTCATGAAATCGTCGCCGTATAGGGGGAGCGGTCCGCCCTGGTATTTGGAGATGAGGTGGATCGTTCCTGAGGAGGCCAGCATCTTCTGCGCTTGCTCGAAGGATGCGATTCCCGCGTGTCCGCCGACACACTCAACGACAAGATCAGCACCCTGGCCGTCGGTCAGGCGTTTCACTTCCTCCACTGAGTCGGTCTCGGACACGTTGATGACGGCATCGGGACCCAGCTTGCCGGCGATGTCGCATCGAAGGGGCTGAGCATCGACGACGATGATCTTGGCCGGATTGCGACTCCTCAGGATTTGCGCGCACAGACAGCCCACGATGCCCTGACCGAGGACGACCGCTGTTTGCCCCGGTTCGATGGGCGAGCTGCGCATCCACATGACCGAGCTGGTCGTTAGCGGCAGGAAGGTTGCCGTCTCATATGGCAGGTCGTCCGGGAGCGGGAAAGCCAGCTTTCGACGTCCGGACGTATTGGCGAGGACGAGCTGGGCGTGGGGTGCGTTGACCATGACTCGCTGACCGATGGAGAAGTCCGCAGCATCCGAGCCGACTTCGACGATCTCTCCAGCGTCCGAATATCCCATGATGTCCGGTGATACGGCCTCCTCGAGCACATAGCGACGGAAGAGCTCGGATCCTCGGCTGATCAGGCTGCGTTTTACCTCGACAAGGAGCTGATCTGCCGCCGGCTTGGGCCGTTCCACCTCGACCATCTCGACGTTGCCGAATCCCTCCAGCTTCTCGAGCTGCATCATATGAGTCACGCGTTTCCCTTTCGCTTGAACGTGATCAAGTCGGGCCTCCCATCCGGAGGATCCGGTCCTCAAGGGGCAGGTCCACCCGGATGTTTCCGCGCCTGTGCGACTCCCTGAGAGCGATCCCGATTTCTAGTGCTTCGCGACCGAATTCGCCCGGACAGATCTCTTCACGTCCGGATTCGATCGATCGACAGACGCCCTCGATTGCGTCGATCATCGAGCTGCGGGGATGCCACGGGTTCGGCAGATGGGTTCTGGAAGGGGCACCCGTTACGGAGTCCGGTGTGATGATCTCGAACTGGGAGTGAGCGTGACGGGAGACGATGCGTCCCGTCTCTCCGATGAACTCGATCGCCCAACTCGATTGAACTTTCTCGCATTGAGAGTTGAGAATCGTCCGGACGCCGTTTTCGTAGACGACCGACCCCGAGCCTGAGATATCGTCGTCAGTGCCGGCTTTCTCATCACTGTCCATGATTCCGACCACCCATTCGGCTGGAGCTCCGGCGAACAGGCGTAGCAGTGCGAGCGTGTGGCTCTGGATGTTGGAGAGCGAGCTGGGGCTGTGGCAGACCATCGACCTCAGCGGTCCGATAGCGCCCTCAGTCATTAGTTCTCTGGCTCGCGTGTAGTAGCTGTACCAGTTGAGGTGACAGGCGATCGAGAGGATGGTCCCGTGCTTTGCGCACGCTTCGATCATCGCGTCTGCCTCCGCGAGCGTGCGGCACATGGGTTTGGTGGCAAAGATGGCCTTCACGCCGAGTTCGGCGAGACCGATCGTGATTTCCGCCCGAGGCTCCGGCCGTGTCGTCAGGCTGACCAGATCTGGCGCTTCTTGTTCGACCATCTCGCGGTAGTCGGTGTAGAGTGCGGTCGTTCCCCATCGGCTGCCGAAATCGTCGAGACGCCCCTGATCTGTGTCGCTGGCCGCAATCAGGTCGACGCCCCGCGCTTCGATCATGGCCGGAGCGTGGGCCCACGGCCACGGGTAGTTGGGCATCCCGATGTGCTCGTCGTCGATCGTGCTGCCCATTCGACCGCAGCCAACCACAGCCCCCCGATAGTTTCCCGTGGGTGCCGTATGGCGGATAGCCTGATACGCTTCTCCCTTGACCTTCGCCATCGCCGTCCCTCTCGAATAGAGATACTGAGGATACAGCCGGATGACTAAGAAATACTGTTCGACCCCGAACGGAATCAAAAAGAGCAGCGCCCTCTGACAAGGGACTGGCGACCATTGCATTCGGCCCACGCACCGCGTATCCTTGAGCCTGAGGACGTTCTGGTTCCGGATCGAAATAGCGAGGTTCGAGATGAGGCTGAAGTTTGCGTTCCTGGGTACGTGGCACAGCCACGCGAGCATGCACGTGCGGGAAGCTGCCAATCGTCCTGATGAAGTGGAACTGCTGGGCATGTATGATCCCAACGCTGATGTGATCGCGCACTGCCAGGAGCGGTTCAGCGAGTGGGTCGAGGATGTGCCCGTGTTCGAGTTCGAAGAGGCCGTCCTGGAAAGCGATGCGGATGCGGTGGTGGTCGAGGGACACGTCTACCAGAATCTTGACTACGCGGAGCGCGCGCTGGAGGCCGGCAAACACGTGCTGCTCGAGAAGCCTGCCGGTGTCGATCTCGATCAGTTCGGGCGGATCCAGAAACTCGCGACGGACAAGGGTTTGGTTCTGAATCTGGCCTATATGTGGCGTTACAATCCCGCGGTCCACGAGACCATCCGGCTGGCGCAAGCCGGATCACTCGGTCAGGTCTATGGCTACCGGGGTCACATTCCGAAACCGAAGAGCTGGCATCCCGAGCTCGACACGGAGTACAAGGTGTATCAGGGCGGCGCCTACTTCGAGATGGCCGGCCATCTGATCGACAACATGGTGGCGATCATGGGGGTGCCGAAGTCGATCCACCCGCATCTGTGCTGCCACTACGGGAAGAAGAATGTTGTGGACAATGGGGTGGTGGTCTATGAGTACGACCACGGGCTCGCGATCATCGATATGGGAAGTATGGCGATCGGCAGTGCGCGCCGGATCGAGGTACACGGAACTGAAGGCACGGTGATCCACGCGCCGATCGGATCAGGGAATCTGAGCCTGGCGGTGGAGAAGGATACGGGGGACTACAAGGCTGGCGGTTTCCAGGATCTAGAGATGGGAGAGACGGGATCGGACTGGTCGTTGCTGAGGGAGATACGCGCGTGTATCGAGGGGGCGAAGGAGCCGGACTACTCGCAGGAACACGATATGTCGGTTCAGAATGTGTTATTCGAGGCGTGTGGGGTGGTGGATGGGAAAGCCCTGGTATAGATGATGTGAAGAAAGAAGATGTGAAAATGTTGAGATTGGAAGGCCAGTCTTCACATCTTCTTTCTTCACATCACAAATGTCATCAGCTCCAGACGAAGACCTCCGGATCGTCCTCTGACATGCCGATGAAGGACGCGAGCACAACGCGTGGCTTGGGGCCAACGACGAACGGGACTTCGTGGATGGTTTCGGAGTAGAAGAAGTAGAGGTCGCCGGGCTCCAGGTGGACCTGAATGCGTTCGAGGCCGTTTTCATCAGCGTATTCGCGGAATCGCCGTTCTGACAGCGGCTCTTCGAAGTCCGGGCACATGGGTGCGCGATACAGGACGCCTTCCCCCGTGTCGTCTTGCGATTCGCTGTTCTGGAAGCACATAACGCCGGCATACTGATGGCGGAAACGCGATACGGCAAAGTTGTAGCGCTTCGAACGTTTGGAGACGGAGTCGTAGTGCGGGTAATGACCGGTTCCCTCGTGGTATGTCCGGAAGATCGAGGGGCCATACAGACGCCCATCGGGTTCCCGAGCGATCTTGACGTCCTTCCTAGGCAGGAAGCGGGCGAGCGCGCCATACAACGTGTCGACAGGGTGGGTGTAGCCGTCGAAGAGGGTCTCATATAGCTCGATCGTCTGGGCGGCGTGCGCGTAGAACTGGTCGGGGTCATTGGCGTGGCGCCCGAGGCTTGTACCAATGTCCACTCGGTGGACCGTGCCGTCCCCCCGTTCTCTCGGGTTGTAGAGCAGGTCGCGTTCGTAGAAGCGCTCGACGAGGGCGGTGCACTCTGCTCCAGGAACAGCCTGCCGTACGATGACGGCGGGAATCTCGCTCTCATGCATCGCGGTAAACGGATCCGAATGCTGGGCCAGGATCTCGTCGACCGTCCCTTCCAACGGTTTCCAGTCGCTCACTTTGTCTCCTCTCGCACCTGATCACACAGAGCATCCAGTGTGATCCCTACTGGCTCCAGATCCAGCGACGCACTGACGGATTCGATCGCTGCCAGGATTCCACGCAGGTTCCGGCTCGCGTTCGCTGTTGGATCGGAGTAATCGTGATCGTTGTGCGTATCCGTAACGTAGGTCCCGAATCGCGGTTGGTCCTCGATAAATCTGCTGAAGATATTCTCGATCACCGCCCCGTGATCGTAGGTATGCGGAATGTAAGGCCACTCGTACCCTGCTTCACCGGCGTGACCTTGGGCCACGGGACGTCCGTAGGCGACCGCCACCGGCACCTCAATGAGTTCGCTGTCTCCGGTGGCCGACCGGAAAGCTGTGTTTGCCCGGTGCGGGTAGGATTCGGCATCGCCCCAGATGCTGAAGTGAGTGGCGAGCCGTCGTCCCGGGTTGGACAGGCTCCCGCCTCGGAACCCGAGTTCCTCGAGTACCCTGAAGGTCGCATCGTTTGCCGAGAAGTAACCGGCGCGGAAGTATGCCGGCTTCTGTCCCAGCGCGCGTTCCCACTGTTCGATCGCCTCCGATAGGATTTTCCTCTGTTCTTCAGTTGTGTAAGATCCCAGATCGTCTTGCCACGCGCTGTCGACGAGCTTGTACGGATGCAGGTGTAGACCCAGGCATGTTCCGTTACTCTGCACGTCGAGGAGCATCTCAGAATGGGCCGCGGCGACCTCAGGATGCAGCAGGAGCGTAGCGGGATAGCCCGCTGCCTCGATGGTTTCGACGAAGCCGCGGATGGACCGCTCGCTCTCTTCGTAGTCGGCGGGTCCGCTGGATGACATCGAACGTCCGTGTTTCGAGACGTCGATGTGGGCGGACTCGCAGTCCATGGTCATGAGGATGTAGACTGGCGGCATATGTTCTATCTGTTGGGGGCCCGCTGCCGTTTGTTCGAGTAGCGGCGGCCTCGCCGTCGCTACTCGAGAACTCAGGGATGCTCTATCTGGGCTATGGTGACTTCTCGAGTAGCTCTGGGCTGTTCGCCCAGAGCTACTCGAAGACACGGATCAGTCTACGACCACCTGGCTTTGCCACCAGTCGTCGTTGGGTTTCCAGTCGGGGTCCAGGTAGTCGGCGTGCTGTTTCTCCAGCGTGGGCATCTGCTCGTGTTCGAGATGATGGAGTCGAGATTGTTCCTTCTCCGGGACGTACTCCGGATCCGGCACAGGGAGCTTCGCACCCACCTCCCGCAGCCAGTTGTCCAGCGTCTCGCGCATCGTCGTTACGAGATCCGGATTCTGCTCGCTGACATCAGCCTGCTCGCCCGCGTCGATGTTCAGGTCGTAGAGTTCGTCCCTGCCGTCTTCGAAGTAATGGATTAGCTTCCAGCTGTCGCGTCGCATCATCGCAGAGGGTTCGCCGCCCTGGTTGCCGTAGTGGGGGTAGTGCCAGAACAGATCACGGCTGGATAATGCCTGATCAGATTCACCGCGCAGCAGCGATGCGAAACTGAGTCCGTCGATGTGCTGCTGGTCTGGAATGCTGCACCCCGCCAGATCCAGGAAAGTCGAGTAGTAGTCTATCCCCGAGACCGGGACATCACAGGTTGAACCCGGGGTGGTGATGCCAGGTGCGCGAACGTGGAAGGGCTCTCGGATGCCCCCCTCCCATTGGCGGCCCTTGCCGCCTCGCAGGGGGAGGCACGAGGTTGAATAGGCATCGCCGGAAGAGACGCCGCCGTTGTCCGACGTGAAACAGACGATCGTGTTATCGGTCAGGCCGATGCGATCAAGTGCGTCGAGGACGACACCGACGCCTTCATCCATGGCCTCGATCATGCCGCCGTAGATGGGACAGTCCTGCACCTGACGGACGGGCAGGTTCCGGTCCATGATGAACCGGGATTCGGGCTGCTGACCGTCTAGCGCCTTTTCACGATACTTCGCCCAGCGATCCTGACTGGTCTGGATTGGGCCGTGGACGGAGTAGAACGAGAGGTAGGCAACAAAGGGCTCATCCTTGTGCGCCTCGATCCAGTTCGCCGTTTCGGTACCCAGGCGAATCGGCAGGCACTCACCGGGAGGCCCATCCCCCAGTTTGGGATTCTTGTAAGGAGAGAAGTATCCACCTGGTGGACTGCCTGCCCTGAAGCCACCGACGTTAACCTCGAAGCCGAACTGTTCCGGGTGGTTCCCTTCGTCACCCAGGTGCCACTTGCCGGCGAAGAAGGTCCGGTAACCGGCGTCCCGGAGGACCTGGACCCAGGTGATCTCGTCCTTTCGCAGGCCGTGAACGTAGTCGGGTGGGAGAAGCTTGTTATGTCGTTCGAGTTCACGCCACTGTTCGCCCGTACGGGCCCCGATCCAGTCGGTGGTTCCGTGACGCGGTGGGACCTTACCCGTGAGGATACTGGCGCGGGAGGGACTACACACCTGACAGGCGGCGTAGCCTTGTGTGAATCGCATGCCCTCATTGGCTATGCGATCGATGTTCGGGCTCTCGTAGATCTCGCTGCCTTCGCAGGTGAGGTCGTTCCAGCCGAGGTCGTCGGCGAGGATGAAGACGATGTTGGGTTTTGCCAAGCGTGTACCTACCTAGCTATGTCTTGATGGAGTGTGGTAACGTCCCCAGGGGACGAGAGAGGAACGTGTTTCCGGTTGTCGCCGGCGGGAGCCTGGCGACCATACACCCAAGTGGGTTTCTCTCGTCGCCGTGCTCCGCACGATGATGTCAGATATCATCGAACGGATATAGCTTTCTGCCGAGATTCTTGAAGGCCAGTTTCCCTTCGGCCGGGTTGTGGACACTCGGCTCAGCGATGGCGTGGATGGCGCCGGCCCACGACTCGTATCCGGCCCTGAAGTGAGCCGCTGACTTGACGCCTATGTAGCGCATTTTTTTGGGGTCGAGGTTCAGGGTTCGCGCAAAAGCCGTGCAAAACGGCTGTTCTCGGGCCGTGACCAGAAGGACGTGAATGCCGTCCTGCTCGATGTGAGCGGATGGCCCCATATGGCCGGTCAGTCCCGCGTACATCGGGCCGTCGTACTGAAATTCTCCGGCCGACAGCGCGATCACGTCGAACTCCATGGGCACCGGTGTTCCCTGCAGCGGGGTCGACTTTGCGCCGATCTTCATACTCAGCTTCGCCCCTTCACCGGCATCGTGACAGGCTTGTATCGCTTCGGGGTCGACGATGTAGAGGACGCAGGCATCCTTCAAGCCGGCATCGATGAAGGCGCGAAGCATGCCGGTGCTGTCACCTGGTGAGCCGCCGCCCGTGTTGTCGTCCCTGTCGGCAAATACGACGGGATACTTCCCCTCAGCTTCAGCGATCTGAATCGCCTCCGACGTCGAAGGACGGTGTAGCTGCCAGTCCGCTCGTCGGTCGAAGATCCATTGGCCCAGCTCGTTGGCATACGCTTGCGCCAGATCGTGGTCATTGTCGGTCACGACGTAGACCGAGGCGCCCACGTCCGGTACATCGGCGAGCGGATAGCAGGTGGCGATCGACGCGGACACGACACCCTCACGCGACTCGATCTCGTGCAGGTAGTCGATCGCTTCCTTCATCGGCGAATGGGCGGTCACTTGATTCATGCCCCAAACGAGTGGGATCTGGTGAAGGGCCATCGTTGGGCGAAGACCCTCCTTCAGGATTTTGGCCATGATGTCGGCGCATTCCCGGCCGCGCGGCGCCATGTCGATCTCGGGGTAGGTTTCGCGACCGGCTAGAGCGTCAGCCATTTCGACCATCTGTTCAGAGACGTTCGAGTGAATGTCGAGCTGGGCCACGACGGGAAGATCACCTACCAGATCCCGAACAGCAGCCAGGATATGGCCTTCACCGTCAGGAATGCCCTCCGCGACCATCGCCCCGTGCAACTCGAGCAGGACCCCGTCGATCTGACCGGCTTTTTCGATTCCTTTCAACAGGTCGTCCAGGATTTCATCGAAGTCGATGCGAGGGAGCGGCGCGCTGGGATGGGCTTCCCAAAAAGCGGTGGGGATCAGCTCGAAGCCATGAACGTCGGCACCCTCGATGAATCCACCGATCGGCGTGTTCGCACAGCGATACTTGTCGAGGATCTCCTGTCCGTGCTGGTAGCCTTGACGATCGCCCGCGCTATCGATCGTGGTGGGCACGGTGGTGAACGTGCTGGTCTCGTGGCTGATGCCACCGATGGCGATCCGCATGCTATGCGATCCTGAATGAGTAGAGGGGAGCGTTTCTCAAGCGGAAACGCACCGTGGTAATCTTGGGTATCTCCTGGCCCAGGTCGACCTTATACCAGACTCGACTCGGATCCGTCGCATCGAGTTGGTAGGCGGACAGCGTGTCCTGTTCCGAGCGGGCTTCGACGATCACTTCAATCGGAATACGGTCGGGGTGAAAGGGGGAGACATTGATCAGCAGTTTCGATCGACCTGGCCCAACAGCGAGTGGATGCGTTTTCACGATGCCCTGCTGGCCGGTCGCGTCCAGGCTGACGAAGCCGTCCTCACGAAGCCTGGATAGCCCGAGTGCTCCGCCCATCCCGGGTGGCACGTGATCGAAGCCTGACGCCTTGTGAGGATCCGGTCGTCCCCCATAGTGAATCAGAAGTTCACCGTCCCTCAGATGCGGGGGGGTGAAGGTCGGTACTGTCCAGTAGGCGTCGAACGATCTGTGTTCCCCGTTCGAGAGGATCACGACGTGGTCGCACATGCGGGACCACGTCAGCGCGTCCCAGCTGGATGCAAGCTCGGTATGGAGTCGCTGGTGGGCAACGTCGTAGACCTCGATGTAGGCAAGGTTGGGGCTCTGATACCAGAATCCGTAACCACCGTAGATCTGGGCGTCCGGATGATCCAGGCTGTCCGTGTCGATCGCCAGGCGTGGTGGTGTCCAGGTCTCGAAGTCGTCACTCTCCGCGTGGAAGATCACACGCTTTCTGAGGATCGGCTGATTCCGGCTCCACGCAATGTGCCTCTTCCGGATCGGGTCATACCAGTAGGCGCAACGGTCGCCGAAGTGGCGCAAGGCATGATCCCGGCCCCAGGACCATCGTATTCCGTCAGCAGAGGTCGCCGGTGTCAGCCCCTCTCTCCAGGTTCCTCGTGATGCCAGCAGCTTGTATCGACGTTGAGGATCGGGATCGTCGGGATCCACCGAGATCGTGAAATCGTCGATCGCCTCGTTGAGAACGATGTTCATGTTCGGCAGCGCCGCGTGTTCCAGAGGGTCCCTGGTGAAGGATTCGCTGTCCTGGCTCATTGCGAGATTGATCGTGGTCGAACGGTATGGACTGTCCGGTTCGGGTGATCAGTTCTTGGCCTTGTAGTACAGCCGGTAGCCGTAATCATGCGGGAGCACACAGCTGTAGAGAATCGAGTTGCCTTCCCACGGATGTGTCGCGGTCAGGAATGGGGTGCTCTGCTTGCGAGGCGGGTTCAGGCGACGGTGAACGGACTGAGAAAACGCGATCAGGTGGTCGTCAACGAAGAGCTGACTGGCGCCGTCGACAAGGATGGGTTCACGCACCGGCGACCGATCAGAGACGCTGGGAAGGGTGGATGGGTCGATGGCGGTATACACGATCGTCTCTGCTTAGCCGTCCAGGTCGCTGAGCCAATGGCCGAACAGGGGCTGAACGGTTTCTGGCAGACCCTCGTATACGTCGCGGGGGAGTGATGGTTGGCTGTTCTCGTTGAGTCCCGTGCGCTCCATCATCACCTCGCGCTCGTTCGAGTCCGGCATGAGCATCCGGGTGTTGAGCCACCACGGTGCGTAGCGGACGACCACAGACACGCGCGGTTGATCCGTCATGTTGGGTGCTGTCGAGTGCCAGATTCGACTGTCAAGGATGAGCACGCTACCGGCGGGACCCGTTGCGTTTATCTCGTCGGGATGTTCGGCGTGTTGATCGACCCCGATGTCACCTGTCGGGTTGTTCGGTTCTCGATGGCTGCTCGGAACGATCAGCGTACCCCCATTCTCAGCCGAGAATTCGGAGATCATCCAAAGGGTGGTGATATGCATCGGTAGGTCAGGGTACGGCGCCTCGACGTGACCGGCGTTGTTCTGGTTGAACGGCCAGTCGGCGTGCCACGTACCGCGTGGGTTTCCGGCCAGGTTGATGGTGGCTGTGGTGAAGGAAATCTTGACGACCGGACCCAGGATGCCCTCGACCGGGTCGAGGACTCGGCGATCGGAGAGATACGGGGCCAGTGCCTGGTTGTATCGCATGAAGCCGCCGACGTGGCCGATTCCGCGGCTTCGCGGGTCTTCCCCGCCGTGTTCGTCAGTGGAGGCCTGGATTGAGGCGCTGATGGCGTCGAGCTCAGAATCCGGGATGACGTTTTCGACGACGGTGTAGCCGGACTCTTTGAGTTGGGAGATGTGAGACATTAAGACTCCATACGGGCGGTTCTCGACTATGCTCGAACTGATGCCGTCTATGACCTCAGCGCTGCAAGCAGCGCCTTAATGTATCCGACCGAATACGCAATCCCCTGATAGGGTACCTCACCGTCGCCCTCGATGGCGAAGATGTGGTCGGGGTTGATACAGCCGTCGAAACCGACGTCATTCAGTGCCTGGAGGATGCGGAACATGTTCATGTCGCCGTCGTCAAGATGGACTTCCTCATAGGCGCCGGCTGTGGCCAGACTACCGCGGACGTTGCGGAAGTGGACCATGAAGATGCGGCCTTTGCGGCCGTAGTTGTGGATCTCGTCCAGGATCAGAGGTTGGCCTCCGGCCTCGGCCCGGGTGCCGCAGCAATAGAGGTAGCCGACCTGCTTGCTGGGGAAGGCGTCGATGATTCGGTGGTAACCGATGCCACCGAAAGGCGTGTCCGGCATCGGAATGTCCGACGGATGCATGGCCAGCTTGATGCCGGTCTCGTCGGCAATCGGGACCAGCTCACCGTAGACACGACAGAAATACGCCCACCACTTGTCCAGCTCGTCTCTGGTCGGCGGCTCCCCTGTACGCACATCCCAGACGTGTACGCGACGTCGGCGCAGGTCTTCTTCCGAGTAGGCAGCTAGTTGGTCCTTGTCGATGTGACTGAGCGTATCGCCGTGGCCCAGGAATCCAGCGCGATGTTCGGAACGATAGTGCGTCAGGAGATGGTTGAACGTGTCTCCCTCGAAGCGCTGTCTGGCAATCGGGACACCGGCTTCAGCGAACACCCTGAGCGCGTTGACCGTGTTCTCGACGTCCTTTTCACCGCCCTCCCGATCCAGGAAGTAACGCTCGGTCACGTCCGGCAAGGTGACCCGGTTGATGTCCATGCCATACGATCGGATCAGCTTCCTGGCCTGCAGGACTGCGTCGAGGTCGGGGAAGCCTTGCTCTTTGACGCCGGGCCATGAATCGCCTGAGCCGAAGTCGACGCAGTCTACGCCGAGTTGACTGAAGCGTTTGAGGTTAGGGACGCTGAGGTCGGATAGGCCGTAGGAGATTCTCACTTCGACTCCTGGAGAAAGGCAAGCAACCATAGATAAACACGAATGAACACCAATGGGTCTGCGTGCTGACCAAAATACGTGTGGAAGGACTATGCACCAGCGACTTCGACACGGCTACTCGTTTGCGTCGTCGTAGGCGGTGGAGATGGCGGCGATGAGGCTGTCGATGTGGGATTCCCCGGTCGGGAGGCTTATGGCGCACATGGACAGGCCTTGAGCGAGGAAGTAGCCCTGGTTGAGGAGGGACAGGAACATCGACTGCGCGAGTGCTTTGTCCGCTCGGGCGAAATCGCGGTAATTCTCGAGCTTGTCGATACCAAAGTGGATACCGAAGACGGAGCCGGTGACGACGGTCTGGGCGACGATACCCTTGTCCGCGCACATCGTGTCCAGACCGCGCTTTAGCCGCTGGCCGAGGCCATTCAGGTGCGCGTAAGCGTCATCGGTCAGGGTTTCGAGTGTGGCGATCCCTGCCGCCATAGCGACGGCGTGACCGCTATGGGTTCCGCTCTGGAAGACGCTGGCAGCACCCTCGGTGTTGTCGACGAGGTCCATGATGTCAGCGCGTCCACCGTAGGCGCCGACCGGGAAGCCGCCGCCGATGATTTTGCCGAAGCACGTTAGATCAGGATCGAATCTGACGTTGCCCTGCAGACCACCAGCGGATTGTCGGAAGGCGACGATCTCGTCAAAGACGAGCAGGATGCCGAGGTCGCGTGTTACTTCCCTGATGCGGCGCATGAATTCAGGCTGGATCGGGATGATTCCCGCCTTGGGATCGAGCATGACACAGGCGAGCTCGTCTTTATGCCGAGTCAGGATTCGCTCGACGCTCTCCAGGTCGTGGTATGGCAGTATGATCGTTTGCTCGTGGACGTCTGGTGCCATTCCGCCCGCGGTGGGGACGGCAATTGGATCTGACGCTTCGCCTACATCGTCGAGCGGAGGTGCCACGCTGATTTCGACCGCATCGTGGCTCCCGTGGTAGGCACCCTCGAACTTGGCTACCTTCGGCTTTCCGCTGATGCATCTGGCTAGCCGGATGGCGTGGAGCGTCGCCTCCGTACCCGAGTTGACGAACCGCACGCGTTCGAGAGATTCGACCCGCTCACACATAAGCCTCGCCATCCTTGTCTCGATGCCGGTGGCCGAGCCCATCGCGATCCCATCGTTGATCTGCTGCTGAATAGCGTCGAGGATGGCCGGGTGATTGTGGCCGAGCACTTGCGACGTGTGGTGGTTCGAGAAGTCGGCGTAGGTATTGCCATCAACGTCTTCTAGTTCACAGCCCTCAGCGCGCCTAAGCGTCAGGGGATAGGGGGCGTGGAAGTAGGCGCCCTTGGCAGCGCCGGCGTTGACGGATCGACCTTCCTCGAACAGCTGGCGGGAGGTCGGGGTGCGGTCTCGGTAGATTGCTTCTATAGTGTCTCGTGACATAAGAACCCAAACCCGTTGGAACCACAGAAGACACGGAGGACACGGATGGGTTGTCCGGAGGTCCGTGACGATAATCAGTAGATTTTGCCCGTTCCACGTTCGGCCAGCATTGCCTGTGGGCTCTGCCCACACCGTGTTTGCCGATCCGATTACTGGTCGCCGTGCTGCGCACGATAACCACCGACAAGAGGGCTGGCTACAATTTCAACAGGCGCTTCGCATTCTCGCCCAGGATCAATCGCTTTGCGTCATCCGGGATGTCGGCCGTGATGATCTTGCCGAGTTGCGAACGTGGATCCATCAGCGGAACGTCTGAGCCGAACAGGACGCGGTCAGCGCCGGCTTCGTTGACCAGGCGCTCGACGACGCCGGGTTCACGGTAAGTCGAGCAGGTTTCCAGGTAGACGTTCTCGTGCTGACGGGCGGCCTCGATGGCCTGCGTGCGATACGGTTCGGCGTTTCCGGCGTGGCCGATGACGAAGTTGGCATTCGGAAAACGTCCGGCGATCCTGGCCACCAGCTCGGGATAACACGTGGCTTCACTGCCGGTATGCGAGATCAAGGCCAACCCTCGGTCGTCGGCGAACTGGTAGATGGGGTCCCAGATTGGTTCGTCCATCGGCCAGGGTACATAAGGTGGATAGATCTTGATGGCCGAGAATCCGAGTGTGTCGATCGCGCGTTCGAGTTCGGCCACCATGGTTTCAGCGAACATGGGTGACACGTAAGCGAAACCGATAAGGCGGTCGGGATAGTGTGCAATGAACTCGGCGGTCTCGTCATTCCCGCTCGTTCCCTCGGGATGGAAGATGCTGAACAGGCAACTGCGGTCGATCCCCCCGTTGTCCATTGCACGCACGATCTCGTCGGAGTCGTCATTCATCTCGAAGATTTCCCACGCACCGACGTGTCCGTGAAAGTCGATGATTTCCAGATTGTCTATCACGCGTTCAGGATCCTCTCGAGGTTGGTGCTACAGATCTGCTCGAGGACGCCATCTGCCAGTTCCAGCCTGTGGAGGTAGAAGAGCACGGGGCCCATCGCATAGCGGGGGAAGAAGGAGCCGTAGAGGAAGCGACTCGGCCCGTATTCGTCGACCAGTTTCTCGATGCCGCGGATGTTCTCGAAGCGGCTCAGCTCGAGGCTTGCGTTCGGGAGCGTGTTCAGCAGGGGTCGAACCATCATGGTGTGGGTGTAGTGTGCGCCGACTAGGACCACGGGCAGATCCGGATGCTGGACCAGTGTATCGTGAATCTCCTTCGGATCCGTGTCCGCGAGAGAGACCCATAGAGGGATCCGTTCAGAGGATAGCCAATCGAGCAGCGTGTTCCAGACCCAGGGCGTGAATGGGACGCGACACTCCGTCGTGTTCTGGAGGCGAACGCTTGTCAGGCTTCTGTCGGCTCGAAGTTCCTTCAGTTGCGCCAGAGATCCCGGATCGCTTCCGGCAACATACTGTGAGACCAGCTCCTCGTGGCCATCCATCCAGTCGGCCAGTTGCTCGTTGCCCTGCGACGGGCTGATCAGCTCGCCCTGGACGTGATAGACCAGGGCCCGATCGACGCCGTGTCGGGCCATCTCTTCGAGCAGGCCGTCCGCCGAATCATATGGATATCGCCGGTTGTGGCGATGGCCGATGCCGACGTTGGCGTCGAAGACAGGGACAGATGCGGAAAAGCTAAGTGACATATCAGGGTCTAGTGTCATATGCAAGGCGTCAAACTGGGGCTTCTCGATACGCCGCGCTTTGCGCGGCTACTCGAAGACACGGCGGCTACCGCGTGTTTCCAAGCAACTTTTGCAGGCGGTCCGGAGCTTCGACACCGTCGGGTAGTGGAACGCGGTTCATCCAGCCGAATCGGCGGTAGGCCCAGTCGACGGCGTACTGGTTCTGCATCAGGTAGCGGACGCGGTTCGAGGTGTTCGGGGCGCCGCGGTGCCAGCATTGGGGGTCCTGGAGGTAGATGTCGCCGGCCTGACAGAAGATGGAGACGGGGCCATTGCCTTCGAACTCTGGGTCGTCTGGGCTGTTGGGATGTTTGCCGGAGCAATGGCTACCGGGCACGTATTGGGTCGGGCCGTGTTCGATGATGTCGATATCTGTGAGCGCGATTTGGATGGTGAACCAGAGGATTGGCGGACGGATGCCTGGCGCGTAACGGTCGACTTCGTCCGGGACGGGAAAGTGTAAGGCACCGTCGACGTGCCACCGTTCGATCGCGACGTTGGGTTGGTTTCGCAGCACGTTCTGGCCGCAAAATCGGCAATTCGAGCCGACCAGTGCTTCGGCTAGGCTGACGAACGGCTCGCGCATCAGCATTGCGGGGAAGATCGGGTCAAGGGCGAGCGTGTTCCGGAGGATGAATGGCGTCTGAATCTCTTTGCCCATGTGCATCTGGACGTAACGGCCCTCGTGCAGCTCGGGCGTTTCGGCGGCGAAGATTTCCGGGTCGTCCATCAGTCGGTCTGTTGTCTCCTGGAGTGCGGCTACTTCGTCCAGGTTCAGGACGTCGGGAATGTGGACGTATCCGTCGCGATGCATGTCTTCGACGATTTGCTGTGTGCGGTCTTCGTCGAAGGGATCGCCGGCTGTGATGGGGGTGTCGAACACGTGGGTCTCGTTTTGTGTGGCTGACGGTTTCGTTGAGAGTAATTTGTGTGCAAGCCGCTCGATTCACCACACAGAAAGCCATAGGCCTGAGAGGTGCGTATGAAGATCGAAGCGATCGACTTCCAGATTCTGCAGAGCGAACCGGTTGTTCCCGAATGGCGACCGTTGCGTACGATGCGGGAGTATCCGGAGATTCACAAGGTGCGTTTCGGCCATAGCTTGTTCGAAGGGGATGGGATCGAGTTGCCCGCCCGACCGGGTTACGCGTGTCTGATGCGGATCCGCACGGACGAGAACCTCGAGACGTGCGGTCTGTTCGGGACCAGTTGGGGACGTGAACACCTAGAGTGGGAGGCGCGGACGTTCAAGCTCCAGTGGTCGCCCGACCTGGTCGGGGCGGATGCGTTGAACCGCGAATACCTCTGGCACAAGATGTGGATGGCGAGACGCTACTACCACGTGTCGTCGACGGTTCCGATCGCGCTGATTGATACACTGTTGTGGGACCTGGCCGGTCTGCGAGCGAACCTGCCCGTGCACAAGCTCCTGGGCGGGTTCCGCGATCGCATTCCTGCCTACCTCACGGAAACGGGTATACCTTACGAGGATACGCTGAAGTCGGCACAGCGGGCGGTCGACAAAGGCTACAAAGGGTTCAAGGATCACTCGATGCTGGGGATCGATACGAACCTGAAGCTGGCGGAAGAAATCCGCGAGCTGGTGGGCGACGAGATGGTGCTGATGCACGACCCCGTCCAGCAGTATTCCGTCGACGATGCGATCAAGGTGAGCCGTGGGCTTGAAGCGCTCGATTACCTATGGATCGAGGAACCGCTACAGGAGTTCGATATCAACGGGCTGAAGAAATTGTCCGACGCAGTTGACCTTCCGGTCATGGCGCTAGAATCAATTCCTGGGAATCCGTATCTCGCGCCCCCCTACCTGTCGGCAGACGCGATCGATATTGTCCGGCAGACTGGTTTGGGGATCACGGGGCAGATGAAACTGGCCAACCTGGCAGAGATGTTCGGGAAGAACTGTCACGGGGGGAATCCTCACGTGGTGGCGGCGATCCGGAATGACGACTGGTGGGAGGTCTCGGCGTGGGAGCCGACGAGTAAGGATCGGTCGCTGGATGCGGCGTTTGGCGGGTTGATACGGGATACGACCCGGGTGGAGGACGGATACATGTATGTGCCGCAGACGTCGGGGTTGGGGAGGGAGATTGATTGGGAAGGGATCGAGGGGATGACGGTGGAAAGAATCTAGGGGAACCATAGATGGTCACAGATCAACACGGATGAAACCCAATCAACCGAAAGCTTCTTGCGATCAGGAGGTCGCGGCAAGTCGAGCCCTCACCGGGTTTCGCTTCCAGCGAAACCGTCCCCGGCTTAGGCTTGCCCGGGCGGGCTCTCTCCCGCGGCAGGAGATGAGAGCCGACCTCTGGTCGGCGGAGTCTTGCCAGCAAATTCTCGTCGCTGCGCTCTGCGCAGTGATGCAGGAAACAAGCCCTACTGACCACCTCCATGACAAAAGATACGGTCATTGCGGCGAGGATGAGGCGGCAGGCGCTGGATCAGCCGCTGCAGAGCAAGCGGGAGCTGAACGAGATACAGCAACGAGTGCTGGATGTGGTGCAGGAGATCGGGCCGGCCGATACGGATCAGATGAAGGAGGAGCTGGATGGGGACCCGCTGTTGAAGAAGCAGATCATGCCCGCACTTCATCGGATGCAGGAAGCGTTTCTCGTGTTTGAGGAGCAGACGGAGACGACGTGGGAACATGGGTGGAGCGACTTCGAGTCGGAATGGCCTGAGATCGATCTGGAACGGCGATTGTGGGAAGAGGCGGCGAGCGAGGTTTTGAGCCGGTTCTTTGATGCGATGGTGTTCGCGACGCTCGATCAGGTGCGCGACTGGTCCGGATGGTCGGCGGCCAAGGTTAGGAAGCTGCTGGCTTCGATGGAGGCGAATGGGAAGATACAAGCGGCGACGGTCGAGGGGGTTGGAGAGGGGGGGATCGCTGAGCTACCCGACGTTGACCTGAATGTCGCGCGGAAGACCCTGATGATCCACCGGTCTGACTTTCTGGCGACTGCTTATGCCTCCGAGCACAAGGAGCGGTATGGCGATCTTGAGGTCCTGCAGTATCTGCTGATCGACGGTTAGTTTAGAGGGGTCGTCCTAGGCCACTGGCGGATCGGACCGCACGGTGTGGATGATATCGTGGTCGAATTTCCGAAGAAGGAACGAACGGAGAGGCGGGCTGATATATTGACGGCTGTGCGTGAGACATACTCAGGGCCGAATCACGAGATCATTTGCTACGATGGAAAGGAAGTCTAGGGAGAGGGGCGGGGGAGCAGGCGGCAAGGAAGAAACTGAGGTGGCAATGGCCTTGGCTTATGACCGGTTCTCGACTCCGCTCGAACTGACGGTGCGTGTCCGACGACACGCGTATTTATCCCTGCCCCCTTGCTCCCCTGCCTATTCGTGGTACCCGAGGAACACCAGTACACAGCGGCCGCCGTGAATAACGGTCAGGCCAGCGGCTTCGGCCTTGGCGACTGCGGCTGCGCTCTCCGCGCCGGGCTGCATCCACAGGTGCTTTACGCCCGCATCGATGGCTTCGTCCACGATCCGCTCTGTCACGTGGGGTGACGTGATCAGCGAGAGAGACTCGATCGGTTCCGGAATTTCCGAAATGCTTGGGTAGCAGGTCTGTCCCTCGACTTCAGCGGCTCCCGGGTTGATCGGGATCGCTCGTCGGTCGTTTTGCAGGTAACAGCGAAGGACCTTGTTGCCATACTTGGCTCGATTCTTCGACGCGCCGGCGATCCCAAACACGGGCGCCCGAAGGAACGCGTCGATCGCAGCTTGAATGTCCATCTGATTCCTTTCTTGAACGTCCATTGAACGTATACAAAAATTGGCTTCGCCCAACCCTCTTTCGTCTGGATCCGGAACAGGCGCACGATCTCGCGATCGATCTGGCCGCGAGAACGTCAGATCTATCGTTTGTAGATGAGGCTCTGAGAAGGTCGACTGCTGTTCGGGATCCCCGATTGCGGGTGGATCTTGACGGTCTGTCGTTCGAGACGCCCGTTGGGCTTGCCGCCGGGTATGACAAGAGTGGACGGGCAGTAGACGGTCTGAGCGCACTCGGCTTCGGGCATATCGAAGTGGGTTCTGTCTCTCGTGACCCGTCGGATGGGAATCCCAAGCCGCGGCTGTTCCGGCTTCCGGAAGACGAGGCCGTGATCGTGCACTACGGGCTTCAGAATGACGGAGCAGATGTAGTGCGGTCACGGTTGCTGAAGAGAAGAACGTCTACGCCGATCGGCGGGAACATCGTGAAGACAAACAGAGGGATCGATGCTCCGGCGGAGTCAGCTGACGAGATATTGAGGGAGTATGTCGATGCCGTCCGGATCCTCCACGATTGTTCAGACTATCTGATGCTGAACCTGAGTTGCCCGAACACGGAAGATGGTCGCGATTTCTTCGCCGATCCGGGTAATATGCGTGAGATGATGGCCAGACTTGCTGAGGTGACCGTTCAGAGACCGCTCTACCTGAAGGTTTCTCCGCTAGGAGGAGATGAAGCTCTCGAGCAGCTGCTGGAAGCCGTGGAACCGTTCGGGTTCGTTCGTGGCTTCGCTTTCAATCTCGCGCCAGGCGTGCACGCTTCGTTACGCACGGATAAGCGTGTTTGGGGCGAACTGCGAGGTGCGCTGGCGGGGAAGCCCGTCGAGGAACAGATGAACGACCGGATTCGGAGTCTGTATGGACGGATGGATCGGTCGCGGTATGCGATTATCGGGGTCGGTGGGGTTTCGAGCGGTGAGGACGCGTATCGGAAGATCAGGCTGGGGGCGTCCGCCGTGCAGCTTTTGACGGCGCTGGTCTACGAGGGGCCGTGGGTTGTAAAGCGGATCCACGAAGGACTGTGCTGGCTGCTCGAGCGGGATGGGTTTGGGTCGGTGTCAGACGCTGTCGGGGTGGATGTTGGGTGACGCTATGGTTGGGGTCCTTCGATATACCCGCTGAGCCAAGGCTCAGCGGGCACTCGGGATGACCTGCAGGCTCATGGGGATATGCTGCGGTGTGGGCCGGGGACCCGAAACTTGCAAGGGCGGTTTGAACGTTGGCGAACAGTTTGACCCGGTCCACGCGCGCGGCGTTCAGCATCCGATCGATTATGGGAGATCCGACGAGGAGCAGTTCGCGGTTTTTCTGGTGCAGTGTTTCCGCAGCGACGACCAGCTCATCCAGGATCGGTGCACCAAACCAACGTGCCCGTGAGAAGTCCACGATGACGTGTCGCTTCGGATCTTCCTCGATCAGGTCGTTGAGCTTGCAGGACAGCTTCTCCCAGTCCTGCTTCGAATACAGCTCGCTGGCAATTTCCAGAACGACCGCTTCCTTCGAAATCTCTGTTCCTGCTTCCATCTCTTCCTCCAGTGCCACTGATCTTTAAGGTGACGCCCGCTAGTTAGGCAATGGGCGTACCATTCAGTTCCTATGACGAACGACACCCCATAAATGTTTGAATTTTCAGCGTTTCGGGGAGTGGTTGAGAGGGAGTTGGCCACTGTAAATTGGTAAAATTCGCCAACTGTCAGGCGGATGAAGCCGGATCAGGGAAGGGAGAAGGTGGTCACGACTCTATCGTGGTCCGAAGGCCATAGACCTGAGGACGTAAGGTCCTCGAGCTTATCGCTCACGACGTGAGTGGAAATGGGGGTTACGTTGCCTCGGTCAACGATCACGTCGATACGGCCCGCGAGTCTGGGTGTTTCGTTCAGGAGGTCATCGGCGTGGCAGCAGGTGGGGCCGGGGTCGTCGGTGACCATCATCCAGGTATCCGTGTAGCCCGCATCTTTAGGTGTTCGGGATCGACGGGATGGGGCGAGAGTTGATGTCGCCGACAAGGATCGTGGTCCCCGCCGACTGAGGGATCTCTCTGACCTGCTCCTCGGCCTGGTTGATCTGAATGTCGTGAAAGGCGCTCACCTCCAGGTGAGTCGAGACGAAACGGATTTCAAATCCATCAACGACGGCGTTGGCCATAACCCCTCCGCGAGGAATCTCGACGACCGCATCTCCAACGAGGGATACGGTCCCGCGCTCGCGAAACAGGCCTGTACTGGTTGTGACCACTTGGAAATCCGATCGGGAGAAGATGACTTCGCGATCGATCTGGTGGATGTCGTCCGCTGTGACACTGATGAACTCGGTGTCGGAGTTGTCCACTGAGGCAGCTACCTGGTAGCTGACGCCCTGAGCAACCAGAGCGGTCATCGGTTCGTCAAGGAAGTCGAGCGCGACGTCGCTGGTGGCGACCGGATTGCCTGTCAGGAAGTCGCCAGAG
>MDTE01003113.1_pt1 | contig 59999 bp, 66 predicted proteins | sample 811231 | NCBI WGS metagenome assembly MDTE01 (sample SAMN05326651, study PRJNA326480) | marine metagenome | isolation source: seawater | place: Indian Ocean: Red Sea | collected 2010
ATGGGGCCATCGATCAACCCATGCATTGGTGTCGGTGTCCCCCAAACCAGGGCGAGATAAGCCCGCTCTATATCATGCGCTTCGAATAGGTGGCTGAGGCTGTTGTGGGCAGCGTCGTTCTTGGCTGCCACCAGTAGGCCGCTGGTATCTTTGTCAAGGCGGTGAACGATTCCGGGCCGGCTTATGCCACCGATACCGGAAAGGCTGTCGCCGCAATGGGCAACAAGCGCGTTTACCAAGGTTCTATCGGGATTGCCCGCGGCTGGATGAACCACCAGACCTGCAGGCTTGTTGACAACGATCAGATCACTATCCTCATAGCGGATATCGAGTGCCATCGACTGGCCAGATGGCGCTGCTTCTGCGGTTGGCATCGGTATGCACAATTCGACCTCCGTACCGGGTTTGACCCGATATGCTGGCTCGGCTATCGTCTTGCCGCTAATGCGCACTTGACCGCTTTCTATTAACCCTTTGAGGCGGTTGCGTGATATGTCGGGTAGGGCGAGCGCGAGAAACTTGTCGAGACGTGTGCGTTCCTTTCCGGCGCGCAGTCGATATTGAGATGTTCCCTCCTTCGGCATGGCCGATTTCACCATAGCGGACCTATTAGACTCAAATGATTCCCATCCCTGTTCTTAAATCCGCCGTCATTATAATGGGCGTCCTGATTGTTGCCGGTCTGGTGGTGATTATTATGAAGATCTCACAGAAAACCGGTGAGTTAGCAGAAAACATGGCGACAGCCGATCCTAAGGTAACTACTGCAGCGGAGAGTACGCAGGGAGATGCGACTTCATTTCGCCTCGATTTGGAACAGCTTGGCCTCGATGTCGGAGCGCGCTTGTTAAGCATGGATGTTGCAGGTGAGCGACTAGTCCTTCGGGTGCAAACCGGCGCAGGCGTTGAAAGAGTTGTAATTGTCGATGTGAAGAGTGGTGTAGTGGTGGGGGAGGTCGCCTTGCCGCCGGCCGAACAATAAACCGGCGCTGTGACGACGATCGAATGTTGCTACTCAGGCATGAAGATATGCAGCGCATCGCCGATCTGGCCGAGGCGGCCTATCCCGATGAAGCCTGTGGCCTGTTGCTAGGCTTTCATCGTGCCGAGGGTGATATCGAAGTGACCCGAGTAGCGGAGAGCAAAAATATGGCGTCGCCTGGACGTAATGATCGATTCGAAATTGATCCCGAGCTACGCTTTAACCTGATGCGCGAGGTGCGTGGCACGGGATATGTCATCGTTGGCCATTATCATTCTCACCCAAATGGCTTGGCTCAGCCATCTGCCACCGACCTCGCCATGGTCTATGAGCCCGAACTGGTGTGGCTTATTACCGCTGTAGTTGGCGGCAAGGCGGTGAAATCGACGGCGCATCTGTTGTCCCCGGGTGGCACTTACTTCGATGATATTGGGCTTGATTATTTGCCCGCCGCCGACACAACTTAGGGAACAGTTCAATGGAATTTCGCAGCGATAATGTCGCCGGTGTTGCCGAAGAAATCATGGCTGCTATCGCTGCCGCTAACATGGATACAGCGTCGGCCTATGGCGATGACGAGATTACCCAGGCCCTCGACCTGGCCTACTCGAATTTGTTTGAAACCAGTGTTCGGGTATTTCCTGTGCTAACCGGGACCGTCGCCAACGCTCTGTCGGCGTCGCTTTTGTCACCACCCTGGGGCGCAGTTTTGGCCGAGGCAGAATCGCATATCTATCAGGATGAATGCGGTGCGCCCGAATTTTTCACTGGCGGCGCAAAGATCATTCCACTGCTGAGCAGGGGTGGCAAGATTCCACCGCAGGAATTGCGCCACAGGCTTGCTATTGGTGGGCAGGGTTTTGTGCACGCCTCGCAGCCGTCGGCTTTCAGTCTGACTCAATCGAGTGAGTCCGGCGCTGTCTATACACCTGAAGAGGTGGCCGAACTTGCCGCTATTGCCAAGGAGTCAGGTCTCGGTGTGCATATGGATGGTGCGCGTTTTGCAAATGCGCTAGCGGCGCTCAATACCGAAAATCAATCGACCAGTCCTGCCGACATCACTTGGCGAGCTGGGGTGGATGTACTCTCCTTTGGTGCTACCAAAAACGGTGCACTCGGTGCAGAGGCGGTAATTCTGTTCCGTACCGATCTTGCCGAGGAAATGTCTTTTCGTCGTAAGCGCGCCGGGCAGCTAGCCTCTAAAATGCGATATATCTCAACTCAGTTGGCAGCCTATATAGAGGACGGTCTATGGCTCCGCCTAGCGGATCATGCTAACCGTCTATGTGGTGCTTTGGCGCAAGGACTTGGAGCGATTTCCGGCGTCGTAATTAATTCTTATGGCGGGACCAATGAGCTCTTCGTCGAATTGCCCGGCGAGATGGTCATTGCCCTGCGTCAGGAGGGTTTCAAATTCTACGATTGGCCGGAAACGATCCCTGCTGTTGCAGGGAGGCGTTGCACTATCCGCCTCGTCACCCGTCACGATATGACAAAAAGCGAAGTTGAGGGTCTGATTACTGCGGTTAAGCGACTCGCAGTCTAATTCACGGGATAATTTTCTAGCTCGAACACCTTGATGCCGGCTTCCTCGAACATGGTGCGGGCGAGAATGATTTGCGCTGCCCAACGCTCTGCTCGATCAGAATCAGCGGCGGGGGCGACGATCTCGCTGACCCCCGCCTGAATCAACGTTGCCGCGCACTGCGCGCAGGGTAGTAGCGGCCAGACATAGACGCTTGCTCCATCTACGGGTGCATTAGCAAAGAGCACAGCATTTCGTTCGGCATGGATGATCATATCGTATTTCATTTCGCGGTTTTCTAACCGCTCGGCAAGGTCGCGAACGCCCCGCGCAAAGCCATTGAAGCCAAGCGATATCACCCGGTGTTTTTGATCTACAATCACCGCGCCTACTTGGGTGGATGGGTCCTTTGACCATTGTGAAACGTGCTTTGCTAGGCCAATAAAGCGTATGTCCCATTTGTCCGGCCTAGTCATAACGGGTTACTCCTGTTCATACAGCGGCAACTGGGCAGGTCACTCAGAAGCTCAGCTTCTTGAATTTTCGCGTCTGCTCGGTCAGCGCATTTTCAGTAGGCAGGCGCTCCATCGAGCTCGCGCCGTAGAAGCCGTTTACATGGGTGCAGTTGCGGAGGATATATTCGGCGTCTTCCGGCTCAGCGATGGGGCCGCCATGGCAAAGAATGATGCTATCGCTCCTGACTGCCTTTGCTGCCGCCCCCCATTCATCAATCAGGGTGGCGCAATCCTCAAGCGATTTGGCGGTCTTGGCACCGATGGCCCCGCTCGTCGTCAGACCCATATGGCAGACGATGAGGTCTGCTCCTGCGTCCGCCATGGATTCTGCATCATCAACACTAAACACATAGGGCGTAGTCAACATATCGAGATTATGCGCAGTGCGGATCATTTCCACCTCTAGGTTATAGCCCATACCAGTCTCTTCGAGATTGGCCCGGAATACGCCGTCGATCAAGCCGACGGTCGGAAAATTCTGAACTCCGGCAAACCCTATCGTCTTCAACTCCGCGAGAAAGTTTTCCATCGTGATAAACGGGTCTGTACCGTTGACCCCGGCAATCACCGGCGTCGTAGTTACGACGGGCAGAACCTCCGCTGCCATCTCCCTGACGATCTCATTGGCGTTGCCATAGGCGAGTAATCCGGCAAGGGAGCCGCGCCCAGCCATGCGGTAGCGGCCCGAATTATAGATTGCAATGATGTCAATACCGCCGGCCTACTCGCACTTGGCGGAAAGACCCGTACCGGCGCCTCCGCCGACGATAGGCTCCCGCGCCTCGACCATGGCATGGAACCTCTTCATCAGGGCGGTGCGTTCAAATTTAGGCATGGTGTTATCCTTCAGTAATATCGCGCCAGGCGGCGACTATAGCGGCAGCGAATTGCGGGTCGTTTATGTGATAGGGGCAACGTAGTATCTGTCGGTTCTCACTAACAATCACGGTGGCCTCGAGTGCCTCAAACAGTGCAATATCTGCCTCAGGGTCGTGGAATGGCATGTCGGGCGCGTCGATCAGCGACACGCCGTTTTCGGGAATTAGGAAACGCACCGGGCCTTTGAACATGTTGAGCTTGGCGCCGATCCATTCGCCTATAGCGCGGTTCTCATCCGCTGTGGTGCGCATCAGGCTCACCTGTGGATTGTGGATATAAATATTCCGATCACGATATTTGTCGGGGATGGTTTCCTTGGCGCCAAAATTCACCATGTCGAGGGCACCGCAAGAGCCAACATAAGGCAAACCCGCCACCGCCAGTGCATCGAAGCGCGCTTCGCCTGCGCTGAATACGCCGCCCATGAGATGATCGCAAACTTCCGTAGTGGTGACATCAATGCAGCCGCGCACAAAGCCGTTCTCGGCGAGCTTTTCCATCGATTGTCCACCGGTACCGGTAGCGTGGAAGACTAGACATTCATATTCTGTACCGATTAACGCACGAACCTGGTCAACACAATTCGTGGTCACACCAAACATGGTGAGGCCAATAGCGGGCTTCTCCTCGTTTACTTGTGGCACGATTTGGCGGACCATTCCAGTAAGCGCGTGTGCTGCATTGCCAAGAATGGTACGAGTGATTGGATTAAGGCCGGCAATATCGGCGACCGAATAGACCATGGCTATATCATTTGGCCCAACATAAGGCGAGACATCGCCGGAAGCGACGGTCGAGACAAGAATTTTGGGTACTCCGAGGGGCAGCGCGCCCATGCCGCTTGCAATGAGCGCCGTATTGCCGCTACCACCGGCACCAATCATACCGCCGATATCTGTGCGTGAAGGTACGAAACGGGCGAAGGCTTCAGCCATGGCAGTTACCGCGCGGCCGCGGTCGGTGCCACCCAGGACAGCGCCAACTCCGTCGGGATGGTGTAATGCCACTTCTGTTGCCGTCACATCCACCATGCCCGATTCCCCACTGCCGGTTCCGAGATCGACAAGACAAGTTGCTACCCCGGTGGCTTCGATCAGATCCTGAATATAGCGGAGTTCCGCGCCTTTGGTGTCGAAGGTTCCGACGACATAAGCCTTGGTCATATTCCGCACTCCTGATGGCTTCCTTGGTTATGGTGTAGCATGACCAAGGTATATAATTCGAGGAGAGCCTGATGATTATGACGCAGCGGATGGTGCGGGCGCGTGGAGGGACGCTGATACCGGCGCTTGGTCTCGGCACCTGGAGGATGGGCGAGTGTGAGAATCGTAGGCAGGACGAGATCGCAGCTCTGCAACTCGGCCTCGATGTTGGCTTTAGCTTAATCGACACGGCAGAAATGTATGGCTCCGGCGTCGCCGAGCAGATCGTAGGCGAGGCAATTCGCGGTCGGCGCGACGAGGTCTTTCTGGTCTCCAAGGTGCTGCCCAGTAATTCCTCACGAAAAGGTACGATCAACGCGGTCGAACGCAGCCTGAAGCATCTTAACTGCGATCATATTGACCTTTATCTGTTGCACTGGCCCGGACCTTACCCGTTGGAAGAGACCTTCGAAGCGTTCGAGCGTCTATCTGATGAAGGCAAGATCGGTCGGTACGGCGTTAGCAATTTTGACACTGACGGTATGGAGGAGGTTTTTGCTACGCGCCGAGGTGAGGGAGTTTGCGTTAATCAGGTACTCTACAATCTGGCGCAGCGGGCGGCCGAGGACGAGTTGATGGCATGGTGTGAAATGAACGATGTGGCGCTTATGGCCTATTCACCACTCGATCAGGGCAGCATATTGGAAGATTCTGTGCTTAATGAGATTGCCAATCGCCATGGCGTAACCGCTGCCGCGGTGGCGGTCGCCTGGACGATGCGATTTCCAAATATTGTGTCAATTCCCAAAGCTACGGCGCCTAATCATATCCGTGCCTGCGCCGCCGCTTACGATATTGCATTGACAGAAGAAGATCTCAACGCCATTAATCGCACCTTTCCACCACCAATGCCTGGCGCAAGGTTGTCGGTCTACTAACTGGATCAGTGCGCTGAGGCGATCAAGCCACCATCAACTACAAGGTCAGTGCCGGTAACGTATTTGGCTTCATCCGAGGCAAGGTAAAGAGCGGCATAAGCGACATCCCAGCCTTCTCCCATATGGCCCATTGGCACCTGCTTGTTGCGTTTTTCGATCAACGCTTCTGCATCACCCTTGCCATATTGTTCGGCGAGGCGGACTTCGACGAGTGGGGTATGCATCAGCCCGGGCGATATCACATTGCAGCGGATGCCATGGGGAGCGTATTTCACTGCAACCGCTCTGCTGTAATGGGCGAGCCCCGCCTTCGCGGCATTGTATCCGACGTGGTCGTTGCCGATATGCCGGTGTCCAGCGATGGAAGAGATATTGACGATCGCACCCTTGCCCTGGCTTTCCATATGCGGGATCACGTATTTGCATGCTATGAAGGAAGAGGTGAGGTTGAAATCAAGCTGGTGCTGCCAATCCTCTAAGTTGAGATCAACCGCATTGCCGGGCACTGAGCCACCAACATTGTTAACAAGAATATCAATACATCCGAACTGCGCGACGCAAGCCTCAATCATAGCTTCGACTTCAGTCGAGTTTGTAACGTCGCAATGATAAGTCCTGCAGGTGCCGCCTTCTGAGGAGATGATGCCTTGGGTTTCAGCCACCGCCTCCGGCACTAGATCGACGGCGAATATGCTGGCACCCTCTCGGGCAAAGACCACAGCCGTGGCTTTGCCGTTGCCCCAGCCAGGGCCGACTGAACCGGCACCTGTTATCACTGCGACTTTATTTCTCAATCTCATTTTCCCATTCATCCATAAATTTTCCGTAGCGGTGAATTTATCTTTCCCAACCGGCGAGCGCTAGTATCCTGTAGCTATGTGGAATTTATCGGCAATATGGCCGAAACCTAGCGCTGTACTAATAACGCTATTGGCAATTGTTTGGTATGCGTTGTCGGCGGGCTCTACTCCGGCACAAGAGAAATCTTTGCCAGATTTTTATGCCGCCCAGGCGGCGTATGAACGCGGGGATCATGAGACCGCATTTCAGACCTGGCTCCTTTTGGCACGGCGTGGCGACGTCGATGCCCAGTTCAATGTAGGCACACTTTACGATAATGGCTTTGGTGTGGCGCGTGACGTAGAAAAAGCAACTTTGTGGTATGCGCGTGCGGCAGACCGCAAAATTGCGCCAGCGGAACTTGTACTGGCGCATATCCTGAAACATGGCGAGACGATTGTTCGTGACGACGATCAGGCGCTCCGTCATTTACGGTCGGCGGCACAACGAGGCTCTGCCCGTGCGCAGTTTGAACTTGGCGTTGCCTACGACCGTGGTATCGGGGTCACTCAGAATTATGCCACCGCTGCAGCTTGGTACGAGAGAGCCGCAGCGCAGGGTTTAAGAGAGGCTGTTTATAATCTTGCCACACTTTTTGATGAAGGACTCGGTGCGCCGAAGGATCACGTGGCTGCTCTAGCATGGTATCGCCAGGCGGCACGCGCCGGCAGCGCCCGAGCCCAAAATAATATAGGCAATCTGCATGAAAATGGCCTTGGCGTGCCTCAAAATTATGAGTTGGCGGTCGAATGGTATAGCAAGGCAGCTAAGCGTGGTCTGGCAATCGCGCAAAATAATCTCGCCACCATGTATCATCTTGGCCATGGCGTGCCACGTGATTTCAAACGAGCGGCGCGTTGGTACCAAGCCGCGGCCGAAAAGGGCGATCAGTCGGCTCAAACACATCTTGGTTTTTTGCTCGCTAATGGTCTCGGAGTTAAGCGTGACCTATTGTCGGCAACCAAATGGTTTATGCTCGCTGCGGCCGGCCCAAACGAGGAGTTGGCCATTAGCGCCAGTACACATAGTCGGAACCTCGCTCTACGCCTAGCCGGCGAAGATCTTGTTGCTGTGCAGGATGCAGTTGATCATTACGCTGCGAAAGCGGCTGCTCAATCTCTACACAATTCAAGGCGGGAGGTGCCTGTACCGCTCACCACAGCTGCTCTCGGCAATCCGACTGTCTTTGCGCAGCGCCTGCTTACGGCACTCGGCTACTATGAAGGTACCATTGATGGGCTCGTTGGTCCGGCTACTTTGGAGGCGATGGAAACTGTTCATCGGAAGGAAAATCTTTCCGTACCCGCAACAATATCGAAAAAGTTTATTGGCGCACTGACAGAAATTCACCATCGGCGAAGTAGTCAATAAATTTCTTCTTCAACTGGAACTTGCCGGTACTACTCTAGAGCATGGTTTGTTGAAGCCACTTTACGGCCCGGCCTCGCGGATACTTTCAGCCTTTTTGAATTGCGATTGAATTTTAACCGGTGTATCGCACAAACAACTGGTTACCAGTAGCGCATCGAATCTTTAAACAATTCGCTGATGTCGGTTCGTGATATCTCGCACGGTGCGATGTCGAGAAGTCGCCTTTGCGGAAGGGTACGCTCAGTCAGCGCAGCGATGTCGGCTTCTTCATAACCGAGTCCTGAGAGACCGTTGGGAATTCCTGTAGTGCGCATAAGCTGGATCACCTGATCCGCTAAAACATTCCCTGCCCGCTCTTCGGGGATATTGCGAATATCGGCTCCCATCGCTTCGGCTGCGCGCAGGTGACGAGCCGCCGCGGATGGACCTATGAGACGAAACACTGCTGGTGCGTTGACAATTACCGAGATGCCGTGTGGCACCATGGCGTGGTCGTCTGGCCAGCCATCCGCTTGATAATTGCGCACCAAGCCAGCAACCGCATAAGACATGGCATGCGGCACATGACACCCAGAATTGCCAAAACCGATACCGGCCAGCATACCAGCAAACATCAGAGGTTCACGTGCTGATAAATCCTGGGGTGCGCCCATGGCACGGTTGATATTTGCGCCGATCAGGCGAATGGCTTCTGTGCAAGCAATGTCACTGTAGGGGTTTGAGCCCTGATAGATGGGCCTGTGGGCCGGCGTTTTAGGTGCAGCGCGCTCGGTAAACGGTTTGGCAGTGAGCGATTCTATGGCATGACTGAAGACGTCGAATGCATTCGCCGCAACGACCAATGGTGGCAGCGTAGAAAGTGCGGTGGGATCAAGAATGCCTAGAGTCGGGCGCAGCTCGCGATGAGCGATGCCGGTCTTCATTTCCATGTCAAGAATATCGAAGATTGCCATGCCGGTGCATTCGCTTGCGGTGCCAAAAGTGGTCGGGCAGGCTATATGCGGCTTGAGTGGCCCCGGAACTGGCTTTGCCTCGCCGACTGGTTTGTTGACATAGGTGAGCAGATCCGCTGGATAGGTGGCGTAGAGGTTGCTTGCTTTGGCTGTGTCCATGACCGAGCCACCGCCAATCGAGACAAAGCCATCGAAGTTGCCCGCGTGCGCGAATTCAGCACCCGCGAGAAAAGATCGGTCGGTCGGCTCAACTTCGACCGCGTCATATATCTCGATGTCAAGTCCGGCATCGCGAATTGCCTTTACCGCCGTAGTGACATTTTCGAGCTTAGCAACCCGAGCGTCGGTATATAGCGCAACCCGGGACATACCGAGCGCTCTGGCGTCATGGCCGATTTCTTTGATGGCGCCAACGCCAAATTTTAGTTTAGTTGCTTCAATAGTATAGGCGTATTCGCCGTCATCACGGCGGGAAAAGTAGGAATCGAAAGCCATCGCGTACCTTACGGGTTTGTGTTTAGAGAGGAAAATCTCGGGTACTGGTCGTGAAGCGTCAAGCGGTCATGCATGAAGCTGCTGGATCAGTCTCGCTTGCGACACAGGCTGAGGCCGTCGCCGATCGGAATCAGGCTAAAGCTTACCCGATTATCTTCTTTGATTTTTTCGTTCAGAGAATTGATAACTTTCGTGTCCTCATTCCAATCGCCAGGACGGCCGATGCGCCCATGATGAAACATGTTGTCAAGTGCCAACAGACCGCCGGGTCGCAGCAGCTTGAGACACGCTTCGTAGTAATCATTGTATCCTGATTTATCTGCGTCGATGAAAGCGAAATCATAGCTTTCGGCTCGACCTTCAGCTATGAGCGCAGTTAGCGAGACGTGCGCGTCGCCGAGGCGGAGTTCAATATGTTCGGCGACGCCTGCTTCGCGCCAATATTGTTCTGCCTTCGCGGTATAATCCGGGTTCTTGTCTAGCGCTGTGACCTTACCCTCGGGCGCAATTGCGAGTGCCATGGCGAGAGAACTGTACCCAGTGAAAACGCCAATTTCAAGATATTGCCGGCAGCCGATTAGCTCTGCTAGCAGGCCCATAAAAGCACCCTGTTGAGGAGTGATCTGCATGACCGCCCATTCGTGGCTTTCTGTTTCTTTGCGCAGACGCCTGAGAATGCCGACTTCGCGAAAGCCGGTGGAAAATAAATATTCGTGAAGTGCATCTGTGAGTACCGTCGGCCGGTTTGCCATGGCAACTCGGCTGCCGTTTTCGGTCAGCCGCCTTTGTTGTGAAAGAGTTGGGCCTTGTCGCCCTGCGAGACTCTCAGTTAGACCGAAACAGTCAAAAAGGCTATCCCGTTATCGATTTTGCCATGCAGTAGGCGTGGTTGTCGTCGAGGAAAAAATTATAAAGCACGATTTCTGAGTTCATCGCAACGCCACCTAGAATCCGAATATACCGGCTGCCGTGACCTTTATCGAGGATGTACTATGATTGCTCAGTTTGGAGAAGTTTTGGAATGAACGTCGCATCTCCATCATGGAGTTCCCCAAATTAAGTTTGGAGAGGCGTAACGAGGCGTTTTCTTCTGCATGTACCCTTGGGCTGATAGGTTAATAGCCGTGGTTGATCATAAGGCGATGCTAGGCTGAAATGGCAAACGAAGCGTCGGTAAGCTCGCAAAGCAGAAGGTTATCAAGGGTTTCTTGACCGGTGTCTGTTACCGTCCAGAGACGGCGGGGTTTTTTGATAATTTTCTGATTTTTACGTGCAAACTGTTTAGGCAAGCTGAGCGCCCAGAAAGGAGCTTTGCTTTTTTCCCGATGTGATAACGAGATCCTGAAATTTTTGCGTAGGTATTTTCGTATCGATGACACCAAGCGGCATTCCTAATTGACCGAAACTTGCAGTGCTCTGGGGCATGCCGACAAGTGAGAGGTGTTACTGAAGTTTCTCGCTAAGCGATATTTTGCAATTGCGCTCGACGGCGAATGCAAGCACCCTGATTAATCGTAAGGGCTCGATTCGGAGCCAATTATATCATCCACGAGGCGGCTAGGATTTGGCTGGCCGCCGAATAGACAGGAGGCCTATCGTGAACCAGGGCGAACTTATCGATGCTGTTGTGAAGAACAGCGGCGTGAGCAAAAGCGATGCTTCGAAGGCCGTCAAGGCGGCTTTGGAGGAAATGGCTAAGACCTTAAAAAAAGGCAACTCGGTGCGCACTACACTCGGAACATTTTCGGTCTATAAGCGCAGCGCACGCAAGGGTCGCAATCCGGCAACTGGCGAAGTAATTAAGATCAAAGCCAGCAAAGGCGTCCGCTTCAAGGCTTCAAAAGCTTTGAAGGACAAGGTCAACCGCCGCTGAGGAAACTGATGAGTATGGATTTCTGACTATTCGGTAATCGGCTTCAGACGGCGGCAGCACTGGGTCGGGATTCTATTTCGCTGAGCCAGCGAGCGATGTTGGCGCAGGAAGCGGGGGGATTGACTTCAACCCGTGAAGCGAACCGGGTGGTCACAAAGGTGGTAATGTCAGCCACCGAAAAGTGGTCACCCGCAACAAATGGCACTTCGCCTAAACGTTCATCGAAATGGGCGAAGAAGCGGTCCATAGAGTTGCGACCTCGCTCGATCAACTTTTCAATTTGAGGTACGCCGCCAGGCACGCCAGGCAGACCTCGATCCTTGAAAACGGGAGATGAGTTTCTTAGCATGTCGGCAGCCGGCAGATAGCCCATGAATTCGGCTCGACGGCTCCACATCTCCACCAATGCCTTTTCCTTGACGTTATTGCCGAAAAGCGGCGGGTCAGGCTGCATTCCCTCAAAATAGCGGCAAATAGCCATTGATTCGGCGATGCATGTACCATCGTCCAATTCAAGTGTGGGCACTTGGGAGATCCTATTGATCGCAAGGTAGGACTCTTGGAATTGCGCACGCTCGCGCGTATTGATTTCGACCGTAGGAACCTCGATGCCTTTTTCGATAAGGAACATATTCACCCTTTGAGGATTGGGTGCCATCTTAAAATCGTAAAGCTTCATAGAATTTCCAGCTCCGAGATAGAAGAGTTTGATAGAGTAGTTTGCGGTCTGAAATAGGCAAGTCAAGTACTGGACCGGTCCAGTGTGCCACTCACTGACCCTGGGTATTGTGGGAGGTTATCGCTGATCTCGTAGAAATTACTTTTCTCGGCTGTGTAAATGTGACCGATCGTCTTTAAACCAATTGTATGGTCAAGAGTACCGGCGGCAATCGAAGTTGTCGCGAAACCAGCAGGTTGCCAAAACATGCTGGCGCCGCACTCGCGGCAAAACCCACGTCTCGCTGTGTTCGAAGAGTTGTACCAGGTGAGGCCACGATCTTCGATGAGTGATAGGTCGGCGTCTGTGATTTTCGTATAGGCACCGAAAATGCCATGGAGACGCTGGCACATACTGCAATGGCAATTCATCACGCCGCGCAGCGCACCCTTTACTTCATAGCGTACCGCGCCGCATTGGCAGCCGCCGCTATGGGAGGTCGCAGGTTTGATCATATAAACTCCTATTTAACTAGGCCCAACCCACGTGCGATCTTGCGATCGATATAACGCTTGGGCAAGAGGGTGGGCAGGATCCAGTTCTTAAATTTGCCGCGCACCGGCGCGTAGCGAGTCTTCGGTGATGGCTTTGTTAGTGCTTCGAATATTACCCTGGCGATCCGCTCCGGCGGGTCGCCCCTGGGGCCGATATCCAAAACATAGGCAAGTAGGCGGGAGAGCGCAGGCGCATATTCACTATTCTCGTAGGGTGTGGTGGCGATATCCTGCGCCTTCTTCCAAATCGGCGTAGCGACGATGCCGGGCGCAACGATAATGACGTCGATACCGAACAGCATCAGTTCGCACCTAAGACTCTCGGAAACCGCCTCCAGTGCATGTTTGGATGCGCTGTACGGTGCCATGAAGGGCATGGCTCGTTTGCCGGAAACAGAGCTTACGTTTATGATCCGGCCCGGATCGCCGGTGCGCGCTCTGTCAGTACCGAGGAGCGGTAGAAAAGCCTGGGTCACCGCAAGGGCGCCGAGGAGATTTACTTCGAGTTGATGGCGAAAGTCATCGAGCGGCAAAAGAACGGTCGGGCCGCCAATGGCAATTCCAGCATTGTTGACCAACCCGTTAAGTGTGGCGTTACCAAGGGCAGTTTCTACCTCGGCCACGTTTGCGGCAATTGTATCGCCGTCGGTGACGTCCATGATGAGCGGGGTAAACGCTTTGCCCAGACAGCTACGCAGCCGTGTTCCGTCCTCTGTTCGTCTGACCCCGCCGAATACCCGAAAACCATTTGCGACTAGATTAGCTGCTGTACTTTCTCCGATACCTGTCGAAGTTCCTGTGACGACTACTGTGCCCTTATTCATGCAATTCAGTATAATCGTGCAACCATCAAAAATCCCTGTGAAGACGTATCATTGGGAAAAAGACGCACGGTGGAACATTAATGTAAGCAAAAATCGGCCGAATACTTGATGATTGAGCCGGAAGTCTTCGACGGTGCCTTAGCGGAGCTAACTGGCTTCAACTGCGTGTTCGATCAGGATCTGCCACCTGAAGTGCTGTTTTCAGACATTGCCCAAGCGCAATTCGGCCTGCCTGGTATGGCTAACTCTTGCTATGTCCAAAGGGTTAAACAACGTCTGAGAATTTGCTTCACAGAAGTAAACATTATGTTCGAGAGGGGTGGCGACCAGAAACTTCACTTTCGCAAACTATGCAGCTACCTCGAACCGCTTTCCTGCCAGCAGAAAGGGTACCTTCTATGGACATGGTCACAATGAACATCATTGATTCTACACTGGTCTCAATTTGCCGCGAGATGGGTTTAACCATGATGAAGACCGCTTACTCCACGATCTTTAACGAGGGCATGGATTTCACCTGTGGACTCGGCAACATCGGAGGAGAAATGATAGGGGTCGCGGAATTCAACCCCTCGCAGATCGGTGGACTGCCCTTGGTGCTGAAGACGACCGCGCAAGAACTATCGCATGACAGTATGGAAGAAGGTGACGTCATCGTCACTAACGATCCTTATCGGGGCGGCATGCACACTCCGGAGCACACGTTCATCAAGCCCGTCTTTTTCGAAAAAGAACTCTACGGTTACGCGGTGGCGATTGGCCATGTCGCGGAGGTTGGCGGCATGGTTCCGGGTGGTTTCGCTGGGGAAGCGACGGAAATCTTCCATGAGGGTCTGCGTGTGCCGCCAATCTTTATCAAGAAGCGCGGTGAAGATGTTGACGAGGTGTGGAAGCTGATGCTCGCCAATGTGCGCACGCCGCGCAACAATTACGGTGATTTTCGCGCCATGATTGCCTCAGTCGAGGTTGGTGCGGCGCGTATGGAGGCCGTTATCGCTAAATATGGCACGGAAGTGTTTTTGCGCACGGTGACCGATCTGATGAATTATTCCGAAACGCGCATGCGCGCAGAAATCGCCGAGATCGCTGACGGTAAGTATACTTTTGAAGATTTCATGGAAGATGATGGCATTGAGGCGAAACCCTACCGCATTCATGTTGATGTGCATGTCCAAAACGAGGAGGTCGTAGTTGACTACAGCGGTTCAGACCCTCAGGCCAAGGGGCCAATCAACGCCGTACTCTCTGTCGCCTGGTCCTCAGCATACAATGCTATGCTGCATTTGACCGACCCGTCTATCCCAAAAAATTCGGGTTGCTTCCGTCCGATCAAGATCGTTGCTCCTGGTGGTACTGTGCTTAATGCCGACTACCCCGCCACCTGCGTTGGTGGCAACACGGAGACTCATATCCGTATCGCCTATACCATCATTGGCGCGATGTCCCAGTGTTTGCCGGAGCGCGCCTTCGCTACTGACGCTGGTACGCACAGTAATTTCCTATTTGGCGCACATGACCCGCGGTGCGACGAATATGTAGTCTGTTACGACTTTACCTGCGCCGCGTGGGGCGGGCGGCCCTTCGCTGATGGTAATGAAGCGATCAACTGCATCAACGGTAATTCCCGCATGATCCCCATTGAGGTCTTTGAAGTACGTTATCCTTGGCTAATTGAGGAGTTCAAGCTTGAGCCCGACAGTGCTGGAGCGGGTTGTTACCGAGGAGCCCATGCAGTTTCAAAAACCCTCCGTGCCATCGCTACCGAAATCACCGTCAGTTCGGTTTCCGATCGTCATACGATCCAACCTTGGGGTCTCCTTGGTGGTGATGCGGGCTCTGTAGGCGGCCTGTTGTACCAGGATCCTGGCGGGGGAAGCTGGCAGCCCTTCACCGAGGCTTTTGGCAAGGTAAGACCTAGCAAATTCTCCAATGTTAGAATTGTGCCGGGCGCTCGGGTGCGTCTAACCGCGCCAGGTGCCGGGGGATATGGTCCGGTGAGTGAGCGGCCACGCGATATGATTGTTGAGGATTTACGCGAGGGTTGGATTACGCTTGAAGGCGCTCGGCGTGATTACGGTTATACAGAGAAGGCCACATGAAGATAGTCTCCGAGCGGGTTCTTCTAGGTGATCGATACTTGCCAAAGCACCAAAGCTTGCTTGCTAATATGGCGCACCTAAATATCGACTACCCGTTCAGTCCTTTTTGCGCCTCCCTACTCCCGGGATAATCGAACGCCGCCGCGGTATGGCACTGTAGGGCGTTTTCTGCGCCCATGGCCCATTAATTTTTGGTCCCCAGGGGTTTGCTCCCTCTGGTTTTGTTTCGACCGGGGTAGTTGTGACGATGGTGTCGGGATGGGCAGTCTGATTCAGATGACCGGTACCGAATAGCTTTACATGGCGCCGTTTGAACGGCAGTACTAGAACCATGCCCACAGCAAAACCGCCGATATGCGCCCACCAGGCGATATTGCCGCCGCCGCCGAGATTAGCGATCTGCATGAAAATCCATAAGCCGAGCACGATGAAGGCAGGTAGAGGAATGAGCATATATAAGGCGAAGACCATCACTTTGGCACGCGGATATAGCAGGAGGTAGGCACCAAGCACGCCAGAGATTGCGCCGCTTGCACCTATTGTCGGCACCTCTGAGGCCGGCTTGATCCCTGCATTAATCAGCGCCGCGCCCACGCCACAGAGTAGATAGAATATTAGAAAGCGCCATCGCCCCATGGCGTCCTCGATATTGTTTCCGAAAACCCAGAGAAAGAGCATATTGCCGATTAGGTGCCACCAACCAGCATGGAGAAATTGCGAAGTTATGACGCTAAGAAAATCGATGCTGTCGGGAAGTATAGCGTGGTCCGCGAATATGTCTTTTGTCTGAAAGACGACGGCAGGAATAGCGCCGAGCGCGAACTTGGTTCGCCCCTGTATTTCCTCCGGCAACACCAAGATGATAAGAAATACCAGCACATTGGCTGCTATCAGCACATAGGTCACATATGGAGTTATATGGGTTGGATTGTTGTCCTTGATCGGCAGCATAGGCCGCGATGCTATGAGAACCGCTCAGAAACGTCGCTGAACACGGCTTGTCGCTTTACTACCAGGCAGCGCGCTATAATGTCGTGCAAACCCTGTTTTCGCGCAGTGAACGCGACCGCTATACATGCACCAAGTGAAACCAAGCCAATGACCAGATCGAGAATGGGGATCGTGTTAATGAAGCCGGGCAGCCAGAGAGGCCAGGCACGGTACCCGGCAGTAATCATGCTGATCCTGTCACCATTATAATTGCATACCTTGATACCGAAGGCACGCTTGCCCAGGGTTGCTTGAGCCCGACTGCTTTCCTGCAGCGCAAAATAGATTAATGTTCCGATGCCGACCACTAGCAATCCCAGGAATGACGGAACGACGGAGGTCAGCGTTTGGCCGCTTTCGGGATCGACCACGGTTGACCTGATCAACAAATCATCCCAAACATAAAAAGCAACCAGCAGGTAGGTGACATAAATAATCACCGCATCAAATATCCACGCGCCGGCGCGGCGCCAAAATCCAGCGAACGGGCTACCCATATATGTCGGTATATCGTTGCCACTCATGGCTCTAGATTCCGGGTCTCGAAAGCTGGTGGTTAGACGTCAGCATAATCTTCAATATAGGCACGGATGATGGAATCCAAATTCTCGTCTGCGGGCAGGCCGAGGGTGTGAGCCCTTGGTGCCTCCTCGCGGCCGGGCCAACCGTCGCAAATCGCCTGAATTGAAGGGTCAGGCACTGAAACGATCTCTCCGAGCGGACGGTTGCCAGCAACGCGCTTGAGGCCTTCTATCATCTCTTTGACGGTCAGTGAAATACTTGGCAGGTTGAGCGAGCGATCGTCGCCAATGGCTGCACTATCGGCCTCGTGCAGTGCAATGACGCCGTCGACGATGTTGCGGTACCCTGCTACTGCCATGCGAGTCGTTTCCTTAACTGGTAGTTCATAGACGACACCTGAAAGCGGTTCACGAAAAACGCCGCTTGCGAAGCCCGAAGCCGCCTTATTTGGTTTGCCCGGTCGAATAATGACAGTCGGCAAGCGTGCACCCCGGCCGTCAAGAAAGCCCTTTCTCGTGTAATCATTTAGCAGTAATTCATTGACCACTTTGGTCATGCCATAGGTCGTCATCGGAGTTATCTTGGTATCGTCGGAAACCATATCAGGCATGGCCGGGCCGCCGAACACTGCGAGCGAACTGGTAAAAACGACCCGCGGCAGGCCCGGCTGGTTGCGAGCTGCCTCAAGCACGTTAATGCCACCATCGAGATTTACCTTGAGCGCGAGATCAAAATCTTGTTCCGCGCCGGCGCTGACAACCGAGGCGAAGTGAAATACAGAGAGTGAATCACCCTTTACAACCTGTGATACAAGTTCTTGGTTGGATATATCCCCGGTAACAATTTTGACTCTTTCATCAAGTCCGTTCGGTCGGTCTGACGGGGTAACAGCGTCGAGTAGGATCATTTCATCGATAGGCTCGGTCTTACCGGACGCACCGACTAGCTTACCGCGCGCAAGAATAGCACGAGCCAGTCTTAGTCCCAGAAACCCCGTACCACCGGTAATGATCACTTTCATAACGAATAACCTTTTCGTTCATCTCAACACTTGTGAAACGGCACCGAGAATATATCAGCCTAGCCCCGGGGAACAGCATGTTTGCTGGCCTTGTTTCAAACCGCTGCCGAGCTATATTTTGGGGTAACATACAGATAAAGGAGAAACTCGTGTTCAACGACCAGGAACTTGGACCCAATGCTTCCCTAATCGGCCGCCCAGGATCGCGCGCCAGTCTGATGACCCCGGCATTGGTGCTTGATCTTGATATCTTAGAACGCAACGTCCAGCGTATGAAAAAATTTGCAGAAGAGCACAACATCGCGCTCAGACCGCACTGTAAAACCCACAAAAGTATCGCTATTGCAAGGCTGCAAATGGAAGCTGGCGCTCTCGGTATTAGCGCAGCGACATTGGGGGAGGCTCAAGTGATGGTCGGCGCTAGTATTCCGGGTGTCCTAGTCACCTCGCCGATTATTGCAGACGCTAAGGTTGATGCTCTGATGGCTCTCAACGGTCAAGCCGAGGGGCTGATGCAGACCGTCGACAATATACAGAATTTGCGCTCGCTTGATGCCGCAGCTGGCCAAGTTGGCTTGCCTATGAATGTGGTGATAGATGTTGATGTGGGGCTACACCGCACCGGCGCTGCGGCCGCGTCGGACGCGGTTGAATTAGTCGAGGCAGCTGTTGCATCTGAAAACCTTACTTATTCCGGCGTTCAAGGTTATGCCGGTCAGATCATGCATATCGAGAAATTCGCCGATCGGCGTAATACTAATATTGCCCACACACAGCCGCTCATCGACGCATGTGCAGTCTTGGCGGAGAAAAATTTGCCGCCGGCCATCGTCACTGGCGCGGGCACCGGGACCTACGATATCGATTCCAAGCTCGGTGTGATGAGCGAAATGCAGGTTGGTTCTTATGTCGTGATGGACGTCGAATATCGTGATGTGCAAACCGCAACCGGAGACGATTGGCTGTTCGATCCGGCACTTTTCATCCGCGCGACGGTAGTGAGTGCCAATCACGACGGTCATGTCACCGTCGATGCCGGGTTGAAATGCTTCGCTACCGACGGGCCATTACCGGATTTCGCTGCTGGCGTTCCGGTCGGTGCAAGCTACAGTTATTTCGGCGACGAGCATGGCCGTATTGCCTTTGCACAGGCAAATGGGCGCTTGACGTTGGGCGATGCGGTGGAATGCATTGTTCCCCATTGCGACCCGACAATTAATTTGCATGATCTGTACCATTGCGTGCGGGGCGATACGCTGGTGGACATCTGGCCAGTAGACGCGCGTGGTTTTCACTAGTCCGGGGCGTATTTTGCCGCCTGCCTACGCCATCGCTTGGGGAGTGGGTGTGCGTACGGGTCAATTCAGGACAAATTCGAGGAACGGTAAAAACATCTGAAAAGCAGAATCTTGATGATAGGTTTTTGGGGGCCGTCCTAAATATGCTCGCCGGACAACCCGAATTCGACCCAGGCAGCGTCAATTGTTTTGCGGTTGCACCGAAGGATCGCCACCTGTTCGATTTCAAAAGCAACGAGATCTAGCTATTGTCAGTGAGTCATCCGGAAGAGTCTGCTAGGCCCTGATTTACATTTTTTGCAAAATCTGAATCAGGCTGGAGGTGTCCCAGCGGCCGCCGCCACGCTGTTGCACATGGGCGTAGAATTGGTCCACCAACATGGCCATGGGCAGGAGAGCGCCATTTTTCTTACCTTCCTCAAAGCAGAGTCCGAGGTCCTTGCGCATCCAGTCGGCAGCAAAGCCAAATTCAAACTCGCCCTTGAGCATGGTCGAGCCACGGTTTTCCATTTGCCAAGATTGGGCTGCACCCTTGGAAATGACGTCGAGCACACGCTCGCCGTCAAGTCCGGCGCGCTGAGCGAAGTTAAGTCCTTCAGCCAAACCTTGTACTACGCCTGCGATGCATAGTTGATTGACCATCTTGGTAAGCTGCCCGTTGCCGGCCGCACCCATATGAGTGACATTTCGCGCGTAACATTGCATCACTGGCTCCGCCGCGGCAAAGCTCTCATCGTTGCCGCCGACCATGACCGTCAGTAGGCCGTTCTCTGCTCCGGCTTGTCCGCCTGAGACTGGAGCATCAAGAAATCCGAGGTTACGTTTGCCTGCAGCGCCGTCTACTTCGCGTGCCACTACTGCTGAATCAGTGGTGTGATCTATAAAGATCGCACCCTTGGACATGCCCGCGAGTGCACCGCCATCGCCATATAGAATCTGTCTGAGATCATCATCCGCACCGACACAGGCAAATATCAACTCGGCACCTTCCGCCGCCGCGGCCGGGCTTTCAGCGATACGGCCGGTATGCTCTATCGCCCATTTTTCGGCGCGTTCACGCGTACGGTTATAGACCGTAACTTTGTGGCCGGCTTTCGCCAGATGTCCCGCCATGGGAAAACCCATAACTCCAAGACCTATAAAGGCTACATTGCGACTGCCGACTGTCGAATCGTTCATTTTCTGCTCCCTCCATCGCGAAGTGTTTAATGGTATAATAATCCTGGCGGCTATTAAATCTATCGACGAAATGAAGCTAGTTTGGATATGTTCGTGTCGATGGTTAATAAGCGTCTTCGTATCGGTGCTGGTGCAGGTTTCGCCGGTGATCGCTGGGAACCGGCGGTTGAGCTCGTTGAGCGAGGTGATATTGATGTTATTGCCTTTGAATGCCTTGCTGAGCGCACGATTGCGCGAGAGACTCTGTCGCTGAGCCGTGGACTGGGTCCTGGATACAGTCCGAAACTCGAGGAACGTCTGCGTGCGGTGTTGCCAGGTTGCGCTGCGAAAGGTATCCGAGTGGTGAGTAATATGGGTTCTGCTGCGCCACTCGCAGCGGGGCGTGCGGCTTGCGCGGTCGCGGCGGAGCTCGGCGTCTCGGAGTTTTCGTGTGCTGTGCTGCTCGGCGACGATGTAAGCGATGTAATTGCCGCGCGACCGGATCTGAACCTGATGGAGACTGGTGAGCCGGTCGAAAGCATCTTGCCACGCATGGCGGCAGCCAATGCTTATCTTGGCGCTGATGCGGTTGCCCTGGCGATGGCGGGTGGCACGCCGGTTGTGTTGACTGGCCGTGTGGCTGATCCATCGCTCTTTGTTGGGCCGATGCTGGATGCCTTCAGGTGGTCCTATGATGATTATGCTCTTTTATCCCAGGCGAGCGTCGCCGGCCATTTGCTCGAATGTGCAGGACAGGTGACTGGCGGCTATTTTGCTGATCCGGGTATCAAGGATGTACCCGGCCTGGCTCGTCTCGGCTTTCCTTTTGCCGATGTCTACTCGAACGGCAAAGTAGAGATTTCCAAGATCGATGATGCTGGCGGTCGGGTGGACGTCCAAACCTGTAGTGAGCAGCTGCTCTATGAGGTCGGCGATCCAACAGCCTATATCACGCCGGACTGCGTTCTCGATATGAGTGGTGTCAGCCTCATTGAGATTGCGCCAGATCGCGTACAAGTGGATGGCGCCAGCGCCAAGCCTAGAACGGCCACTTACAAAGTCAGTGTTGGCTATTTCGACGGTTATCTCGGCGAGGGTGAGATTTCTTATGGCGGTCCGAATGCTGTGGCACGGGCGCGCCTTGCCGGAGAGGTCGTACGGGAGCGCCTGGAACTGCGTGGCTTCGATTATGACGATCTGCGGACTGATTTGATTGGCCTCGACAGTCTGCATGGCCCGGGTGAAGGGCGGCCGGACCCTTATGAGATACGTCTGCGAGTCGCTGGACGCTCTACATCGTGCAATGCGGCGGAAGCAATCGGCTGGGAAGTTGGTGCACTCTATACCAATGGCCCTTCGGGGGGGGCTGGCGACTACGCCAACGTGCGAGAGATATTGGCGGTGCAATCCGTGTTGCTGCCGCGTGAACTTGTGAGACCTCACGTGGAGACGGTAAGGCCAACATGAAAATTACCGTTCGTGACCTTGCTCATGCCCGTGCCGGAGATAAGGGCCGCGGGGTCAATATCTCTGTTGTCGCGAATGATGCAGGGGCCTACGAACGGCTGGTGCGCGAGCTTACGGAGGCACGTGTAATGGCAGTATTCGCACCGATTGCCGCGGGTCCGGTACGGCGTTACGAGATGACTAGACTCGGTGCGCTCAATTTCGTTATAGAAAATATGTGCGGGGGCGGTGTCACTGAGACCGCGGCGCTTGACATTCATGGTAAATCCTTAAGCGGGTTGATGCTGTCGATTAAGTTGTTTGGCAACGAACACGAACCCGCGTGATCGATTGCGGATGGCGATGGTCCGCGAGAGGCGTTAAGCTGCCGAGTTATGAATGAACATACAAAACCGTTGTTACGGCGCGAAGATTTGTTCTCAGGCGCACGGAGCCTGGTCGATAGTGTACGCGCGAGGAGCGATGAGACGGAAGAAACTCGACGCCTGGCCGACGAGACTATTGAAGTGATGCGTGCGGCCAATCTGCATCGCATTTTGCAACCGGGTCGTCACGGCGGCGCGGAGGCGCATTTCTCCGGAATGGTCGATATTGTCGAGACAATATCGCAGGGCTGCTGTTCGGCTGGTTGGTGCCTTACGCAATATTGCTCGCACAATTGTTTGCTCGGCTATTGGCCTGCGGAGGGGCAGGACGAAGTCTGGGGCACGATGCCAGATGCACTTGTTGCCGGCGTGCTGATTCCCACCTGCGGCAAGGCACGCAGGGTGGATGGCGGCTGGCGTTTAAGTGGGCAATGGCCGTTTGCGAGTGGCGTCTATGGTGCTGACTGGTTTATCGCAGCCGCTTTGGCCGAATATGGCGATGGCCCGCCAATCGCCCAGATGCATGTCGTGCCCTTTGCCGATTATAAGATTCTCGATACGTGGCAAACGGGGGGGCTGCGTGGCACAGGCAGCGCTGACGTCTCAATCGATGACGTGTTCGTGCCAGATTCACGAGCGTTGCCGGTTGAAATGACCAAGGGCGGAGGCAATGCGCCGGGCTGTAGGGTGAATCCTGCGGCGCTATACAAGTTACCTGCCTTCGCAATGTTTTCGATAAATCAAAGTGCCGCTGCTTTGGGTTTGGCCCAGGGCACGTTCAATCGATATATCGAAGAAGGTCGTGTCCGTGTGGCGCGCATGTCCGGCAAGAGTGTCGCGGATTATTCGACGGTACAGGCCAAGGTCGGCCAGGCGCATACGTCGGTCGAAACTGCCCGCTTGTTGCTGCATAATGCTTGCGATCTCGGTATGGCGGTGGCCGAGAGAAGCGAGGTCGCGCCGATGGAATTGAAGACCGAATTACGTGCTAAGGCATGCATGGGCGGGGTGCTTTCTGCACAGGCAGTAGATCTTTTGTTTCAGGTTTCAGGCGGCGCCGGACTTTACGACAAAAACCCAATTTCGCGCGCAATCCGCGATGTGAACTGCATGCGCGGCCATATTACGCAAAATTTGGATGTGAACTTATCCAATCATGGACGCGTGCTTCTGGGCCTGCCATCAGCTGATCCAGCAATTTAGAAAATCATATATTATTGTTTTATATCAATAACTTAAGTATCATTGGATGTGATTTTTTCCTGTTTTGGTTCCACCGATTCTATCGCATAGCGTGATGTGCCAATTCAGATATTGCTATTGTGGTTGTTGACTTCCGGACTCGCATGAGGTGGAGTTCTATTTCTCTTGTTATCAAAGGAAGTTGTTATGGCTAATGGTACGGTCAAATGGTTCAACCCGACAAAAGGGTACGGGTTTATTGAACCTGAAGATGGTTCAAAAGATGCATTCGTGCATATCAGCGCGGTAGAGCGCTCCGGCTTGCCGGGTCTCACTGAAGGTCAACGAGTATCATTCGAACTGGTACCGGGCCGCGACGGAAAGATGGCGGCGGAAAATCTGTCCCTCTTGGAGTAATCCGGCCCTCGGGGCCTAGGCGCGGCCCCATTCGTTTTTAATGTCAAGCGGAGGTACTAGGCCGCCTTCGCTGAGCGCCTCCCCAAGGCCATGTTTTCCGTCGGCACAGCCAGCGAACACTACCCCTTTGTGTTATGCGAACAGTGTGTTGTGGTTGGTGGAAGAGGTGGTTGTGCGGTGCGGGGAAGAAACCATTCGCGATTTGCGCTGAACTGATCCAATTGAGATTACGCTGTAGAGCATTGCCTCGCCTGCCTTAATTTGGATCAAACTAAGTAGATTTTTCGCCTGGTTGAGCCGGTTAAGGTTTTTAGCTAAGTAGGGTAGTGATTAGAATTTTGAACTTGTTCAACAGTTCTAGCGCTCAGACATCGCATGATAAACACATTGCTCTGGATGGAGAAACCGCAGGGTATCCGCAGTTGCATTATAATTTTAGCTTTTCTGGTGAAAAATGAATTTGGCTTGTTTGAGAGTTATCCTTTGCTGAGGTAATTAGTAAATTTTCCGCCACCCATTTCGCCAAGCACGGACTCAACGGCCCTTAGCAAGCTTTCGATATCAGCAACTCGGATATCGCCAATGCAACCAATCCTAAAGCTGGCATCCCTAGTTAGTTTTCCTGGGTATATGACGAAACCTTTTGCCGCTAGCTCATCATAAAAAGTAAAGAAATCGAAAGCCAGATCAGTGGGCATACGAAATGTGACTATGATCGGCGCCTGTATTTCATCGGCAAGATAAGTCTTGAAACCTAACCGTCGCATCCCGGTAACAAGGGTGCGGCAATTCTCCCAATAGCGCGCAAATCGGGCACCGATGCCGCCTTCGTCATCGAGTTGATCAAGTGCACAGTCGAGTGCCGCGGCTACCTGGGTTGGCGGCGTGAAGCGCCATTGGCCGTTCGTCTCGAAACCGCGCCACTGGGCGTTGAGGTCGAGACTGATACTGTGACAGGTATCCACACAGTCCTGCAAGTGAGTCTTGCGGGCGAGAACGAAGCCTATACCAGGTACGCCCTCAAGACATTTGTTAGCGGAAGCCGCTAGGCCATCAAAAACGATTTGTTGGGCATCTATCGGAATAGCGCCGAACGAACTCATCGCATCTACCAGTAAACGTTTGTCGCGCCGGGTAACCTCTTTGGAAATCTCCGCTAGCGGATTGAGAACACCAGAGGTGGTTTCGCAATGGACCATTACGATATCACTGATTCGGTTATCAGCATCGATCCGGGTAGCAACACTTTCGGGATTTAATGGTTGATTTTCTGGACTTTCAAGAACGTCGTAATCGCGGTCGGCGCGTGTCAGGATATCACCCATGCGCCGACCATAGGCGCCGTTTTCTAATACGAGTACGCGGCCGTCACGTGGCACTAATGTGCCAAGCATGGCTTCGACTGCGGCGGTACCGCTACCACTGAGCGGCACACAAACATGCGATTCCTCAGCCTGCGCGAGGGCGGTCAGACGGCGATTGAGGCGCGCGGTTAGTTCGATAAACTTACCATCCCGCGAACCCCAGTCATGTTGCATCGCCTGCTTGGTACGTGCGCTCGTAGTAAGTGGCCCGGGTGTCAGAAGAAGAGGGTTTTTCGTGTTCATCGTCTGCGCTAACCCCGCATTACGAGATATTTGAGTGCCTCTGGTGTATCGACGTCGAAGGTTACCGCTGAATCGCCGCACTCGACCTCGTGAACCGCATCGCTGTGCTTACCGATCAAATGACGTGCTCCAACGTCGCCGGCCAGATGCTGCATGTCTTCGAAATAGTGCGCTGACCAGAGCACAGGATTGCCGCGCTTTCCTTTGTATGTGGGGACGCAAATGGCATGCCCGTCTGCTATTTTATATGCCTCGATTAGTCGCGCAATGATGCCTGCGTCGACATGCGGCATATCGCCGAGGCAAATGATCACTGCTTCGGTATCTGCGGGTAGTGCGGTAAGTCCTGCACGCAACGAAGTGCTCATGCCTTCGGCATAGCCTGGGTTGTGAATAATGTTCACTGCTTTTCCCGTGAGGGCTGTTTCTATTTGTTGGTACTCGTGGCCGGTGACTACGATCACTGTGTCAACGCCGCTATCGAGCGCGGCATCGGCTGCGCGTGACACCATCGCCACACCGTCAACCTTGACCAGCAGTTTGTTAATATCGCCCATACGCCGGGATTGCCCAGCAGCCAGAACGATCGCCCCGATTTTGGTGCTGTCGGATTTCGGAGTTTCGTTTACGGGAGCTTTCGAGGGATCCTTGGGCGATGCGAAAGCACGCGGCAACGGGCGGCTCGGTATTTCCATTAACAACCCGCCGGTGCCCATGGTCATGATGTCTTGGGGTGTGACTGTGATATCGGCAAAACGTCGGCGCAGCACCCAGTCGAAGCCGTTCAGCTTGAGGGAGCGGGCGCAGCCCGGCAGACCGAGTACGTCGATTTCGCCGAGATGTGCAACGAGGAGGAGGTTGCCAGGATCGACCGGCATGCCGAAATGATCAATCTTGCCGCCGGCGGCGGCAATGCCACTTGGCACGATATCTCGACGGTCCACAATTGCAGAAGCACCGGCTATAAGAATCATATTGCAATCAAGCGCTTTGAGGTGGCACACAGCATCGGCAATTTCGCCGCTGTGATGGGCACAGCGAATTTCGCTGACTAACTCTCCGTTTAATAACGATAACCGGCTAAGTAGTGTACCTGTGGTCGAATCAAGAACGCTTTCCTTGGTGCCCGGTAGGCGGGTTTGAACGAAACCGACACGTCTTCCGCGGAACGGTGCGAACTGGAGCGTAGCGCCGCCCATGCTTGCGATGGAGGCGCAGGTTTCAACGATGTGGCTGGAGAGTGCGAAGGGGATAACCTTGACCGTCGCTACCATCTGGCCCGGTTCGACTTGGGTGTAGGCGGCGAGAGTACCGACGGTCATGCCCTCATCAACCAGATTGATACGGTTTATCCGTTCTTGATCGGGAACGAGCAGTCCCCGGCCGGTCGCGAACAAGTTGCACCGTCCAGTAAACGCCTTACCGAGGATGAGATCGGGCCCGGAAAGTGCTTTGGCGAGCCTGAGCGCGGCATCGTCCTCTCCTATATCGTCTGCTTCCAAACGTGCCCCTGAAACCCGCGTGATGCCATTGTTGGAAAGCAGCTTGATATCCTCGGCCGACAGGACGTGCCCTTTTTTAAAGGTGCTGCTGGATAGATGGATGCCGTGTGCAAGTATTAAGCCTTCGGCCTCTAAAATGTTTATTTCACCGAATATCATGATGCCATACGGCGCGCCTGGGTAATCTCGGCCATGATCGAAATGGCGATCTCGGTTGGTGATTTGGCGCCGATATCTAGTCCGACGGGGCCGTGGATTCGGTCCGTTTCTGACTCTGTGAATCCCTTCTCATGGAGCCGCGCAAGACGGCTACGATGCGTACGGTTACTACCAAGAGAGCCTATATAGAAAACATCTGAACGGAGCACGGTCTCTAGCGCGGGGTCGTCAATTTTTGGGTCGTGTGAGAGGGTAACGACAGCGGTACGCCGGTCGGGCTTTGCCTTAGCGAGGGCGTTGTCTGGCCAATCGCTTGAAATGTCGTAACCTGGAAAGCGCCCTGCCTCAGAGAAGGCGCGACGCGGGTCTATCACCGTTATCGCGTAGCCTGCGAGTCTGCCCATACGTGCTAATGCTTGCGTAATATGCACTGCACCGACAATAAAGAGGCGAAGCGGTGGATTATACACCTGGATAAAATAACTCGCGCCCGCGGAATCATGAGTGGTACTTTGGTCGTTCGCGAGAGCAGTGCGTGCTATTGCGGTCACTTCCTTAGATGGAGGCGCATCAGATGTCGCTTCGTTTTCGTAAATCAACCACTGTTTACTGGTGGAGGTATTTGTCACCAGGGCCACTGGGCGCTTTTCTGCACGATCGGCATTCAGTCGACCAAGGAGATCCCGCTTCATCAGTGAGTCGATTTTTTCGATGTAGACACGCACCGTCCCACCACAGGCGAGGCCGACCTCCCAGGCTTGCTCGTCGGACACGCCAAATTCGAGTATTTCAGACTGGTCATTGGCCATTACCTTTATGGCGGTCTCGATGACCGCGCCTTCTATACAACCGCCAGAGACCGAGCCTTCAAAACGACCTTCACCGTCCACCACCAATTGACTGCCAACGGGGCGCGGGGACGAGCCCCAGGTGGCGATTACTGTAGCCAGGCCAACCTGGCAGCCTTCATCGCACCATTCGGCTGCTGTGGCTAGAATGTCATCACGAGTTTCCAGTTCGGCGGTCATGGCTTCACTCTGGTCCATCGATATTCAAGATGTAGAGCTTCGCAAATGGCTCCGCAAGGGGACGCGGGACCCCTCGCCGCTCATTCAGCTTCGGCGAGAAGGCGGGGCAATTCCATTTTTTCTACCTTTTCAATATCGTCTTGATATTTTAGTAAGACGCCGAGGGTAAGGCGCACGGTATCCAAGCTGAGTTTACGTTCGCCAAGCACAGTGAGTGCTGTCAGCCAGTCAATGCTTTCAGCGACTCCTGGCAGTTTAAAAAGGTCAATCTTGCGCAGTGCTTGGATGAAATTTACTACTTGGCGGCTGAGCTCCTTGTCGGCATCCGGTAGGCGGGTGGCAAGGATGGCGAGTTCACGGGTAGCGTCTGGATAGTCGATCCAGTGATATAGGCAGCGCCTCTTCAGTGCATCGTGAATTTCCCGTGTGCGGTTCGAGGTGATGAAAACGATTGGCGGTTCGGCGGCTTGGATGGTGCCAATCTCGGGAATAGTGACCTGATAATCCGCGAGTACTTCAAGGAGGAATGCCTCGAACGGTTCATCAGCGCGGTCAAGCTCGTCGATCAGCAAGACCGGCGCTCCATTTTGTGAGGGTTCGAGGGCACTGAGTAGCGGCCGAGTGATCAAAAATCGTTCCGAAAATATATCTTCCGCGAGTGATTCCCGGTCACGGTCGCCGAGCGCTTCCGATAATCGAATTTCGACCATTTGACGTGCATAATTCCACTCATAGACTGCAGAGGCGACGTCGAGCCCCTCATAGCATTGTAAGCGTAGCAAGTTACGCCCGAACCGTTCGGCCACGACTTTCGCGAGTTCAGTTTTGCCTACGCCGGCTTCGCCTTCGAGAAAGATAGGCCTCTGCATGCTGAGCGAGACATACAGCGTTGTCGCCAGATTACGGTCGGCGATGTACTGGCCGGCGGCTAGAATTTCTGCCGTTTCGTTTACGGAACGTGGTAGCGCGCGTGTCACGAGGTGAGCCTCTTTTCCGCTGCTGCGTTGACGATGAATTCAACGATTTGTTCAGAACTGTCAAGGCAAAATGCTATCGCTGTGCCATTTTGCGAGACGGCTATAAGAGAACCATTCGGCACAAGTTTGAGTGTGATGCTGGCTTGCTCGGCGATACCAGGCGTAAGCAAAATATCGACGGGAGCAAGGCGGGCGAGCAGATGATCAATTGGCGGTCGCTCATCGCTTTGTTGTGACGTTGATTCATGCACTAGTGCCCAGCGTAGGCGTGATACCGCTAAGACCTCATGCGCACCAGCTCGGCGATGCTCATAGCTGTCCTTGCCGGGGATATCAATCTTGGCAGAGTTTCCGGCATTGGCTAAGACCGAGACACGCAAATCCCGAGCTTTGAGTTCGCTGAGCAGCGTGACCGTCAGTTTGGCGCGCTCTTCACGGCTGCCACCCTGGATGCCGACAATGGTCATTTATTCAGAAGATACCGACCGCCCACAAGATCAGAACTGCAACGACGCCAATAATACTGATCACCCAGATAGGGGTGGGGATACCACGTTTCGATGGTGAAATTGGCCGGGCGGTAGGGAGATCTTTAGCAACTGAGCCAGTGTTGTTTTCGATCGTATTCTCCGCGATGCTTTCGACGCTTAGCCGTTCGACTAGCGCGTCAAAGAACTGACCAGAAAGCTTTTTGGTCACTGAATCGATCAGACGTGAGCCAATTTGTGCGAGTTTGCCACCGACCTTGGCTTCCACCTCATATTTTAGCAGCGTTCCGCCATCAGCCTCGGTCAAGTTGACGCTCGCCGAACCCGAGGCAAATCCTGCCGGGCCACCCTGCCCTTCTCCACTCAGCGTATAGCTGTTAGGTGGGTCGAGGTCGTTCAAGGTAACGGCGCCGTGAAAGGTCGCTTTGACTGGGCCAATCTTGGTAGTGATCGTCGCCTGCATCTCCGTATCGGAGACTTTCTCGAGCTTTTCGCATCCGGGCAGGCAGGCCTGCAGCGTGTCCGGGTCGTTGAGCGCATCCCAGACGGTTTGTCGGCTTGCCGGAATATGGTACTCGCCGCTTAGCTTCATGGAGCCTCCATAAAACCAGAAAATTTGATCTATATTAACAGTTTCCTAGCAAGAACTTTCGTATGTTCATGCCAGTACAGCCCGATTTTTGAACTTCATACCATCTAAGTGGCGAACATGACACCGATCGTTTCGTTGATCTTTGGTATTCCACTCGGGTCAATTTAACAATGGGAATTAAGCCTTTTGATTCTAGAGCATCCGGCCTATAGGGAAGCCTGACCAAGACGCGGCGTGCTGGCTATGATCGACTTCGATACAATGTTGAGATCCTGTGTGCCACCGCAAAAATGCATCCGGCCAGAAAAGCCAGAAAGTCAAAGAACATCTTGCAACCATTCACAGAGCAAATTCCGCTATTAACGCCGCAATTCGATATTTACCTCTATGGCAAATCCCATGGAAAGGAACGTCGAACTCATCCCATCATAAAGACATCATATCGCGTTGTTTTGCCGCGGATCTGATGGGATGGCAATATCAAGCCAGCCATCGCCGGAGCCCGCAAGGGCCATTTCAATACAACTCGTTTTGTGGCAGTAGCTAACGCCACATGCATAAGGTCGAGTGCGTCCTCATCGGTACCGACGATTTCGCGTAGGAGGCGCATTTCTTTTTTCACGAGGGCACTTTTCTTACGCGGTGGATGCATTGGGTCGACCAAGACAACTTCGGGTGCAAGATTGGGTAACAGCGTTTTGGTGTCTCCGAAGTGAAGTGTCATTCGCCCCGCTGCTTCTGCTGCCTTGCCACCATTATTAGTGGCTTGCAAAAGGCCAGCCTTTAGGAGGGAATGTATTCTCGGCGACCGCTCTACCAGAGTTACTTTGGCACCCAGCGATGCGAGCAAGAAAGCATCATGGCCCAGCCCGGCTGTCGCATCTACTACTGATGGTGTGCGCCCGCGATCCAAACCCACTGCACGCGGTAGCGCCTGCCGCCGCCCGCTGGTACGCAGGCGATAGCCAAGTGCGCCACTTGTAAAATCACACGCCAGACCAAACTGGTTTTTTTTCAAGACTTTCATCCCATCTATTGCGGTTGACTACCAAGGCGGCCGCTCAATCGCCGTTTGTTCAATGCCGACTCCCTCCTGGTCGAGGAATTTATTAGCGTGGAGGTGCTCGGTCAAAAATCGGGAGGTCAGAATAATTCTGCTCATCGTGCTGAGAAAGGTGACAAGAATGACGAAGTTAGCCAAAATTTCATTGAAAGGTGTTGTGATCCTGAAGATCGACGCGAAGAATTTTCTACGTTTGATTTGGCGGGGGTGTTCCAGGTAGATGAAATGACTTATTACAAGATGCCGCGTACTGACATAGAAGGCAGCAAAGTGTTTTGCGCTTGGGTAGAAGGCATTTTCGCTGCAATGCACGCAAAGCCAAGGGGAAGAGAAAATAATTTCTACTCCAATTGAAATAGGGCGGTGCAAATTTCCTGCTCGTCTCTTGCATCTTGTGATGCTCTTCACAGTGGGCATCAGCTATAGCTTGCTGTTTTCAATCAACAAGTTATCGGCGGAAGCGGGCGTGCCTTATGTCGCCTATGTGTTTTGGCATTCCCTTGGTGCCGGGTTAATGCTGTTGGTGCCATGCCTTATCAAAGGTCGTGCCGCCTGGCCTCAATTGAATTGGGTGCATTTACGTACCTATATGGTATGGGGCGGCCTTGCCATCGCTGCACCAATTAGCCTTCTGACCTACGTGTCGCCGAATTTGCCGGCGGCCGTCATGACGATGATTCTCGTGCTAGTACCACTCTTTACCTACGTATTTGCGTTGCTTTTTCGCATGGAGCGGTTCCGCCTGCTCAGTGCATTGGCAATTCTAATGGGACTCGGTGGTGTACTGCTGGTCATAGTACCGAAGGCAAGCTTGCCTGATCCCGACGCGGCGGGCTGGGTGCTACTAGCTCTGCTTGCACCCGCCTGTTTTTCACTGGTGACTGTATTCGCTGGAAAATACCGACCGCCGGCGGCGCCTTCTGCTACGCTTGCTTGCGGACTGCTGTTTGGTTCGGCAATTCTTTTGGTGCCGGTGATGTTTGGCACCGGTCAACTCTACGTGTTTCCTGGCCCGTCGCTCGAGGGCGATCTGACGCTGCTTTACGCATCGCTTTTGACAACGGCGATATTTTTCATCTTTCTCGAAATGGTGCGCGTCGCTGGCCCGGTCTTTGCAACGCAGCATAATTATATTGCCGTCCTGGCGGGATTCGGGTGGGGGTTGCTGTTTTTTGGTGAGGCGCACAACGCTTATATCTGGGGCGCGACCGTGCTGATGTTCGCGGGCCTAGCAATGCATACCATCAGTGTGCGTCGTGCGGTGCTGAACCAAGGTGCAGGCTAAGCAGCGTTTCCACCACTTGATGCTGGTCACGGCAGGAATAATTTTGAGTTGGGTCGCTACTCAGACACTTCCTAACTCCTAACCTATCGAGCCTCGCAATTACATTAAGATTGTGCGCTAGTTCTCTCCCTTCATCTTTTCAAGCTGCTCCTTGAAGCGTTCACAAGCATCTCGGATATCGACGCGCGGGGTAAACCAAATGAAATCGAACGGCATGGTCTTACCGCCGAAATATTCGCTATAGGCCGAAGCATTGCTTCCTGTATCGATTATTTCGATGAAGCCAAGACTGACGATTCCGCTGCCAGGCGCCATACGGCGGAGGTGGAATGGCACACCACGGTCGTTTCGTACATGGCCCGCGCCGGCGATGAGAATTGCGCCGTCTTCGTGACCGCTGTTGCTTATCCTGAGTGCCATATGGGCGTCGCGAGCAAATTGGGCAAATGCCATGGCAGAAATCATCTCCTTGGGCGCATAGCCACAATGAGCGTGCTCGATTTCCCGTCGGAGGGACACTTTAAGCATTTTGGGTAAGGGGCGATCCAAATGCAGGCTTTGGAAGCGCTTCGGGAGCGTGCCCGTAATGCCTGACTGAAACAATAACCGGGCATCGCTACGACCCATGCTGGCTGTGTGCAAAGTTAGGCCGGCGCGCAATCCTGCTGCTGCGACGGGCTGATAGATCGCCCAATCTGGCCAGCCGGATTGGTTCCATCTGACTGCTTCGGCGATACCTGAGGCGTCACCGGAGGAAGTCGACAGATAAGCTTCCAGCTCTGAAGCTTGCGACTGGTCGAACATCTCGAAGGCAAGGACAGGTCGTCGCCCGGCAGTGGCCATTGCAGTTACAATTTCCGCCTGTAGCAGATGATGGTCCGGATTATCATGGGTTTCACCCAAAAGGATATAATCCGCCAGCGAAAGTTCGGCGTGAAGCTCGGAGCGGGTGATGAAACGTGCCTCCGTGACATGCCATATACGTCCGGCAAGAGGGTGGTCTCGGAAATGTTCTGCCTTCCACGTCGGTGCCTGATCGCAGGCGACGAGCAGCAAAAATACTGCGAAGAAAGGTATCACAAGGCGTCCAGCCGTCATGGTCTAGAGATAATAGAGGATTAGGCAGATGCCGAGCAGAATAATGATCCAGAGTGCGGCGAAGCCAGTACTCCAGGTGCGGGCTAGAGCGCTGGCCGAACCGCAATGCTGCATCGCCACGCGCCGAAAGTTATAGCTACTCACCTCAGTGAGGCGTGCACCAGTCTCCTCGGCTTTTGCCAATGCGCGCTCTGCCAAGCGGGCGCCGCGGAGTCCGAGGCGGCGATAGAGCCAATCTGCGTCGAGATTGACCGAGGGTAGCTCGGGCGGATAGAGGCCTGCGAGATTGAGCCAAGCAAAAGCAAGTGCTGAGAAGAACAGCAATTGCAACTGGGTGAGCACATGATCCGCTGTATAGGGGATATAATGAACCTCCCAGGGCAGTATGCCGTAAAGCAGGCTCGGATAGACACCGATTAGAATGCAGAGTGCCGCACCCAGACCCATGGCGATTAGCATGTTAGCCGGTGGCTCGCGTGTGCGAATGCCAGAATCATGGGCAAAAAAGGCAAAATACGGTATCTTGATGCCTGCATGGTGGAACACGCCGGCCGAAGCGAATAGCAGCAGCAGCCAGACTATCCAATAACCTTCTTGCGCCGCCGCCGCCATGACCATGGATTTGCTGACGAATCCGGAGAAAAGTGGAAAGGCAGAGATCGAGGCGGCGCCGACGATACAAAAGCCAGTAGTGATTGGCATGGTCTTGTAGAGGCCGCCCAGTTCTGAGCCATTGATCTTGCCGGTCTGATGCAGTACCGCGCCCATGGCCATCAGCAGCAGCCCCTTAAAGAGGACGTCGTTAAAAGCGTGGCTGACCGCGCCGTTAAGCGCAAGCTCGCTGCCAATGCCGATGCCAACCACCATGAAACCGACCTGGTTAATCAGGCTGAAGGCCAGTACACGGCGGAGATCGTTCTCGATCACCGCGTAGAAGATTGGGAACATTGCCATGGCAGTGCCAATATAGATCAAGGCCTCGGTACCTGCGAAGCTTCGCGCCAGGCCGTAGACCGCGACCTTAGTAGTGAAGGCACTTAGGAATACCATGCCGCTCGGCGTCGCTTCTGGATAGGCGTCGGTCAGCCAGCTATGGACCAGTGGAAAGGCACATTTGATCCCGAAGGCAGTGAAGATTAAGACACCGGCGAGCGAGCCAACCCCGAGGGGTCCAAAAGCGAGCGAGCCAGTCTCAGAAATATGCAACAGCGCGCCGGCAAGAAGCAGCAGGCCGGAGGAGATTTGAATGGCGAGATAGCGAAGTCCCGCGCCGCTCGCCCGTGGCGTACGGCGTGCCCAGATCAAGAACACTGAGGAGACCGCCATCAATTCCCAGGCAACGAATAGCGTGATTAAATCACCGGCGAACACCGCGCCAAGCGCGCCGCCTGCATAGACCAGGGAGGAGACTTGTTGTAGTCGGTCTCTAATATGCACCGCATAGATCGATATCAGGAAAGTAGCGAGATGGAACAGGATGCCGAACAGGAGAGAGAGCTTGTCCGATCGTACAAGTTCTAAACGGTAATCGAATAGGGCCACCGTCAGGTCGCTGCCGGCGGCGACATACCACAGGTTCCAACCACCAAACAGCGGTACCAGCAAGGTGAGTGTCGGCCGAAGTCGATTCGGTGCGAACGCCACGACTAGCGCACCGGCGAAGAAGATCAGGAAAGGTGGCAGGCTAGTGATCATAATAATCTTCCCGCCGCATGATCAATTTGCGTAGCACCTTGGCCGCAAGGACGAGCCCGACGCAGGCAACGAATCCATAAAATCCGTAAAAGCCAAACCAGGTCTCCCAGCTGAACAACTCGTGGCGATGAATGACTAAATCAAGCAGCAGCAAGGCGATGCTGACTGCGAGGAATATGCGGACCATCAGCACCACATTTCTGCGTTTTTCAATCCAGGCTTTCTCCTTCATGCGGCCATCCTCACATTCCGACCAACGGCCGAAGAAGGTTGAACAGCAATTGTGGGTACGCGAACAGCACCATCGAGCCAAGCGCGGTGATCGAGATTGCTACCAATTGCATCACCGGGGCTTCGGCGATACCACCGCCCGCCGCCGGTTGTGCGCCGCCGGTTGGGAAAAAAGCACGCATCACGATGGGCAAGAAATACAGCGCATTCAGAAGCGAGCTCGCTAGTAAAACGGCGAGCACGGCGTAATAGCCTTCATCGAGAGAGCCGAGCACGAGATAATATTTACTCCATGCGCCGGAAAACGGGGGTAGACCTATCAGCGAGAAAGAGCCGATGGCAAAGGCGCCCATTGTCACTGGCATGGTGCGGCCGATTCCGTCTAACTGGCTGATCTCCGTCTTGCGTGTTGCAGTCATAATCGCGCCGGCGCAGAAAAAGAGAGTGATCTTCGCAAAACCGTGCATGGCAATGTGGAGCGTTGCGCCCATCACCGCATGGGCGTTGGCGATGGCAACACCAATCACAACATAGGAAAGCTGGCTCACGGTGGAATAGGCAAGGAGGCGCTTAAGATTATCCTGGCGGAGTGCGATCAGTGAGGCGATCAGGATGGTTGCGCCGGCAACATAGAGCAGCCATTCGCTGATGGCGAATTCGCGTAAATTGTCGAGACCAAAAATGTAAAGACCGAGCTTGGCGATTGTGAAGACCCCCGCCTTTACCACGGCGACGGCATGCAGTAGTGCGCTGACCGGTGTCGGAGCCACCATCGCTGCCGGTAACCAACCATGGAACGGCATCAGTGCTGCCTTACCGACGCCAAAGACATAGAGCAGCAGAAGGATCGCCATAACCGGCTCGGACACTTTACCAGAGAGAATGCCGCCAGAACGGAATTCCAGCGTGCCGGTCGCTACCCAGGTCCAAAGAATGGCGAGCAGTTGAAGCAGAATGGAGGTCGACAGCAGGATCGCCAGATATCGTCTACCCCCTTGGCGCGCTGTTTCGGTGCCGCTGTGAGTGACTAGGGGATAGGTGCAAAGTGTGAGCGCCTCGTAGAAAAAGAAAAGGGTCAGCATATTGCCGGCGAAGGCAACACCGATGACGCTTGCTAGTGCCAGCGAGAAGCAGATCAGGAACCGTGTTTGATGCGGTCCGCCATTGGCGCGAAGATATCCTATTGTGTAGATAGTAGTGATGACCCATAGAAACGAGGCAAGTAGGGCGAAAAGCATGCCGAGTGGCTCGACCTCAAACGCGAACGGAAGACCGGGAGCGAACTCAAAGAGTGAGACCGCTGGCCGTGCGCCTGACATGACGGCCGGCACTAGCGCGGCGACTGTCGCGAAGAGGCCGGCAGAGATTAACAATGAAACGCCCTCACGCACCGGCTGAATGCGTCCGACTGACCAGAGCAACAGCGCGCCTGCGACTGGGATAGCTAGCGCGAGATAGATGAGGTCGTCAGTGGTCATGACGGTGTCCCCAACAGCACCCCAGCCGCGCGCTCGGAGACACTGACGGTGATATCCGTGTGAATACCGAAATAGACTGACGAAGCGATCAAAATCCAGGTTGGAATTTGCATTTGAAGTGGCGCCTCACGCATGGCCTGTAAGTCCGCCGGTGGCGGGCGGAAAAAGGCGACTTCGATAATCCGTCCTACATAGATGAGGGCAAGAAGGGAGCCAAACAGGATAAGAACCGCGACCGGCCAAAGGTCTGCCTCTATCGCCGCCTGCACGAGATACCATTTGCTAACGAAGCCCGAGGTAAGCGGCACACCGATCAAGCCAAGGCCGCCCATGATCAGTGCCGCCATGGTGAACGGCATGCGCCTGCCAAGGCCATGCAGAGTGCTCAGGTCCACCGAACCTGCGCGGAAGACCAGGCAGCCGAGGGCAAGAAAAATACCGCCCTTCATCATAGCGTGGTTGAAGGTATGGACGATGGCACCAGTCAGTCCGCTGGTGGATCCGAAGCTGATGCCGAGCGCGAGATAGCCGATTTGCCCAATGCTCGAATACGCGAAGAGGCGCTTCAAGTTGTTCTGGAAGATCGCCACAATCGAGCCGACTAGAATAGCGATAAGAGAGAGTGGCATGAGAATTTCCATCAGTGGCATCTGCTCGAAGGAGAATTCTACGCCGAATAGTGAGAAGACAAATCGTAGCAGTAAATAGGCACCGACCTTGGTCGCAGAGGCGGCGAGGAAGGCTGAGATAGCTGAAGGCGCCTGAGTATAGGCATTGGGTAACCAAATATGGACCGGGAAGAGAGCAAGCTTGACCAGCACACCGATGGTGATGAAAGCCAGTGCGGCATAGATTGGCCGCATATCCGACACTTCGCGAATGCGCAAGGAGAGATCAGCGAGATTGAGAGTGCCTGTCATTGTATAGAGGAGGCCGATGCCGATCAGCAGAAAGGCCGCACCAATTGTTCCCACAATGAGATACTGAAACGCTGCCGTTCTTGCTTGGCGCGACGGCCCCAGGGCGATCAGCACATAGGATGCAAGGGAGGAAATCTCCATGAAGACATAGATATTGAAAGCATCGCCCGTAGCCGTGATCCCAAGCAGACCGGTTAGCGCCAGGAGATAGACCGCATAGAATATGTTGTGCCGGGGTGCGGGGATCTCGCGGGCGACGCTTTGGCGCATATAGGGCGCTACCACTGCGGCGATCACACAAATAATTAAAAGCACAAAGCAGTTGACCGCATCGAGCCGGTATTCAATACCGAACGGTGGTGCCCAACCGCCGAGGCGGTAAGAAATTACACCTCCGGCCATGACACGAATCAGTAGCAGGATCGATATCGCCAGAAGGCACCAGGTGATGAGCGTGGTGAACGCCCAGGCCAGGCCCGAGCGCCGTAGTAGAACGCAGAGCGGTGCCGCGATCAGTGGCAGCACGACCTGCAATATGGGAAGGGCGCCTGCGCTCATGTCTTGCCCGCTTCTTCGCCATGACCCTTGGCGTCGGCAGCTTGGATGTCGTCTTCCTCGATGGTGCCGTAATCGCGCTTGATGGTGATGGTAAGTGCGAGACCGACCGCTAGTGTTGAGACGGAGACTACAATAGCGGTCAGTATGAGGACGTGGGGTAGGGGATTGGAATAGAGGGTGTAATCGGGGCTCAGAATCGGGGCGGTGCCGCCCGCAACTTTGCCGGTAGTGATGAAAAGAAGAAACACTGCCGTCTGAAAAAGGCTCAGGCCGATCAACTTCTTAACCATATTTTGGCGCGCGATGACGGCGTAAAGGCCGATGGCGGCCAGCGCGATGGCGGCCCAATAGTTAAAGTGTGTAAGTATTTCCATCGCCGTTTCGCGCGCTCATTTCTAGCGTTGCCTGGCAAAGCTGAAGAAGATAATCATCATCACTGCGGCAACCGCCATGCCGACGCCGATTTCGATGATGATGATACCAATATGATTTCCGTGGGCCGCATTATGGGAGAGGACGCCATATTCAAGGAAGCGTCCGCCATAAAGAAGGTTCGCTATGCCTACGCCGGCAAACAGCAAAACGCCAAGACAGGCTACGCTCACCAACACGCTTACGGGGGCTACGCGCCTCGCCTTGTCTACATCGAAGACGATAGCGTGTAGTATAAACGCTGCAGCGATGATCACGCCCGCCTGAAAGCCACCACCCGGACCGTAATCGCCATGCATCTGAACGTAGAAGCCGAACAGCAATATAAACGGGATTAGCAATTTAGCGACAACCCGCAGTATGAGTAAATCGCTCATACTTCATCCTCGCAGGCCGACTCATCCAATGTTTTCGCGCGCCGCCGCCTATAAGCGCCGCCAAGTAGCGCGAGTACACCCATGCCGGCGGTGAAGATGACCGTTACTTCGCCAAGGGTATCGAAGCCCCGATAGGAGGCAAGTACGGCAGTCACCACATTGGGCACGCCGGTCTCCTCTTCGCCGCTTTCAAGATAATAGGGTCCGACATGCACCTGTGCCGGCGAATCGATGGAGCCAAAGTTCGGCATGCCCAAAGTAGCGTAGACAAGGAGTCCGGCAGTAGCGAGGGAAACTGAAAGCGGTATGAGGGGACGGTAGCGCTTGCGCTTGCGTTTTTCTACGTGGCCCGTGAGTGCGATGGCAAGCAGCATTAACACGGTGGTCACTCCTGCTCCAACGGCCGCCTCTGTAAAGGCGACGTCGACGGCGTCCAGCACCACCCATAGCCCGGCCATTAGCAGGCTGTAAATGCCAAGCAGCATTACAGAAGCAAGAAGATTACGCAGCCACACTGCGGCAATGCCAGTGGCTGCGACGAAGACCAGAAGGACTATGTTGAGTGCGAGTTCTATGTCTGACCGTCCTTGTCATCCATTTTGTCGCGGCCTCTGGTCCACGGCTTTAGACCGTCGAGGAGCGCGGCGTGGGCTAGGGCATGGGTCGCAACCGGGCTGGTGAAGATCAGGAATATGAAGATCAACGCTAGCTTGACCGAAACCAACCAGTCGCTTGACTGCAGTAACAAGCCGAGGAGGATGAATCCGGCGCCCGTCGTATCAATGATACCGGCCGGGTGCATCCGGCTGAAGAGGTCTGGCATACGCCAAATTCCAAGGCCACCAACGATGACAAAGAATGCGCCGATGGCTATCGCGATCCAACTGAGGATATCGAGGATCATGACTGCTTTTTTACGTTTGCTGGGTCGCGTTTGACGTAACGCAACACGGCGATGGTGGCGATGAAATTGATTAGCGCATAGAGTAGCGAGATATCGAGGAAGTCTGGTCGCTCGGTAATGAATCCGAAGACGGCAATTAGCAGCACAGTCTGGGTGCCAATATGGTTCACCGCGAGGATTCGGTCATAAACCGTCGGTCCGGCGAAGGCTCGGGCGAGCGCAAGCGCCATCGCGGCAATCAGCGCGGCGGTGGCGGCAATGAAGATCATAGTTTCTCCCCCGTTGTCGGTTTGCCGCCTTCTGCGACCGTGACACGCTGGTCCAATTTGCCTGTCTTGAGATCCGACATGGCCGACTGTGTAAGGGCGTGCACCTCTAAATCGCCATTGCGCAAATTTGTTGACAGAGTCCCTGGGGTTAGAGTGATAGAATTCGCGTAGAGCACGCGCCATAGATCGCTTTTTTGCGTACATGGCACGCGCTCAAAGGCGGGATCTATATTGAGGCGTGGTGCTAGTACTTTGCTAGAAATGATGATTGACCAAACCAAAATCTGGCCTGCAAGCCACAGCCAGTAAACCGGTAGGCGCCACACGGGCCCAATGTAATCGCGCTGGTGGTCGAGTAAATCCATGCGGAACGTTACGTAGACCGTAAACGCGACGCATATCGCACCGGCAATCATCAGGAAGGGCGTGAAATGGCCAGATAGTAGAATCCAGGTGCCGAACAGTACTGCGAATAGGCCAAAAGTGTGCAACAAAATATCTCCCCGCGACGAATGTTTGCTTGAAACGTTTAAGGTCTAGGAATTTAGCTCGATTCGCGGCCTAATTATGCCACAGAGCTAATGAATCATTCTAATATGGTGGGATATTTTTGAGGAGAAACAGCCGCCGGGATCAATCCTTGATTAATGCAGAAATATGATGAAGCGGTTAGATAGAGCTGTCGAGCACAAGGGAGCAGACAGCGAATATCGGCAAGGTTTCACGCCGGTCACGCTACTTGAACTCAATGTCTGATTCGCTCTGTTCACCGATTAATGTTTCTAGTTTATCTCCTGGTGATTGAGACCTTATATTAATTAGTGCTGTTACTCCCTAAACGTTGTTGTGCGGCATAGGGATGGTTAGTCAGGAAAAATAATTCAATTTCGATGGCACCATGAGCCACGCCACAACATTCATACCAACGCTGCGTCGCCATGCGCCGGTCATTGTTTGGATCATTGCCCTGGCGACTCTATGGTCTGCTTCCACGGTCCAGGCGCAACAGGAACTGCCGCTCGAGATTCTCGTGATCGAGACATTAGCGGGCAAGCACTTGTTTCAAGTCGAGGTGGCTCGCACCGACACGCAGCGGGCCGTAGGCCTGATGTGGCGTGAGAGGATGGATCCGAACAAGGGGATGCTTTTTGACTTCAAGAATGAGCGCTTCGTTACTATGTGGATGAAAAACACGCCGCTCTCGCTCGATATGTTGTTCATCTCGATCGACGGGCGCATCGCCACTATCGCTACCCATACTAGGCCCTATTCGACCGAGCGCATTCATTCTGGTGTTAAAATTGGCGCGGTGCTTGAGCTTCTTGCGGGCACTGCAGAGCGTTTAGGTATTGCGCCTGGCGACTTGGTGCGGCATTCAATGTTCGGTGATCCGCCCTGAGCGGCGTGATTACGCCAACCCACGAAACCAGCCGAGCGATGCCTGCCATGTGGAAAGCCCAAGACGCCGTCCTCACTTTCGCCGTTTGCCTCCTGGCGGCGTTCATCCTTCTGCCTCCCGTGGCGCCTGCGGTGGCTGACAAAGAAGAAGTAGCGACCGAAGCGGCAAGACTTGCTGAGCAATTGGGACATTTTCTAAAGACAGGGCGTTGTGTAAACTGCGATCTCACCAAGGCGGTGATTGGTGCCAAAAATCTGAGTGGTGCGCGGCTTACCAATGCAACAATGACCAGTGCTAACTTGGCCGGTGCGGATTTTAGCAATGGTGAACTTGCCAAGGTGAAGCTAAGCGACGCTAATCTTGTCGGCGCTAACTTTACGGGCGCTAACATGAAGGGTGCGGACCTTTCGGATTCGGATCTCACAGATGCTGTGCTGCGCGGCACCGACCTGACTGGCGCTGATCTGACTGGCGCCAAGCTTGACGGTGCCGATTTTTGGGGTGCGGAAATCCGCCGCGCCGACCTCTCCGATATCAAAGTCGACAAGAGCAAGGGCATCACCAAGGATGAAGTCGGTAGCTCGGGTAAAATTTCGATCTTCGATCGGTGAAATAAATACATCGTGTAGTGCAGAAGTGGCTGGATTTATTTTCGCTAACGCAGTACCTAGCGGTAATGTCGGGGCGTAGCGCAGCCTGGTAGCGCACCTGCTTTGGGAGCAGGGGGTCGGAGGTTCAAATCCTCTCGCCCCGACCAAATATCTAGCTAGCCGCCTTATCCGCCAACATTGGTAATTGCTTTGGTCCCCGGAGGGATGGGCATTGGAGAGATAGGACGGCTAAAGCGCGCAAAGTGATTTCAGACCAAACACTTCTAACCCCATGTCCTTGAGTTCAACAGAATTTGCGGACGAGCATTATTGGTATAATGTTCCCAGCATCATGACCACCGATTGCAATCAATTTTCCGTTACCGTTAGCGACGAATTTTATGTTGTTGCGATGGAGCCGGGTCACGATCGACCCGATCTTCCGGTTTGGGCGGCAAAACGCTCTGGCGTCTTTACTTTTGACGATGCCGCTGGGCAGCGCATCAAGCGGATCGATATTCCAGAAGTTGAGGGTGTGTGGCAGCTGCTGAATGTGATGAGTGATGAAGAATGCGACCGGTTGGTTGCGTTGAGCGAAGTCCTTGGCTATCACGGCGATGCGCCGGTGTCTTTGCCACGTCGAGTCCGGCATAACGATAATTTTAATTGGGTAGTTGATGATAGCGTCGACGGTGTAATTTGGAATCGGTGCAAAAAATTTTTTGCCCCCTCAAACTATACCAGCTTCAAGCCACTAGGTCTTAATGCGCGATTTCGTTTTTATCGATATGGCGTGGGCGATTATTTTGCACCGCACGCTGACGGCGCGTGGACTGGAAGTCGCGTCGTGGATAGCGAACTCGTTCGTGACGCTTATGGAGACCGGCTCAGCGAGATGACTTTTCTGATTTTCCTATCTGACCGCTATGAGGGCGGGCGGACCCTGTTCCAGACCTTTGATGGCGAACTTGCCGCCGTCGCTACACCCAAGGGTGCCGTACTCTGTTTCCCTCACGGAAAACATCCGCAACACTGCCTCCATGCAGGTGAAGAGATTGCCTCTGGTATAAAATACATCGTCCGCACCGACGTGCTGTTTGGCTAGTTGAGACAATCCTCTTTCGTGCAGTTAGAAAAAAAATGGGAAGTCGGAGTATGTCAGTGACGGATCGGCGAGGTGTCGCCTTTTCGGTGGGCGATGACGGCAGCTTAGAAATTTATGAACGCGCGCTCTCCGCCTTCAATTTTTATCGCGGTGATCCAGTAGCGATCATCGACGAGGCACTCGAAGTGGCTCCAAATTTCGTAATGGGGGAAATTTTCCGAGGCTATATGTTCGTCAGTTCGTGGGAGGAGAGCGCGGTGTTGGAAGTCAACACTGGGCTCGCCCGCCTCGATGTTCTGGTGGATGGCGCCAACGAGCGCGAGCGTGCCCATATGGCCGTGCTGCGTGATTGGTCGGCGGGGGACTGGCAGGGCATGCGTACTCGGCTTGATCGTATACTGATGGACTGTCCGCGTGACCTGTTGGCGCTACAAATTGGTCATCTCGCGGATTTCTTCATGGGCGATAGGGATAATCTACGCGGCCGCATTGCCCGCGCTCTGCCGGCTTGGCTGGAAGGCGAGGTAGGCCACGGGCTGGCACTCGGGATGCTCGCCTTCGGTCAGGAGGAGTGTGGAGACTACCGTAGGTCAGAGGAGAACGCCGGTCGCGCGCTGAACGCTAATGCGACGGATTGCTGGGCGCGCCACGCACTCGCCCATGTCATGGAGATGGAGGGTCGCCAGGCGGAAGGTGCACAATTCATGGAGGAGAGCGCCGCACACTGGGCTCAGGAAGACAATACCTTCGCATTTCACAATTGGTGGCACACTGCGCTCTTTCACCTTGACCAGGGCGATGTGGCGAAATCTTTGAAATTGTACGATTCTTCCGTCCACCCTGGTTCGGAGGAAGCTCAGGTGACCTTACTTGATTCTGTCTCGCTTCTTTGGCGGTTGCACCTTGGAGGTGAAGATGTTGGAGCGCGCTGGCAGAGTGTCGCGGATTGCTACGAGGCGCTTGGCGAGGCGGGTTTTTACGCTTTCAATGACATGCATGCGATGATGGCCTACACTGCGGCTGGACGCCGCGATGCGGCGGAAAAGCACTTGGCGGCAGTGGAGAAAGCGGCCCAGAAAGCTGATGCCAATAGTGAGATGGAGCGCTGCGTAGGTCTACCGGTGCTGCGTGCGTTGGCTGCTTTTGGGCGCCACGATTTTGCACAATGTGCCGAACACTTGCTCCCCATCCGCTACAGATCCCATGCCTTTGGCGGCAGCCACGCCCAACGCGATATTATCCATCGCACTCTGATTGAAGCGGCGCTTCGAAGCAGTGACAAGGCTCTAGCGGAAACTCTCTCCGAGGAACGCCTGATGCTCAAACCGAAGTGCTCCTACAGTCTGTCTCTTAAAGAACGCGCAAATATGATATGATAAGCTCAGCCAAACAGTGCAGCGGCCGAGATGTTGGCATTAACCGCTTCTCACACCCACCAAGTGAGTGGTATCAGAGCTGAGGTGAGCATCATGGATATTGTTCTCAAGAACGCCAATGTAGTGCACCTGGATGAGGCGGTTCGCAAGGCGGATATCGCTATAAAGGGCGACAGGGTTGTCGCTGTCGAAACCAATATTGACGCCGAGGCGGGTCAGATCATCGAATGTGGCGGGCGGCTGGTTTCGGGATCACTCATCGATGCGCATGTTCATCTGGATGCTGTATTGGCGGCGGGTCTGGAGCGTGACAATCAATCTGGCACTCTGCATGAGGGCATCGATATTTGGACTGACTTCAAACCGAAGCGTACAGTGGAGGCGATTAAGGAGCGTGCTCGCCGTGCTATCGACTGGGAAGTGGCACAGGGCACCGGATTCATACGCACCCATGCGGATGTATGTGATGCGGAGCAACTTTCTACTCAGGCATTGATCGAGTTGCGCGACGAGCTTAAGGATCGGGTCGATATTCAGATTGTCGCGTTTCCGCAAGTAGGTATTAAATCCTATCCCGGTGGTGAGGCGCAGATGCGAGCTTCGCTCGACATGGGCGCAGATGTTGTTGGTGGCATCCCGCACAATGAGGTGACCCGCGAGGCTGGTGTTGAAAGCGTGATGTTCATCTTCGACGAGGCAGAAAAACGAGGATTAATGATCGATGTGCATTGCGACGAGGTTGATGACAGCCACGCTCGTTTTGTGGAAGTGATGGTAGAGCAGACCTTTAAACGCTGCATGGGCGCGCAGGTAACGGCGAGTCATTGTGTCGCCATGCATTCCTATAACAATGCCTATGCCTACCGGCTGATGGGTTGGATCATACGCTCCGGCATGAATGTGACTGCTAATCCGTTCGACAACATTATTCTTCAAGCGCGTGAAGATACTTATCCCAAGAGGCGCGGCATGACGCGGGTAAAAGAGCTTCTCGCGGCTGGGGTCAATGTCGGCATGGGTCATGATTCGATCATGGATCCATGGTATCCGCTTGGCCGTGGTGACATGGTAGAGGCGGCATCGCTGACATTGCATGTCTGTCAGATGTCTGGTGTTGAGGAAATCGACAATTGTTTTGACATGATCACTTGGCGTAACGCGCTGAATCTCGGACTCGAAAATTACGGCGTTGCGCCAGGCTGCCAAGCTGACCTGGTGGTATTCGATGCGGCTAGCAAGGCCGATGTACTACGTATTAATCCGGCCTGCACTCATGTTTTAAAGCGCGGCAAGCTGGTCGCTGAAACCAAGCCGGCTGAAAGCACTGTGATGGGTGGTGCTGTGAATTTTACCCCTGGTAGTTGATGGACCTGGTCGTCAGAAACGTCAGGCTTTGGCGTGGCGAAGGTGTGTGCGATCTCTATATCGCCAATGGTACCTTTGTTGAACCTGGCTCTGTTGACGGTGCGGAGGAGATTGATGCGAGTGGACGGCTCTGCGTTGCTGGATTCCTCGAGCCGCATATTCATCTGGATAAGGCACTGATAAATGAAAGTGTGCGCCTGAACGTCTCAGGAACCCTTGATGAGGCTATCGAGATTATCTGGGAACGCAAGCGTGCCTATACGGTTGACGAAATTGCCGAGCGTGCCGGGCGAGTTATTCGGTCGGCTTTGGCGAATGGGGTCACGCGAATACGTAGCCATGTTGATATCGATAATATTGGTGGTTTGCGCCCACTCAAAGGCGTATCTATGGCTCGTCGACAACATGCGAATGTCATGGATGTCCAGATTGTCGCGTTTCCCCAGGAAGGAATATTGCAAAACGATGGTACGGAAGCGTTAATGTGGCAGGCGATGGAGGAAGGCGCCGATGTGGTCGGCGGCATGCCGTTCAACGAGAAGCATCCTCAGGACAGTGCTCGGCATATCTCTATCGCCTTCGAGATAGCTAAGCATTTCGACGCCGATATCGACATGCACGTCGACGAAACCGATGATGCAAGCGCTCGTACTCTTGAAATGCTTGCTGAGCAGACCATTGAGCATGGTTGGCAAGGCCGCGTTACGGCGGGCCATACTTGTGCGCTATCCGGATATGACGAGAATTACGCAAATCATGTGATCGCGCTCATACGCGAGGCCAGCATTCACATGATCACCAATCCGGCGACCAATCTCATGCTGCAGGGCCGTCTCGATGCTCAGCCTAAGCGGCGCGGTATCACGAGGGTAAAGGAATTGCTTGCTGAAGGAATCAATGTTTCGTTCGGTCAGGACTGCGTCAAGGATACTTTTTACCCTTTTGGTCGGGTGGACCCCCTGGAAGTTGGCTTGATTGCTGCCCATGCGGCGCATATGAGTCTCCCGAACGAAATAGAGACCGTGTTCGACATGCAAGCCAATGCGGCAGCCAAATTGATGCGACTAACCGATTACGGCTTTCAGCCGGGTTGTAAGGCAGATCTAGTGATACTTGATGCGGCAAACGCTTCTGGGGCGTTGACGCGACAGGCGGCGCGCAGCGTCGTGATTAAGAATGGTCGCGTGATCGTTGAGAACGAAAAGAAACAAGATTGGCGCTGGTCGCCTGAAGGAGAGTGAGGAATATGGCTATTGATGTCGCCAAGGTTGAAATCAAGAGCGTATCGGATGCGTCCGGCCTTGACGAGTTGATTACCTCTGGCCGCATGATCGCCGACAATGTTGTCGCGGTGATTGGCAAGACGGAGGGCAATGGGGGTGTGAATGATTTCACCCGAATTCTTTCTGATCAGGCCTTTCGTGCGATCCTGGCCAAGCATGGCACGCGTGGTGAAGTCGAGATTAAGCAAATACCCATGGTCTGGTCGGGCGGCTGTGACGGCGTTATCACTCCTCATGCTACGGTGTTCGCTCGAGATAACTCTACTGGTGAAGTCGGCAAATCGCGTCTCACAATGGGAACTGCGATGAGTGAGATGATTCTCCCTGAGGATATTGGTCGCCCCGCAATGGTTGAGACCGTTGCTGTCGGTGTACGCGCTGCGATGGCAGACGCGGGTATTAGCGATCCCAAGGATGTGCACTACGTTCAGACCAAAACGCCTCTTCTCACAATAGATGGCATCCAGGAGGCACATGGAAGAGCGCAAACTGTCGCCTGCGAGGTGCATGATTCCATGGGCGTCTCTAATGGCACCACGGGTCTCGGTATCGCCGTGGCGCTTGGCGAAGTCGATATGCCAGCGGCGGAAGAGATTTGCCGCAAACTCGATCTCTATTCTTCTGTCGCTTCCTGTTCTTCTGGTGTTGAGCTTGATCGGGCACAGATCGTGCTGTTTGGAAACCGCAGCGGCGCTGGTGGACGTTTCCGCATTGGCCATAGTGTGATGCGCGATGCCCTCGATATGGATGGTATCTATGAATCGATTCGTGATGCTGGCCTCGATTTGCCGGAACGGGCGCGGCCGGAAGATCTCGGTGGCAAGTTGATTAATTGCTTTATCAAATGCGAGGCTGATCCGGGTGCCAGGCTGCGCAACAGGCGACAGATCATGCTCGATGATTCCGATGTCCATCATCACCGCCATTCAAAAGGCGCAGTTGGCGGCGTGGCGGCGGCGGCGATCGGCGACCCGGCGGTGTTCGTCTCGGTCGACGCCATGCATCAGGGCCCTCCTGGCGGCGGCCCTTCCATCGCCATTGTTGATATGGGCGAGTAGTGAGCGATGATCTCACGCGCCGCACCGCCGTAGAATTAACAGCGGCGCTTCGAAGCAAGGAAATCAGCGCGACGGAGATTTTAGAAGCTCATCTTGCGGTTATTGAGCGCATCAATCCGCGTCTTAACGCCATCGTAACGCTCGATGCTGATGGTGGGCGTACTGCTGCCAGGGAGGTGGATAAAAAATTAGCTGCGGGTAAAGAAAATTTGCCACCGCTTTTGGGCTTGCCAGTCGTGATCAAGGACATCATCGAAACGGCTGGGATGCGCACGACCTGGGCCTCATCGGTCTTCGCAGATCATGTGCCAGCGGAAGACGCTGAAGTGGTCGCGCGCCTACGCGCTGCCGGTGCCATTATCCTCGGCAAGTCGAACACGCCCGAATTTGCAGCCGGCGCTAATACAGACAACGAATTGTTCGGCCCAACCGGCAATCCTTGGAGTCCGGATTTGAGCCCGGCGGGGTCCTCAGGGGGCTCCGCGGCCGCGGTTGCTTCGGGCATGGTACCGATTGCACAGGGTACGGATTTCGGCTGCTCACTTCGCATGCCGGCTGCTTTTTGTGGTATCGTTGGCCTTAGAACCACCCCCGGCCTGATCTCCAATTATCCGCTAGAATTGCCTTGGGACCCGGGGCAGGTTCTGGGGCCGATGGCGCGTGAAGCTGATGACGCGGCAATGATGCTTGATGCCATGGCGGGGTACAGCTGCATGATGCCAAATTCGGCTTTTGCGCCATGGGAAAGTGCTTTTGACCTCGTGCGCGCTCGGCAAGACGCGAAAGGCCTGCGCCTCGCCTATGCGCAGGATATTGCGGCTATAGGCGTCGATGCCGAGCTTGAGAGTATCTGTCGCGCTGCGTCTTTTGCCCTGGCGGATGATGGCGCTATCGTTGAGGAAGTGGATTTTGACCTTTCGGATGCGCGCAATGCCTACTTGACGCTGCGGGGTGAATGGATGGTCGGCATGCAACACGCGCGGCTCGACGATCTCGATGCTTTCGGTGATAATCTCGCTGGGAATGTCAGGAGCGGCCTAAATACCACCATGCGCGAGTTGGCCAAGGCGGAATCTCTACGCACGCGCGTTTGGCACCGATACCGCGAACTGTTCGAAACATATGACGCGCTTTTGATGCCGATGTCGCCGGTTCCCCAATTCCCAGTAAAAAAGAATTTCCCTGACGAGATTGGCGACACGAAGCTGCAAAATTACGTCGATTGGATCGCCGGTGCTTTTCTCGTCACTATGGGTGGTATCCCGGCAGGTTCAGTGCCCGCGGGGCTCTCGTCGGCCGGTTTGCCGGTTGGCTTGCAAATTGCTGGCCCACGTTTCGCGGAGCCTCTTATTCTGGGCCTCTCCAGGCTGGTGCAGAGAGCTAATCCGCTGCCATGGCCGAGTTGGGCAAGCGAACAATAAGGAAGAAGGTGATGCAGGAGTTCATCGGTTTCATTGGTACTGGTGTAATGGGTGAGGCCATGTGCCGCAACTTAGCGATGAAAGGAAGCGATAAGGTTCTTGCTTACGACCTTAATTCAGTTCCACTTGAGCGCCTCGCCAGCCATGGAGTAACTGCAATGGACTCGCCGGCATCGCTCGCCATCGATGCGCACACCATTCTTCTCTCTTTGCCCGCAGGCCAGCAAGTTCGCGAGATTTGCCTAGAGGAAGGTGGCCTGATTGCTCATTTGAGGGAAGGACAGTGCATCATAGATACTGGTACCTCACCGCCCGCTCTTGCCCGTGAACTGTATGCAGCGTTTGGCACAAATGGTATGGCCTTCGCTGATGCACCGGTTGCGCGCACACGCCAGGCTGCTATGGACGGCACGCTGAGCATCATGGTTGGTGCCGAGGACGAGGTGTTCACCCGAATCTGCCCGATCCTGGATTGCATGGCGACTGACGTGACTCATTGTGGCGGCCCGGGCGCAGGGCAGATCGTCAAAATCCTCAACAATATGATGCTGTTTCAGAATTGTGCCACCATCGCTGAGGCGCTTGCCATCGCAAGCCGCGCCGGGCTCGACGAAACTCTTTTTCTTGAGACCGTGGCGAAAAGCTCGGGCGACAGTTTCGCGCTTAGAAATCACGCTATGAAAGCGATGCTACCGCGCAACTATCCCGAGGGTGCATTTTCCGCACGCTATGCGCTCAAGGACCTCGCCTATGCGATTGATCTAGCGATGGCAGAGAACGTTGAGGTGAAAGGCGGGCAGTTAGCCCGTGAGCGTCTCGAACAGGCGGTCGCGGATGGCCTAGGTGAGCGCTATCACCCGGTGGTGCGGGAAATTATCGACAGTTAGAGTTTTTCAAGAATGCGTAGCACTTCGTCTCTCTCATAACGCGGCAATTCATGGCCATTACCGAATCGCACACCTGAGCCCACGCCGGCGCGAGCAATTATGGCTGTGGCAAAACCCTCTTCGGTTAGCGTTTTGCAGGCTGCTTCAGCGCGGGTGACGGGGAAGGCAGCGAGCAGGGCACCGGAGGAGAGAGCGCCCCAGGGGTCGGCACCGAGTGCGGCGCAGAGAGTTGTACCTGGTTCGAACCATAGAATAGCATCGCCGTCGAGTTCCAATGCCACACTGGAGGCTTCAGCCATTTCGTGCAAGCCGGCGGACAGGCCGCCTTCGGTCGGGTCATGCAGGGCGTGGGCGCCGAGCGCGGCGGCACGGAGTGCCGCCTCGACCACTAAAATGCCTGGCGTCTCCAGGGCGCTGAGGGCCGCCTGCCATAGCTCAGGTGCGATTTCGCTTTTCGTCGCAGTTACTTCATTAGCTAGCACCGCCGCAGCTTCGACCGGCGCCGGACCAATTTGTAGTATTGCGTCGCTCGTCTTTACATCGGCGGTGCGAAGAAAATTTCCATCCTCCGCAAAACCCAGAATGTGACCACTAACCACGGTTTGACGTACGCTGCCGGTGATCTCGATATGGCCACCGACAAGAAGGATATCATTGCGCTTCAATGTCGCCCGCATGCCGGAAAAAAGGGCACGGATATCATCCTCGCCGATACCTTCTGGTAGAAGAATCGTAGAAAGAAACCAGCGCGGGCGCACACCGAGTACGGCGATATCGTTGGCGTTGACTAATACCGCGTGCGCCCCGACATCTGCGCCAGTCATGGTTACCGGATCGCCGGCAACCACTAGTGCGCCGCCACCCAGTGCTATGACACCGGCATCCTCGCCGGGCCTTGGCGGTAGGAGCAATTCGGGCGGTGGAGGCGTGTCTGTGTGCAGCAGTTCACGTAATAAAGCGGCGGGTAGCTTGCCGCTTGGCAGTGTGGTGTTGCTCATCGTGTCGTCTTATCGGGATGTTTGAACACGAACATCAGAGGCACCGTCGTCAACTCATTCACCGTGGTGGTCCATCCCAAATCTTTCAGCATCTCCCTCAGTATCTCCTTGTCGAAATCTTAGAACCCATCCTGGTTGGAGCGTTTCCCGGACTATTCCAACTTTTTTCTGGTTCATAGTCCTTGGTTCCCGACCGCAACTCTGCGCGGTTCAGCTCGCGTCTCAGAAGCACGGCAGTCTCCCGGTTTTTCTTTTCCGGGGCGTCGGAAGGTAGCGGTGGGGTGACGGCGCGCGTCAGATAATGTCCCTTTAGGAACCGCGCTTCGAAAATTTATCGTAGAAGCCCATGCCCATGCGGATCAGACCCGCAATAATGATCATTGTGACGAAATAGATGAAGAGTACGCCGAACGCGCTCATCACATCCTCTACCGCAAGCAACCCGGCCATCGGGATGGAGGTAATCACCGAAAAAGCACAGGCCGCGAGAAGTGTCCAGCCATCGCGCGTCCGAGCATAAGCCTTGAATTTTCCAATTACGCCAACTGGCGGGGCAATGTTTGTATCGGTCATCTTGTCCTGCTTGGGCAGTTCGTCATTACAATCAGCGCTTCAAGCTCTTAAACGTGTATCTCACAATAGCGAATCCTACGATACCAGAGCTAAAAGATCAAAGCCGATTGTGTCCACCTAGCGGGTTGGTAAAATATAGCGAATTTGCAAATAAGGATTTCTCTGAATGCGCCTTCTGGTCTTGCAGCATTCTCTTCTCGACCATCCCGGTGTGATGCGCCGTTATATGGAAGAAGATGGTATAGAATGGGACCCGATTGACACCTATACCGGCTGCACCATTCCGCCCCTTGACGGTTATGACGCTCTATTCGTCATGGGCGGGCCTCAGCAAACCGACCAGGAATCTGCATATCCATGGCTGAAGGTAGAAAAGGATTATATACATCGCGCTATATTGGCAGGAAAAAAACCGGTACTCGGCATTTGTCTCGGTTCACAGCTCATTGCCGATGTAATGGGCGGGCGAGTCGGCCCCATGGCTATGCCGGAAATTGGTATTCTCGATGTTGAAACAACACCTGCAGCAATGGGGGATGCATTGCTCGATGGTTTAGCGGTGCCCGCTAAAACCCTGCAATGGCATTTGCATGCAGTACGGGAATTGCCGCCGGGTGCGGTGCATCTTATGCGTTCACCCGCGTGTGAAAATCAAGCGTTTCGCATCGGCGACCGCGTTTGGGGACTGCAATTTCACATGGAACTCGATGCGGCTATGGTGCTTGGAACAGAGCAGTTCCCGGAATATGTGGTGGCCCTCGAGGCGCAGCGCGGTGTCGGTGCGTTGCACAGATTGGCCGAGGAGACTGAACGCCATAGCGCGGCACTCGACCGCTCTGCCCGCCTGATCTACGATAATTTTGTCGCTCTCGTTTAAGGGATAGGAAATGAATGGATCGGCAGTGGCGGCCACGGAGGCATGCCTCGAAAATATCCATAAGTATAACGAAGCAGTGAACGCCGTCGTTACCTGGGACGAAGATGCGGCACTTAAGCGTGCTGCCGAGGTTGATCGTGCTGCTGCGGAGGGGCGTTGGCTGGGCCTGCTCCATGGCATGACCATGACCCTGAAAGACAATATAGCGACCGCCGGCATGCGCACCACGAGTGGCGCCAAGTTTTTTGCAGATCACGTGCCTAACGAGGATGCTGATGTCGTGCGCCGCTTGCGCGCCGCTGGTGCAGTTTTAATCGGAAAGGCCAATATGCAGGAGCTTGCCTTCGGTGTAGTGACTAACAATCCGGTGTTCGGCCAATGCCGCAATCCATGGAACACGGAGCATATTCCAGGAGGTACCAGCGGTGGCTCGGGTGCCAGTGTGGTAGCAGAAATGTGCCGGGGGTCGCTTGGTACGGATACGGGAGGCTCGGTGCGTATTCCTGCGGCGATGACTGGCATTGCCGGTTTGCGCCCTACCCATGGGCGTATTTCTATTCGTGGCGTTACGCCAGCAAGCGTTGGCAACGACACCATTGGGCCAATGGCGCGCGAGGTAACTGATGTCGCCCGCCTGTTTGTGGCTCTCTCCGGCTACGACCCTGAAGACCCGGTAAGCGCAGACGTGGCGCTTGAGAATTTTCTCCCCCGTCTCACTGATGGCATTCAAGGCATACGTATCGGTATTGCGCGCCATTTTCATTTTCAATGCCTTCACCCTGAAGTCGAGCAGAAGGTGCTTGATACTATTCCAGTGTTTGAGCGGCTAGGGGCTGAAATCCGCGAGATCACTTTGCCCGGTGCTGAATTGGCGCAGGATTGGAACATTAAGCAAATCTATGGCGACATCTGCCACCATTTCCGGGATCGCCTAAACAACGAACCGGGCAGCTTTAGTCCTCGCGTACTTGCTCGCATCAAGCTTGGTCTGGATTTTAGCGCAGTGGATTATGCTGAGGCGATGCGCGGTAAGGAGGTTTGGCGGCGAACGCTCAAGCGTGTCTTCCAGGACGAAGTGGATATCATACTCGCACCGACTGTGCCGATGCCACCGCCGGCGATTACTGGTGAAGAAAACCTTCATGAGGCGACGCGAGATGCAGCGCGCTTTACTTATGGTAGTGCGCTTTCCTCTCATCCCGGACTTTCCGTTCCTTGCGGCTTTACCTCGGACGGATTGCCAATTGGAGTAATGCTTGAGGCCAAGTGGTGGAACGAAGCATTATTATTTCGTGCTGGTGTGGCTTATCAAAGCATGACCGACTGGCACCGGCGCCGCCCGGCATTGCTCACAAAATAAGAAAGCCGCCAACCGTTAACTTTGTGTTTGGGTGGCAGAATTAATCAGCTCCGGCAGCCTGCGAATTTTCTAGATTAAGCAGATCAGCTAGCGCTGTTGCTTCCCAGCCCTCGGCGCGCTTAGACCAATAGCTGTCGCTGAGCTTACCGGTTGTAAGGCCCGGGGCGCCATTGCCGATGGGCTTATTGTTGACCATAGTGATCGCAATAATACCGCCGCCGGTCGAGGATATGAACGCTTCGTCTGCATTTTTGAAATCGTCTTCAGTCAGGTCCACCGCTTCCGCATCTAGGCCGGCTTCCGCACACAGTTCAAAGACGCTTTTTCTCGTAATGCCCTCGAGTAGGTTCTCCCCTGGTGTAAGTACCTTGCCGTCCTTGAGAATCCAGACGTTGAAGCCCGGTCCCTCAGTGATGAAGCCCTCCGTTGAAAGCAACACGGGTGCGTCGGCGCCAGCATCGAGCGCCTCGAACTGGGCGCGGGTGAGGTCCATGCGGTTGTAATTCTTTACTCGCTGATTGATCGCTGCGTCCGGCGCACGCCTCGTATCAGCGATCCAAATATGGGCACCAGTATTTACTCGCTCCTTGGGTACGATCCAGTAATAAGGTACCGCATAAGAGATGAACTCATTCTCTGCCATGCGCGGATCACCTGTCGCTGTTCCGCCGGGATAACGCCCTCGTGTGCAAAGAATATATACAGCCGCGTGATCGAAACCGGAGCGTGTCACGCATTCTGCCATGATTCGGCGAATTTCATCGTCGCTGACGGGCGGCGATACGCGGATATAATCGCAGGATCTGTGGAAACGCGCGAGGTGATCCTCAAGCTTGAAAAATTTACCGTCCCAGGCAGAAATGACATCAAACACCACGTCACTCTTTGTGAAGGCCGGGTCTAGAATCGGGATCGATGCTTTCTCAACGGGGATATATTTTTCCCCGCAATAGGCAATACCCTTTGATTCACTCATGATTCATCCCCCCTATTGTGCACCTGGCGTTTGGCGCGGGACCCTTGAAATTGAAGTTAACATTAAGCCAACAAATCCTAGGATCTCCAAGCCAAAAAAATAGCGACTTTAGAATAATTGGAGGAGAAGCGTGGTAGTCAGCAGCGAAAGCTAAGTCGTTGCCGAGCATGGCATGGGTAAGGGGATCCGTTCGGGTGTCTTAACGTTGTCACGCTACCGCACGCCTTCTGAAGTGAAGTAAGACGCTAAGCAAGTCAAATGGCAGAAGGCGCAAACGACCAAAACGAATTATACTGCTTGAACGGAGTGGAGGGCTCCAGGATGATCTTCGGCAACTAAATATAAACCTGGGAGATTACTTATGGCGGTTGACCAAGAAGCGTTGGTGGCGTGGCTCGGCGAATCCATCATGGCGCAGCATGGCGTGGGGCGCGACGCGAAGGGAAAGATCCATTATCTCACCGAAGAGATGCAGGGCAGCTATCACTATACCATGGGGCCCTATTCGGAACCGGTGATGACCATCGAGCCGGGCGATACGGTAGTTGTCGATACGCGCGATGCTTTTGAGGGCAAACTCACCAAGGAAAGCGACAAGCCGAGCGAGAAGCTCCGTCTGCCCTTTGTCAATCCACAGAACGGGCCAATAATGATCGAAGGCGCGGAGATGGGTGATGCTCTGGCGGTTTACATCGCTTCGATGTATCCACGCGGTGATGACCCGCACGGTATGGTGGCGATGATTCCTGAATTTGGTGCGCTCACTGGCACTACGTATACTGCGACCCTCAATGACCCGCTGCCTGAGCAAGTCAGGCGCGTACCGGTGGACGAGGATAATGTTTATTGGTCGGATCGTGTCACGCTTCCTTATAAGCCGCATATTGGTACGCTGAGTTGTTCGCCTGAGATCGATTCAATCAATTCGCTTACGCCGGACAACCACGGCGGCAACATGGACATACCGGACATGGGCCCTGGCACGGTGACTTACTTGCCGGTGCGCACTGAAGGTGCGCGCCTTTTTATTGGTGATGCCCATGCATGCCAGGGCGACGGAGAGGTATGCGGCACGGCGGTGGAGTATTGCTCGACCACCACCATCAAGGTTGATTTGATCAAGGGTTGGACCCTCGACTGGCCGCGCTTGGAGACCGAAGAAATTATCTTTGGTATCGGCAGTGCACGGCCACTTGAGGACGCAACGCGCATTGCTTATCGAGAGTTGATCCGCTGGATGGAGGCAGATTACGGCTTCAACAAATGGGATGCCTATATGATGCTCAGCCAATGCGGCATCGTCAGGTTGGGTAATTTTGTTGATCCCAAATATAGTGTGGCCGCCGGGATCAGGAAAAAGTTTTTGGCTGACTGATGGAGCGTCTCTTTCTCGGCGAAGAAGTAAATCTGGCGAGTCGGGGTGAAAAAGACGATAGCTGCGTTTTTTAGACGCCTTTGTCTTCTCAACTCTTCTTTCCCCAAGAGGGAGAGCGGTTGGTGGCGTAATTTGCCGCGTCCATTTCATAATCTGATTTTGGCGTTACCATGCCACGTTCGATCAATACATCGCGCATGTTGAAGCCATTCCCGGGATGGGCAATCATCTGCTCTGGCGGGGTGGGTGAGATTACCTCGGGCCAGATGCCGGGTTGCGGTTCTGCGCCCTCTTCGGCGACAGCCAATGGGTCGTCCTCAACGATTGCCGGTGTCCTGATCACTTTGCAAGTTTCCCAGCTCGCCTCTAGTGGGATATTGTTGTTGTCGAAGAAGTAGATTGACCAGATGATGCCATGGTCGACAGCGCCGATCACTTCAATTCCGGCGGCTTCAAGACAATCTTTGAGGGCGAACAGGTCCTCTTTTGAACTCACGGCGATAGAGAGATGATCGAAGCCGAGTTTCTTGCAACTGGGAGTGCCATGAAACTTTTTTTCCATGAGCTGGGCGCCATCATAGGCAAAGAAAGCAATATAATTATTGGCGGTCTTGAAGAAATAGTGGCGGTAGCCGTTATGCCCAATTCCATGGGTCAATTTCATTCCAAGTAGATCACGATAAAATCGGATCGTTCCATCCATATCAGCGGTAATGAAGGCGAGATGGTTGATTTCTTGCAGATACATGAAGATCCTCTCCGGCATTTAACTTCCAATATGTCAATTAAGGTTTTTGGATGCTGATTCCAATGGAGTCGACAGCGTGATCCTGCTGTTTACCGATTTTGGCGCCGCTGGTCCCTATGTGGGGCAGATGCGCGCAGTACTGTCGCGGGCGGTGCCTGAGGTGCCGGCGGTTGAGTTGACGTCCGATGCCCCAGCCTTCGATGCCAAAGTGTCGGCTTACTTGTGGCAGCGTTTGCCCAACTAATGATGCCGGGCGATGTCTATGTGGCGGTCGTTGACCCAGGCGTTGGCGGTACAAGCGATGCATTGGTGCTTAAGGCGGATGGGTGCTGGTTCGTCGGGCCAGACAACGGCCTCCTTGCGATCACCGCGCGCCATGCGAAAGAAGTGCGCTGGTGGCGTATCGATTGGCGTCCTAAAACGCTCTCTGCCAGCTTTCACGGCCGCGACCTCTTTGCGCCAGTCGCATCTCGTCTCGTGAAGGGAGAAAAATTGCCAGGCGAACTGCTTGAAGACGGAGCCACCGTTGGTGGTGATTGGCCGGACGATCTCGCTGAGATCATCTATCTTGATCATTTTGGCAATGCTATGACCGGACTGCGCGCTAATGTTCTTTGCGAAGATACGCGTCTAAAATTGAGTGGCAGGGAACTTGTCCGAGCGCGCACTTTTACAGATGTACCCGATGGCACCGCCTTCTGGTATGAAAACGCTAACGGACTAGCCGAAGTCGCAGTCAATGGCAGAAGCGCCGATAAGGCTTTGGCTCTTGCCGTTGGTAACGCAGTATGGGTTTGTTGAAAAATGGAGAGTTTTCGTGGGCTGGCCCTCAAAGGGAAAAATTTTCGTCAGGCGAATCTGCGCGCGGCGGATTTTACTGGCGCCGATATCCGCGAGGCAGATTTTTGGGGTGCGGATTTGACTGGTGCAAATATGTCGGGCGCCAATGCGCGTCTAGCCACTTTCCAGGGTACGATCCTGGTAGGCGCTAATTGCACAGAGGGTAATTTTTGGGGCGTCAATTTCAAGGTAGCTCGGTTGCAGGATACCGTGTTTTTACGCTGCAATATGTCCCAGGCAGAGTTCCCTGGCGCGCATTGCGACCGCGCAAATTTTTCCGAAGCCAATTTGTGGCATGCGATATTCCGCTTAGCAGTTTTGAAGGACGCTAATTTAGGCAAGACTGAGATGGGCAGTGCCAAGATGGAACAATCAGTGCTAGATGGCGCAAATTTTCGTGAAGCAGATTTAAGCAGCGCTACCTTTCGCGGAGCGAGCCTGAAAGGTGCCGACTTTACTGCCGCCACTCTGCGAGATACGGGCTTTCGAGAAGCGATTTTGACGCGTGCAGATTTTCGCGAAGCGGACTTGAAAGACGCTAGTTTTCGAGACGCTCAACTCGAATCTACGGTCATGCCCGACGGCACTATTGAGACGGGTCCCATTGATTTTTGGCCGCCTAACTAACCGCAGTCATTAGCTAAAAACCTCACGTGATTCGACAACTAAACGACCTTGCCGTTCGACTATTTGTCAGGACCGGAGTGTTGCCTTGGTTTTTGATCATCACCGTCGTCTATTTTACCCTTGCGACGGAGGATTTTTTGACCGGCGAGAACATGTTCAACGTTGCGCGTCAATCGGTCTATATCGTGTTGATCTCGATGGCGCATATGATCATTCTTCTTACTGGAGGTCTTGATCTCTCTATCGGCGTTATTATAGCGATGACATCGACTGTATCGTCGCTCACCATGATCTCAATTTGGTCTGGCACGGGCCAGGGCATCGGCGCAATCCTTGCCGGTTGCGCTGTCGGCATTGGTGCTGGTACTACCATCGGCGCCGTCAACGGCATCGGCGTTGCGGTGTTCAGG